>Ga0325404_1001123_pt1 | contig 28131 bp, 27 predicted proteins | sample PopdelMetagenome_18_FD_205664 | JGI IMG/M metagenome (GOLD analysis project Ga0325404, IMG submission 205664) | Populus deltoides microbial communities from Bellville, Georgia, United States - Xylem-Control-R1 | ecosystem: Host-associated > Plants > Phyllosphere > Stem > Wood/Secondary xylem...
CTAAACCCTAAACCCTAAACCCTAAACCCTAAACCCTAAACCCTAACCCTAAACCCTAAACCCTAAACCCTAAACCCTAAACCCTAAACCCTAAACCCTAAACCCTAAACCCTAAACCCTAAACCCGAAACCCGAAACCCGAAACCCGAAACCCGAAACCCGAAACCCTAAACCCTAAACCCTAAACCCTAAACCCTAAACCCTAAACCCTAAACCCTAAACCCTAACCCTAACCCTAACCCTAAACCCTAAACCCTAAACCCTAAATAAACCCTAAACCCTAAACCCTAACCCCTAACCCCTAACCCCTAACCCTAAACCCCTAAACCCTAAACCCTAAACCCTATGCCTCTACTAGACTTGAAGAACCCGTAGGACTCACCATTTAGGCCAACAGAGAAATGTGTCATGGATATACATGTATATATCCAGTTAACCATGCACTCTGGCATGCATATGGCTCGGAGACCCTTCAGTATATACTCCCAGCTAACCATGTCAAAAGCTTTCCTGAGATCCACTTTAAGGGCACATTTGGGTGGTCCATTGTCTAGTTGATAGTTGTGCATTATTTCTTAGGTGAGAAGAATATTATCTGAAATCTGTCTACCTAGAACAAAAGTAGATTGGGAGTGGTTGATCACGTCCGGAAGTATAGTTTTTAGCCTAGCTGCTAAGACTTTTGAAATGCATTTATAAATGGCATTGCAGCAAGAGATAAACCTAAAATCATCCATGCAAGAGGGGTTTTCAACTTTCAGCACCAATGCAATCCTGGTTGCATTTATACAGCGAGGAAGGAAGTTTTTATCAAAGAAGAACTTGATGGCTTCTGTGAAATCGGTTCCTATTATCTCCCAACTGCATTTGAAGAAAATTGATGTGAAACCATCTGGGCCAGGGGCTTTGCTGTCCGAAATGGAGAATAAAGTTTGCTTGATTTCTTCTACAGAGACTGGTTGTACCAAACCTGCACTTATACTAGGAGGGATAGGTGATGAATAGAACCTATCAACATTATCTTCAGTTAAAGGTATGGTTGCGAACATGTTTTGGAAGTGCTTAATTGCCAGCTGCCCAAGGTCCGCCTGTTTGTAAACTTTGTTGCCTTCCTCATCAATTAGCATATAGATTCTATTTCTAGAGGTCCTGTAAACCAAGGATTGGTGAAAGACCTTAGTGTTTCTGTCCCCCAGATGAAGCCATTGGATTCGAGATCTTTGCTTATAAAATGCTTCCTCATCTTTGCAAAGCTGATTGTATTTTCTAGCCAGGATCCTTTCTGCAGCCAATAACTCCGTGGAGCCAGGGGAACCATCTAATTCTAATTGGGCTGATTGTCATTAAGCTTTAATCATTGCTACCCTGCTGGAAATATGACTAGATTCCCTTTTGTGCATTGACCTTAATGAGTGCTTAACAATCTAGAGCTTAGAGGTAAGCTTAAACATAGGGTTACCTGTTATCTGAGTTTGTCAAGCATTCCTGACAAGGTCTAGAAACTCACTTCTATCTGCCTAGAAATTTAAGAACTTGAAGGGAGAGGGGGGACGTGGCTCAGGAGTGCTAAATTCCAGGTTCATTAAACTGTGGTCTGAATAATCCATTGAAAGGAAAATTGAGTGAGTTGTTGGCCAAGTGGAGAGAAAATATTGGTTACTGAATATCCAATCAAGTTTCTTCATGATGGCATTGTCTCCTTGTTGACCATTGTGCCATGTAAAATTCATTCCTGTGTAGGGTATCTGAACCAACTCCGAATCTTGGATGTAGTTACCAAACGCATCTTGGTGACCATATCAGCAAGTATCACCCCCTATCCTATTACTAGACCTGAGGATAGCATTGAAGTCTCCCAAAATGATCCATGGGGAAGAGGAAAACAGAGGTGCTTGATGTTTCATATAAGTCCACAGCAATTCTCGGCCAGCAGCAGTATTAAGACCATATACAAAAGTAACCCTGAAAGCAGTATTTGTGGCAAGTGTGGTTACATCACATGTCACCCATTGAGCTGAGTTGTGTAGACAAGAAATGCGAAAAATAGCAGGATCCCAACCCACCATCACCCGACAGCTAGTAGAGGAATTAACATTTGAAAGGAAATTCCAAGCAGGCAGATGTAACTTTGTGATAACAGCCTCCATGTTGGCTGATACAAACTTAGTTTCCAACAGACCAATGATACCCAGCCTATGATGTATTGTCCATTCTTGTATAATTTTTTTATTTTTGAGGGCTGTTAAGACCCCATAGATTCCAACAACCTACTTTATACATAAATAAATGAAATAAAGAACCAAAGCATAGTTATATAACATAAAGGGCCCTAAGGCCTTTCGCAGCTTCTTCCCCTTTTTTTTCTTAGCTTTTGGTGAGGATGGGAGTGGAATACCTTGATGGAGAGATGAAATATCGAGGAGGGTGCCAGTGGCAGAGGTGGAGGACTCACTGCCACTTTCTATAGATGTCATTTTGCTCTCCACACAATTAGCAAATCCAGTGATGAGGTGCTAACTTTCCTCTACAAAAAGAGGATCACGTGCGGAGTCTTGGTCTGAACCACCATCCACCTCCTCAGGTATAAACTCTAGTGCAGGTCCTTGGCGTAGAGATGTGCTAACTTGCGGCTGAGTTTGCTTTTGGGAAGGTACAATACTTCTACCACTTTGTATTGATAGTAGAGGGGGCTGCATGACTTGTTCTTCTGGCAAACATTGATGCAAGCTGGATTCAATAGCTCTTGAGGGTGCAACTCCTTCTAGCTCTGTGATAGGTGGAGGTAGAGAAGTGAACGGCTTATCATGTGGGATGGTTAAAGGTTGTGCTTGCACCGCTAGTGATTGAGATACAACTTGAGTACTTGTTGAAGGATCGGTAGGAGAAATGGCTTTATGCTGGGCAGCTGGTTACAAGTGTGTAGGCATCTCTATATATGCTTTATCTTTGTCTGCTGCAATGGGAACAATCGCTTTGTGCGGGGCCACTGGTTGCATTTGAGGAGGTACAACTGAATCTTTGCCTTTGTCCGATGCAGTGGGTGGTAGTTTAGAGCAAGAATGACCGAATACCTTACATTTGTCACAGCTTGGAGGCTTCCATTCATACTCCACAGTAACAGTAATTGGTGCAGTGAAGAGGGGACTCTCAATCTCAAAATTGTGGATGAAAGGCAAAGCAGCGTCAACTTCAACACACAGTCTGGCATACTCTGGCCGAGTACAATTGTAGGTAAGTTCATCACAGGATAGTGGTCGGCCAACCATGCTTGCTGCCAAACTGAGTCCCTGCTTGGACCAAAAAGGGAAGGGCAACCCATGAAGTCTAACCCATACTAGAAGGGTGGCAATCTTGTTTTTATCAAACTAAAACCGTGGGTGCCATTGTTGGAGGATGATATTTTTACGTCAAAACATCCATGGCCCCTTTTCAATAACAGCTTGCATCTTTTCTTCAGTGTTGAAACAGAATATCATAAATCCATTAGCAGTTGTCATAACATTCTCTAGTCTATATTGACGTCACGCCTTAGAGGCAATTGAATTAACAGCATGGAATGGCATTCGGAATCCTGGGAAAAAGCCTATCATGCAACGATTCCATTGGTCAGAATTTTCCAAAAGGATTTCTTTTGTGACTTTAAGGTTGTGACCGATTGGTTGTCGGGGAAGGGGCTCTAGGGTGAATCTAGTACTAGAGTCAAAGACTCTAACTCTGTCAGCCCATGAGTTTTGAGCGTCAGACGGTTGAGGTTTGTGAACATGAGGCTTAGATTTCAGCATGATTTTATATGGGGAGTAAGGTGTTTTATCCCCGAACCCCAAACTCCAAACCCCAAACTCTAAACCCTAAACCTAAAATCTTAAACCCGAAACCCCAAACAAAACCCTAAATCCTAAACCATACCTCAAATCCAAGCTGGTCCGGACTCCCACATTAATTAAAAAAAATCAAAATTATGTATAATTTAATTGCTAAATAGATGTTTTTATTTAATTTTAATTATTGGTCATATTTCTATAGAAAATTATGGAACCAGTTAAATAGTCTCAAAGGATATGGGCATAGTTCTAGCAAGGGGTAAGGAGAAAATGGATTGGTGGAGAAGAAAGGGTGAGAATACCTTTTAATTTTAAAAAATATATATTAACTAGGAATATTTTGCTTTTGTTAACGCACATGAATGGTGCCATGTCCTACAAGTTTTTTAAAAGAAAAAAAGATTAAATAAAAAGTTATATTAGAACATCCAATATAAAAATCATTTCTAGTCTTAAAACACCCTTTAAAAAGTTTTTTGAAAAAAACCAAATAAATAAAATCAACTAAAAAAATTTATGCATCCCAATTTATTTATTCTTTTGACAGGGTAAAATTCAAAAACAAAATCTACTCCTCTTTTGTAATATGTACCTATCGATACTAGGATTAAATTTTGTTGTGGTTAGAATGTGATTAACTATTTTTTTTCCTCCCAACTCCCTTTTTTTTAGTGTCTTTCTTTATTTATTTTTAAATTAAGGGACTAAAATGTAAAAAAAATTAAATTTAAAAACCTCATCATAAATAATAAAACCAATGGGGTAAAGAAATCATAAATGTAGACTTTTTAGATGAGAAATAATTTTTTTTCAAGAAAATAAAAAGGACTTGTTGTTTTATTTGGTTCTTAATCTAGTTTTTTTTTAAGTGTTTTTTATACCGTAAATTTAAATTTAGTTAAATCAGATTGACTACTAATTAAAATTTAAAAATTTATCAATCTTGAATTTATAAGAATATACAAAGAAAAGAAATTATCAATAGATAAAATATCACCAAACATAACATGGATGCAATGATGGAAAGGAATGAAATTTAAAGATCAAAATAAATTAAAAATTAAAAATGAAATGTCCATAAAACAATTCCGTTCATTTGAATTTCCACAAATGAACAATCATGTACATTAAATATGATATTCTCGTAATTTTTTTTATCCTTGTTATTTTCTCGCAATGTTTTTTTAAATTCTTACAATTAAAATAAATATTTATATGGAAGATAAGGATTTAAATTATGAAGAAAAAAATATATTATTACACGAATTATACTTGTATGTTTTTATATAAAATATATTTTTTTTATTAGCACAATACTTTTTTAATAAAAGGTAATGGAAATTAAAATAAAAAAAAATTGAAAAATTTTCAATCATTTGGAATGAGTAATGAAAATATACCTCTTCAATCTAAATTTTATTTCTTTATTAATGCATTTTTTAATTATTTTAACAAAAAACATATTTTTTATTCAGAATCTCTACTTTTAAAATAAAAACTTAACATGATCTTATAAGCAAGTTTTGATAAAATAATATCTTGATATTTTGTTTGTGATTGATGGAAAAAAAATAATTGATGTGGTTAAATCATATAAAAAAATTATTAAAAATAAAAAAAAAGAATTTATTTTCATTGAATATTGATGAGTAGCTCTTTGAATTATTTTGTTGCTTGTTATACCAATAATATAATTAAAAAAAAGTTGTTAGCACTACAATACAAAACTGACAATATCATTCAAAACCAATAAAAAAATAAATAGTAGTTTAAATATCATTTTAATTATTTTTTTATAGTTCATTTGAATGGAAATCCAAGAAAAAAAAACTATAGAAAGGGGTCAAGTGCTTGGGTCTAAACCCAGTCTCTTTTTTTTATTTTATTTTTGGTTTAACAAGGCAGACATATGTCATTCATTTTTTTCAAAAAAAAAACACCAAACAAACATGGCAACATCCTTAATGATAAATGTGTTGTCTACTAATAAATATTTTGGTAAATAAAAAGTTAAGGTCAAAATTTTTAGATAAAAAGACTCATTTTTGAACCGTTTTTCAAAAACAAATACCAAATAAACAATCTAAGTATCTAAATAAATCCATTTTCATCCTCAAAACACCTTTGAATTTGTAGAAAAACCTATAATTAAATCGAATAACAAATATTATGAGTCTCTTTTATTTTTTGACAAGATAAAAATCTAGAAAGACCTAAATAAAACTCCTTTTATCAAGAAAAATACAATGACATCAGTGTTTCTATTACTGAAACGTGATCAATCAACCATTTTCTTTCGTCTTCTTTATTTTCTCATGACTTTCTCATTCTTTTTCAAAACTTGGGGGTTGAATTGTAAAAAATGAATTTTAAGACACGTACATAAAATCCTAAAACTAAAGGAACAAAAAAAATGAGTAAATGAAAGCAAACTTCTTTTGCTCAAATTTTAAAAAAAAATCTTTTTTTTATTCTGGTCATTTTTATTTTAATTGTTTTTATACTAAAAATTTAAATATTATTTTTATTAAATCGGCCTCTAGTTCAATTCTGATTTTTATCAAACATCTTGAATTCTAAAAATAATTTTAGCCTGATCATTTTATAGTTTAGTTGTTTTTATACTTATTTTTTGTGTTTTGAAAAATTATAATGAACATCTTTAATAAGTTTAAAATAAATTAAACTATATAAAAATTTATGATGTAAATTATTATGTGTGCAATAATGTTTAGGATGTAAACTATAATATTTAAAAACACGAAGGGTAAGTATAAAAACAAATAAATTATAGGACGATTAAGGTAATTTTTCATTTTTAAAATTCAAGATGTTTGATAAAAATTAGGATTTGTAGTATAAAAAATATTTAATTTCAACAAGAATCCAATGTAATAAAACAATATTTAAATTTGTAGTATAAAAAAATTATAATAAAAATGACAAAAAAAGAGTTATTTTTCATCGATACATAAATTATTACGAACCTCAAAGACAAAAAATATGACATTAAAAAAAATTCATTGTTTATTAAAGAATGCTAGCATAGTGAAAAAATCATACAATGTATAATAACTAGATACTTTACTTGTACTTCGCTGCAAGTTAAATATTTTTTTTCTAACAAAACAATTTGTATACACAAGTTTTTTCAACATATTCTTGTAATTAAAAGAATTATAAGTGAAAATAAAAATTTTTATGCATACATATAATCAAATAAATCAAGAATTATGTGTGAATAAATGAAAAAAAAGTCACAAACAATAACTAAAAATAAAAATAAAAAAATCAAGAGACATGTATAAATTAATATATTTAATTTTGAAAGATAAGAAATTTACCTGGTTATGTTTGTTAAATTTATTTATTAAAATAATTTTTTTATTCATTCAAACGACAATAAAAATAAACACACTTATTAAATTGATTGAAAAAAAACTTTAAAAAATATCATGCAAGGCTGCACATGTTAGAAATATTATCTGAAAATAAAAATAATTTTATTAATCAACCAAAAGATAATAAAAATAAACACACTTATTAAATTGATTGAAAAAAATAAAACTTAAAAAAAAAATATCATGCAAGACTGCACATGTTAGAAATATTATTTGAAAATAAAAATAATTTTATTAATCAACCAAACAATAATAGAAATAGACACACATATTAAATTGATTGAATAAAATAAAAGGAAAAAATATCATATAAGGTTACACATATTATAAGTATTATCTTAAATTATTTAGTTTCCAAAATAAAGTTTATCTATACAAAAGATGCAATATATATAAAAGCTCTTTAAAAATTAAATGCATAATTAAAAAAATAATCAGCATTTAGAAAAGATTTTCTAAACATAATAAAAGAGAGAATGAACATTAATTTAAATATAAATAAAAAAATATTTTTGAAAAACACATATAAAAAATATTAATTTTTTTAAAATAGAAAAAAAATATTTTTTTTAAAAAAATCATGCGTTGTTGGCCTCGCAAGTCATGCCAGCCCACCTAACCTATTTTGTTAAGGCTTGTGCAATTGGGTCATTTCCTTCTTTGTGTTTGGGGGATGACATGTAATCCGCTTCAATATTTTTGAAAAATAAAATTACACACGGTTTTGTCTAATTTTCAGTCACTTTAGTGCCTAAAAAAATAGGCTAATGGTTTTTTAGACCAAAAAATTAAATTTACAACCCATTTTTTACCCATAATATCTAGAAAACATTATAGGCATCTCGATAAACCTATTTATGACTAAAAAACTCAAGAAATCGTCTTAAAACTCAAAATCAACCCGAAAGCAAGAATCTTACCAAAATCAAATATGTTTTCTTGGTAATATCAAGGTAAACAAATCCTATAATGTGACCTCTCCTCATCAAAAAAATCAATTTAATACCAATTTTAACTTTTTTAGTGTTCATAATTAGTGTAAATAGAAATTTTTTATTTTTAATATTGGTTTCCAGTGATTTTTTCTCATCTCTCTTATACTAAGAATCAAAAATTAAAAAAAATAAAGTCTGAGTTTAAAATTAATTTTTTTAATTTTAAAAAAATTAATTTTAATCTCAGACTTTAGAATCCAATAACAATAATTTGAAAATATATCGAATTACAATAAATATTCTATCAAAATTTTTTAAAGTTACTAATTCCCTACATGTTTTTTTAGTTTGGCCCCTCGGGTTTCAATCACACGGTCTAATAAATTTTTTTTATAATTTGGTTAATAAGGTTAAAATTATTTAAAAAAAAAAAGAAAGAAAGGGGCCATATCATGCGAGGGGGCCACCGTAAATCCCCAAAGCCATTTAGATTTTTAATTAATTTGAATTTGAATTTGAATTTGAAAGTCTGAAGTGTAAAACTTGAAATTCTAGAAATGGAATAAGAAGAAGGTACAAGCGGAAGAAGCAAGGAAGTAGGCAAAAGAGAAGAAGGTACAACGCTAAAAGCAGGCAGTAGTCAACGCCAAAAAAAATACATTCAACGGAGGGCTGAGCAATAGCAACGCCATATCACCATCCATCATCATCATCATCATCATCATCATCATCATCATCTTCTTTCTTTATTACCGCCCCCCCCTGCTGACAATTACTAACGAAGGAGCAGAGGGGAGAGAAGGTATCGCAAAAGTCTCTTAGAGAAAAACATCAGATTATAAGATTCAAAAATAAAACTAGTTAGCTAGTAATCATCGCTTAGTAGGGAAAGGGAAAGGAAAAGGGATCTAGATTGGAGGGAAGAAATTATAAGATGGTAAAAGAAACAGAATACTACGACGTGCTCGGAGTCAGCCCCACGGCCACCGAGGCTGAGATAAAGAAAGCCTATTACATCAAGGTAATTACTAATTTCAATTTCAATTCACTTTTGCTTTCTCTCTCAGTACAAACGAGTAGATCTCCTTTTCTCACTTACCCATCCAACTCAACTGTCTGGATCCGTTACGATGATAAGGATTTGATTAAATGAACTCATACAATGATCTGTTTGCTTACTTTTCTATTCTATAATTCTTCACTAGAGATTCATTTCTTTGTTTTTTGTTTTTGTTAAATTTTACTCTGCAGGCTCGGCAGGTCCATCCAGATAAAAACCCTAATGATCCCCTTGCCGCAAAGAATTTTCAGGCAACTCTTTCCCTTTCTAATTTTATCAAACAACTAGTAGCTAATTAAAGAATTCAGGACAATCGGTTATTGCTCCTTTGAACTGAATTATATAGTGATTTTTTTTATATGGATTCCCAAAACGGAAACTAGAAATAGAAAAAACTGGTGCATTTTTGTGGGTGTTTCTGACTTCTTTTGTCTAAACAGCGATTCGTTATTAACAATCACAGTCATATTCGCATGCTACCTTCCCACTAGTAATGTTTGAAAAAGATTTATGCACTCAATTCAGATCAATATGTCTTGAAGTGGTTCATGAGTCATCCTTTTAGTCTCTTCTGCATGTTCTTCTTTGTACAGGAGAGGCACATTTGGTTGGCTTTTAACTCTTCCGTGAAATCCAGATGTTGTGTTCAAGGGTTGGATATGTGCATTTTCCCTCCCATTACACTCACTCAAGCTTATTTATCTAGCATCACTTGCTGCATTACTGATAAGACATATATTAATAAAATGGCGGGAATATAAAGTATGAGCACTAGGTCTGAATGAGCAGAGAAGGTAGGGAATAGAGTAAGCAAAGACAAAAAGGAACAGGGAGGTGAAGGAGTGCAGTTATAGCCTCCTATGTACAGACGTATCAGAGGAAAAGGGGGAGGATGCACCTTTCCTTACTGGTTAGGATGGAAGGTTTAAGTGTAAAAGTACCAATACTCTGGCACCCCAGCTGTTCTGGTTATAGATTGGATCACCAAACTTAAATAAACCCACAAAATAACACTCTGTGTTAACCGCCAAGTGTTTTCGTGGATCCCAAGATACCAAAATTTCCCTTAAGGTTGAAGAGATTCCATCTCTAAATTCTCTTTCTTGAACTTCTTTCGAACTGCATCAGATAGCCTAAAAAATAATTTGTTATTCATATTTTAGGATCAAGTTATAATTACTAGCTATTGTTGGTAAAAAAAAATTAGTAATCTATTATCCTGACTTTTAAAACATGGGTACAAGTTTCTAGCTATCTATTATTGTTATCTTCAATTCTATGTTAACTTTCTACTGTCAGATTAATGGGTGCTATACATGTTAAGGATAGGAAGGAACAACAATAAGTATTCAGTTATTGAAAGCTTAGGCATCTCTTATTGAGGTTTCTTTCTTTTTAATTCAGACGTTGGGAGAGGCATACCAAGTATTAAGTGATCCTGCCCAGCGGCAAGCATACGATGCTTATGGAAAATCTGGAATCTCAACGTTAGTTTCTTATTCTTAATCTGTGGATAAATGAGTTTTAAGGTTGATGGATTGCCTGGCCCCTCATGGATTTCTATGTATGCAGAGCTTGATAATTCTTTCCTCATATTTTTTTCCTTTTATATTTGTTTACATCTTCTTCATTCTCTGCAGTGAAGCAATCATTGAACCTGCAGCAATTTTTGCGATGCTTTTCGGTAGTGAGCTTTTCGTGGACTACATAGGACAGCTTGCTATGGCATCAATGGCTTCATTAGACATTTTCACAGAGGGGGAACAATTGGATACTAAAAAGTTGCAAGAGAAAATGAGGGTAAGATCCTTAGTGTACCATTATTTATCATCAACCAAACCTTTGGCTTTTCATTAAAACTTTTCTTGTTTTTAATATGTTTTTTTTTTTGTGCTGATTTTTTTTGGTTACTTTTTAAACGAGTGTTGTTACTGTTGAGGAATTTAAATGGTGACAAGAAGTGAATGATACAACAAAAGGAGCAAGGGAATGTGAGTTTCCATCCCTGTGATCCACAAGAAATTTTTTCTTGCTTCTCTTTGCTGATATTACTGTCAGAACTGAAGGCTTTTGGGCAGAGTGTTAGAACTTCTGCTGCAACTATCACAAATCTCAAACCAAACCAGAGTGCAAATGGACCCTTTATTTGGCAATTAAGCGATAAAGAAGTTGCTTTTAAAGTATTATATATAGCCTTAACAGAGGCTGAACAAAGTTAGGTTCTGTTTGTAATTAGAGTAAGCCCTGCATACAGATATTTTTTTAGCATTATTGTAGGCAAGATTAAACAAAAAACACTTAAAAAGATGACAGATGAGGAAAACAAAAGCGTTTCGAGTTAGATATGTTAATGGCACTGAGATGGACACTTCAGTTTTGCAGTTGCATGCCACAAGTACACCAACATTAATTTATCAGCTAGCAGCATTTCATACTTAGGCATAAGATATGACATTAATTTTCACATGGAACACTAAAACCTCTATCTAGCACTTTCTCAGAGTTTTGTTGTTAAGAGTTTGTATTTCAGGCATCTGTACCCTGGCGTGGCTAAGTTGGATTGAGCGTTGAAGATTTGTTCTGTTTTGTTACTTGAATATTTGCTGATAAATCTATTTTATTAAGGGTTGTTTTTTTAATACTTATTTTACAACAGGTTGTTCAGAAGGAGAGGGAAGAAAAGCTTGCGGAAATACTAAAAGATCGACTCAATCAATATGTACAAGGCAACAAAGAGGAGTTCATTAAACATGCTGAAGCTGAAGTGGCTAGGCTCTCAAATGCAGGTAATTTTTCATTTTCTGGAAATGATTGTTTAAAGGAGAATGAATGAAAAACAACAGCAATACAATAAGAGAAGTAATCTGTGTCTGCCTGGTTTTATTTAAAGATGAATTGACATTCCCTTTTGCTTTACATTGAATTTCGGGAGAATTAAACTCTGAAGTACTTTTCTAAATCTAGAATCTACACTTGAAACAGCCAATTCACCATTCCCATTTTTACTTGGAGAGATTTTTACTCTCACAATGGTTTTCTCATTTTTTTCAAGTGATGGTTTATGGCTTCTGAATTCATTGTTGTCCAATGCATGAGTTTGCTGGTTGACATAATTGTAAAAAACTTGATGTTTAATTGATTAAGATGCTGATTCCACAAGGAATTCTTAACATAATGTATGGTTGTACCAGAAGGGATGAAAATTGATTCTGCTGTTTATGCATGGGACATTTGTTTCCTGATTCTTATGTAGCAGGTATAGTTGAAAAAGTGAGGATTTTGGTATTCACCAAGAGAAAAGAATCAAGATTTTGCTCATTAGTTAGGTTCTGATTACAATTGAAGCTTATAGACCAATATTAGCTCTACTTGAAAGTTTCTATGCTGACATTTTGTGGTAACTGTACTATTGTTGTTTAAGGTTATAGTAATCTACATCAATATGGAACTTTATCTAACTGGAAATACTAAAATAAAGAAAGAATTCCCTGGTCAAAATCTAACCGGCTGACTAAGGTTGGGTCACAATGTGGCAGAGAGAACAAAGTGGATTAAGTTTGCCAGGCTTCAATCTTTTGAGGGATTTGGCGTGTCTGAACAGTTGTTTTGTGGAGTCTGCTTATAGCCTTAAGGAATGCACAAAACAGAAGCACAACAGGCATCTTATGAAGATCATAAGACACAACAATTTAGGACACAAATTTGTAATAAACAATACAATTCATATAAATTTAATGCTCTTAATTTTTTTCATCCTATGAAACAGAATGACAGTTTCCTTTCTTATCTTTTTGCGTACTCATACTAGCTGAGACAAAGTTTGGTCAATGACTGGTCAAGTTGAATTTCAACCATAGCCCTGTGCAATCCTTCTTATCTTTTGTGTTCTTTATGACACAATACTGAACACTTTTATTAATTCTTTGTTCTTAAATGTTTTACAGCTTATGGTGCTGATATGTTGAACACAATTGGTTACATTTACGCAAGACAGGCAGCAAAAGAGCTTGGGAAGAAAGCGATATATCTGGGTGTGCCATTCATTGCCGAGTGGTTTAGAAACAAAGGCCACTCTATTAAATCCCAAGTAACCGCAGCCACAGGTTGGTAGATATATATGGCTTTGATTGTAACCATGTATGGGTAGTTGCTCATTTGCCCTCATTTTGGTCAAACCATACAGGCTCTTGGACCATTATTTAGGAGCGGTTATAGGTGTCAAAAGTGGTATCCAATTCTGATATATTTCCAGTGTGCTGGGCATGCATCTTATCTCTCTTCACACGCACCAGCTTGTGCGTGTGCATATTTTCTTCTTGTAGCATTACATATATCAATGTGGTTTATGTCAATAAAAAAAGTTCACATGGTTTGCTGCATGAGAAATATTTCTCTAGGCTATCTAAGGGTTTTTTTTTTAAAAAAAAAAGGTTTCCTTTTTTGTTTCTTTTGTGGCTGGTTTTGCCAGGTGCCATTGCCCTGATCCAGTTACAAGAGGACATAAAAAAGCAGCTCAGCGCAGAAGGGAACTATACTGAAGAAGAGCTTGAAGCATACATGCAAACCCACAAGAAGTTGATGACTGATTCACTGTGGAAGCTTAATGTAGCTGATATTGAGGCCACTCTTTCCCGTGTTTGTCAGATGGTTGTTTTGCTAGTCCATAGATATTAATGGTTGTTGTCTAAAATTTAGTTGCATAATAGGTTCAATTTGTTTGGTGGTAATCTATTGATGGTTTATTTTAGGTTCTTCAAGACAACAGTGTCAAGAAAGAAGAGCTTCGTGCACGAGCCAAGGGTTTGAAAACTCTTGGTAAAATCTTCCAGGTATTACTTTCACCATGGTTATTTGCGCTTTCTCTAATAAAAATAATTATTTCCTCAAGCATCTAAGACTTGTGAATATAGAGCATGAAATATGTCGATGGAGGTGAGGGTGAACCTGTGCTAGGTGGTTCTCTGCATAAACTGAATGGAAGAGAACAAAGTTTCGATGCCTGTTCTCCTAGTACTTCACCAAAATCTAAAAGTCCTGAAGAGGCATCTTATAGCACATTGGCATCACAGGTATTTTTCTAATCTCCGGCTGATCACACATAGGGGCTTGGTTCCTTTCAACTTCTGGATCTCCTTTTCTTTTCAGGCTTCAAGGAATTTCGACTTTTCAGTACTAACAGATGTGTTTCATGGCCAAACTGAAGTGATTTTATCACTTTCAAATTTCAGTTTGTGAGACAGTTTAGGAAAAGTTAGGCAAGATTACAAAATCTGGTGTAGGACATGATTGTGTAGACATGGCCCTTTCATGCATAAACATTTTCATAGTACTGAAGTGCTGAAGTAAAATGAAGGTAGCTTTGGCTTTCTTCATGCTGTGTTGTGTGTGTGCAGAAGTAGAACAACCAGGATAAGAAAAAGTTCTTACAATTAATAGTGCTTCTAAGAACAAACTAGGGGGAAGATGTTTGCGTGTTAATTGGAAACTGGGTTATAGAACCAAACAAGTTTTGGTAAAACTATGTAAGTGAGCATAGACAATGCCACCACAGATGTGGAAGTGTATGTTGTGAGCTAATTTGTCCAAAGGTTGTCCTAGGAAGTTAAATTGACAAAGATGGTACTGACTTTACTTTTATTCTTATTCCCTTTGCTGAGATGGGGTGATGGGACTTGTCTGCAGTGGAGACTAAGCTGTGTTGGGTTGTGTTCATGTGATGATTTTTGCAGAGCTTATTTGGCATGACTTTTACTGAGCAATGGAATGACTTTTGACTAAAAAAATGAACTAAATTAGAAAATATTAAATAGAAATAACGATTTTCACTTTTCATAGACACACATGTACATGACAAACCCTCTCGCCCACATATAGCCATCTAGAGTGATTAGGTTTTAATTTAGAATGTTTAAGGTTTAATTATTGCCTAACCAAAGTGTAAAAAAAGGGGAGTTATTGATGCGTTGGATTTTTATGTTTAATGTATCTCCGATGGATGCCTGAACAGTCCCTGACTCTTTTACATGGTAGAATAATTGAAGGGAGGATGGGAGATTTAGAGAGTAAAAGCACTCTTGTTCATTTAATATAATTTACAATTTCTATCGTTCATGTTACTGATTTCATTTTCCTTTCCTTTTCTTATTTTTTCTTTTGTTGCCTGTGAATTTATTGGACATCTTAGAGCCCCTATGTGGAAGCCCCGCAATTTAATGGTGCTCAGTTTAACTACAACTTCCCAAGGCCAACGGCGCCTCCTGGTTCACAGAGACATTCTTCAACAGGCAGCAACTGATGGTGGAAAATGATGATCCCATGTGTGAGAAGCTTGTATAGCAATGTTGTGGCATGTGGGAAAGGTGTGAATTTTCATTTGTTGAGTATTCATGGAGAAGCCCATCTAGCCATTTTTAGCTGGCACCGTGTGATTTATATATTTATGTACTTATGGAAGAAAAATATTAACACACAACGAGAAAAGGAGAGGTGGTTGTAGAAGGCGATGGTGTTTCTTTATATTTTCTCTAGATGGCTGGCTTGTGCTGTATTATTCTGTAGTTCTCATGTCTCTGTTTGTTATATGCTTTCACAGATGTACATTCAGGATCAGTTTTTTGCTTAGTGTATTTATTACTTGGTGATTGATGTATTGTTGCTACTCTAGTAGATAAAGCAAGCAGGATTGGTATGTTTGCCTTTGAGCTACGTAACATTTGTGAGTGGTGCTAGGAAGAAGTTTTGTCAACCTTGAAAGAGTGGATGACACCTTTTAAAGAATCAAGATTACTGTGGTTGCAGCTTTTTAAATTTGGGGTTGGTTAAGATAGTGCTTTGTTTTTAAAAAATTTGAGTTTTTTTATTTTGTTAAAATTTAATATGGTTTGTACGTTTTACATCGTTTTAATATACTGATGTTAAAAATAATTTTTAAAAAATAAAAAAATATTATTGGCATATATTTTGATACAAAAAATTATTTGAAAAGCACCTGTAATTATATTGTTAAACATGTTTTTATTTGACCGAGCGAGGGGGAGATTAAACTATAAAAGTAAATTAAAAAAATACTATAAAAGGTGAATAAGGTTTGCAATAAAAGTTCCAAATAAATTAGAAAAAATAAAATTACCAAGTATGGTATTTGATCTTTTGAACTAAAAAAATAAATAACTCTTCTTAAAAAATGTTTTGCATCAACTAAATGCATGTTTGGTTTGAAAAAAATTATTTTATAAAAAGTACTTTTAGTTGAGGTTGGTTTAGAAAAATATATGTTTGATTAAAACTGTGGTTGAAACTGAGGTTGAGTAAAAAATAGTTTAATGTGTTTGGTTAAAAAATTACTTTTCAAATTAAGGTTATAAAATAATTAATATATATATTGATTGTTTTTAATTTAAATATTGTAGATTTAACTATTGTTATTACATCATGAAATAAATAATATTTTATATAAAATATTTTATATTGTTTCATTAAACTATCTACAGTTTTGTTGGTTTCGTAAGCGCACAACAACATCAGGTAAAATATCATCAGAAATAAAATTGGGATTGTGATCAAATTCTACAACTATTACGTCATCAAACGATCTCCTTCTAATTTATATAGTGTTATTGGATAATGTGAAACACTAATTTTTCGAATAAAACACAATTAAAAATAAATTTTTTTTTACTGGATCAAACCCGGTTCAATATATTTTTATAGCTTTAGACCGGATCTATTCACATGAACAGTAGAAACATTCTTCACTGTTCAAGTGAACAGTGAAGAAACTTTCTATAAATGAACAGTGGAGAGTTCACTCTCCACATGAAAAGAGCAGGCAGAACCATAGGAAAAAAACGTAAAAGAAGCAGAAAAAACCTATTTTCATGAGCTGAGGTTCGACCTCAGTTATTAGGTGAGATCCATGTGAAAAAATGTGAGGTTTGGATTAACTAAACACTTTAATTTAACTTTTATTTTCTACCGTTGTCGTTGCTGCAGTGCCAAACAGGCACTTAAGAGTGCCAACCAAATGTTGCTATTCTTGATTGACCTTTGTTGGTATTCTCCTCCCCAATGACAGAGCAATAATTGGTGTGGCGGTAGATGTACAGCAAGTGCTCGGCCTTGGCCTGGCTTGCTACCATATGCACAAGATGCTTGATGGATTGGCTCCATTCATAATTGCAACATGAAAACAGATCAAATCCTTCAATCCATGTGCAGAGATTACAAAATGTGGCAACAGAAAATGAGTTGCTGTGTTGGTGTCCCCAACCCGCCTCGCTGTAATTTTCTTCTTCTACACAATCAATTAAAGAGCTAAACATGAAAGGAGAGAGAAAAAACAGACCAAACACGAAGTGAGGGAGGGAATGACCGTGGAGAACGAAAATGGATACGCAACCACCGGGATACAATTTATTGAGGGGGGGGGCAATTAGGAGTTTATTTAATTAGCGAATACCTCACCTGATTTCTTAAGCTCTTCTTACTGACATTAATAACATTTAATCTAAAGTAATGCTTTTATTAACTAGCCATTTATATGAAAAACAAATCATTTACATAGCACTAACACTCATGGCTTGCTTGGCACACGGAGATAGTGAGATGTCTCTGTATGATTTGTTTGTATGCATAGGAAGAAGGATTTGGGCTGGCAAATTTTATCGTGTATTAATTACTCCCGAAATCTAAAAACAAACAGAAAAGGAATGAAGAAAATAAAAAGGCAAAAAATAGGGGGAGGAAGGATACAGGGTATTTCGTTACTCTGCCTGTTGTATTAGTAAAATGTAATTATGAAAGGATTTAAGGTAAAATAGAAGCAAAATGCATGTGCGTTGAGAATAGTGAAAGGTGACAAACGGGTAGCCAACCTAGCGAGGGGACGCATAGATAGATAGATAGATAAATAAGAGTGAGGGAGAGGGAGAGTCGACTGGGGATGGTGATTTTCTTAGAGCGTGAAAGTGGAAAACTGAAAAGGAACAATTTGCTTCCCCACCCAACTCGCAAGCCACCCCATCTCAACTCAAATTAAAACGGACACAACACAAACACAAACGCACGGTTGCTCACTGCCTCTTCCACTACATTCCTTTCTTTCCTTCCTTTTAGAGTATTATTGTTATTGTTGAATCAATGCTGGATCTTCTCCACTCCTGCTAATTACATACTCTGTTCTGTTTTGGCGGAGGCTGATTCCCTCCTTTTCACCTTTCAAAAGTAAAATCCGCCTCCTCTTTTCTCTGTTGTGTCCCTTTTTATTTTTTCCTTTCTAGTAATATTAGTTGTTATTATTATTATTTTATTTGATTTCTGTAATTGAGAGATCTGTTTATTAGAATATCAAATCTTAATCTAGAAATTAAAAAAAAAGTGATAAAAATAATGGAGAGCGAGAACAAGAAGTCGGCGGTGTCGGATGTGGGAGCCTGGGCAATGAACGTCATCAGTTCCGTTGGTATTATCATGGCCAATAAGCAGCTCATGTCCTCCAGCGGTTATGCTTTCAGTTTTGGTATTGTTTATTATCTCTACTCTATCTCTAGATCTAATCATACTACTAATATTTGATCCGTTGAATCTATTATTTTGCAGCCACAACCCTAACAGGCTTCCACTTTGCTGTAACGGCTCTTGTCGGCCTCGTTTCAAATGCTACTGGTCTCTCTGTATCAAAGCACGTCCCTATGTGGGAGCTCTTCTGGTTCTCAATTGTTGCCAATGTCTCCATCACTGGCATGAACCTGAGTCTCATGCTTAACTCTGTCGGATTCTACCAAGTATGTGCTGCTTCTATTATTATTATTGCTCAACCCAACACCTACCTGCCAGATCTACTTTTCCCTGCCTTCTTTTTTTAATCAACGCTATAGGGACTCGCATCCTACATTTTCCATTACTAGTGATTTTTTCTTTTCCATCATAGCAGCTAAATGGTGCAATTAATTAATTGGTGCATGGTTCAGATTTCTAAGCTCAGTATGATCCCAGTGGTTTGCATAATGGAGTGGATCATTCACAGTAAACAATACTCCAAGGAAGTCAAGTTATCTGTTATCGTTGTCGTCATAGGTGTTGGTGTTTGCACTGTCACTGATGTCAAGGTTAATGCCAAAGGTTTTATATGCGCCTGTTTAGCTGTTTTGTCCACCTCTTTGCAACAGATTGTGAGTATTTTTTGTAAACATTCCTTTCCCTTTATTTATTATATCTTTCCTTCTTTCCACCTCTTTGCAACAGATTGTGAGTATTTTTTGTAAACATTCCTTTCCCTTTATTTATTATATCTTTCCTTCTTTCTGCCTGCAAGCCCCATACCATCCCAGGACAGAGGTGCTATATTAATAATCAGTTTTGTGACATTTGAACTTTGTTGATTTTTTGAGATGCATGTGATTTTGATTCCACCTACACCTCGAGACTTCTTGTGGGAAAATGAATTTGTGGCACATGCTAGCCTGTAAGATAGAGATCGAGGATTCTAAGGATCAATAAATAGGGAAGCCAAACCATTTGATATGGTTTCATCCCATATAGATGTCAATGCAGCATTTGTAGATATCTTTCTATCTCAATAACCCAATGAATTGGCTTCGGTTATTATAGAGTGAGAGAGAGGAGTGTCTGCATTCTTGTGAACTAAAATTTAACTGCTGTTTCTAGTGCACTCTGGGCTACAAGGAAGAGCTTCAACAAAGATGGAAAACTCTTTTTGTAAAAGGTTTTGAAAGAAAATATGTAGTATGCAAGAGTCATAACCTTTTCAATTAACTGTTTCCAGGGCATGATACTGAGGTATGGAATGTAGTCCAATCAGCACGCGTGACCATGTTATGATATCAAAGCACATTGTCGCATAATACAGTCTTTCATCATGATAATGTTTGTGGAACAAATTTCATTTCTTTTCATTTTACTTTGTGGAACAGACTATCGGTTCCTTGCAGAAGAAGTACTCAATTGGATCTTTCGAGTTGCTGAGTAGAACAGCGCCAATTCAAGCCCTCTCTCTCCTTATTCTTGGTCCATTCATTGATTACTACCTTAATGGCAAATTCATTACACACTATAAGATATCTTCTGGTGCCATTGTAAGCCCATCCCCTTTTTTTTTTTTTTTCCATTCTCATTCTTCACTGGATCATTTATACACTGGAACAACTTTTGCCAACATTTTTAACTAATAACAAGTTTGAATTTGTGCAGTTGTTTATAATTCTTTCATGCTCCCTTGCTGTGTTCTGCAATGTGAGCCAATACCTCTGCATTGGAAGGTTCTCAGCTACTTCTTTCCAGGTTTTAGGTCACATGAAAACAATTTGCGTTCTCACACTGGGGTGGCTTCTTTTTGACTCTGAGCTGACTTTCAAGAACATAATGGGGATGGTTATTGCAGTTGTTGGTATGGTAGTTTATAGTTGGGCGGTGGAGGCTGAAAAGAGTTCAAATGCCAAGACTGTTCCCCATACAAAGAACAGTTTGACAGAAGAGGAAATCAGACTTCTGAAGGAGGGTGTGGAAAGCATGCCTCTGAAGGATCTTGAACTTTCAGTGTCTAAGGGGTAGGCATGCTTGCACTTGGCTGGGAATATAGGTATTTTTATTTGTTTCGCTTCAGCATGGTTGGCATCTTTGCCTCATTTATGGCATTGCAAGACCGGTCTCCGTCAGCTGACCATCCTCACATAGTCTTAGAAATCGTGTTCTATTTATGTAAACCATTTGTTCTTTTATTAATTATTGCTTATCTTTTAAATTATTATTTTTTTTGTATGTGGAAAGAGATTAGCAACGGAACAGTGATATGATAAAGAAACTGTAAACTCCATATATTGGAAGAAAATCTTGGTAAGCTAATAGAATTATGTTTTCCAATATGTCGAAAGTGGTGCCTGGTTCTTTGCCAGAACCTGAACCATCATGACTGCGATTTTGGCAGTTAAAAAGCGGCGTCAAACTTGCTGTGGTTGTATTTGGAGCTCATTCTTATCGTTGGTTTTCTTCACTGCTTTTCGTTTTTTACTTTTTTTTTTTTTTATGGTCCGGCATTCTGGTTTCATTTGATTTTTTTTTTTTGTTGCATCTCAACTAATGTCCAGCTATTTCTCGTTGGTTGTCAAGTGAATGCGCAGTACACCTTAAAATTTTGTTTTGTTTGGGAATGTAGTTAAAATTATATTTTTTAAAATTTTAATTTTTTTTATTAAAATTTTTTTTAATATTTTTAATTGTTTTTGATGTATTGATTTTAAAAATAATTTTTAAAAATTAAAAATAATTATTTAAATATATTTTAAAAAAAAAACATTTTAAACTGTAATTATTAATATAATTCCAAATCCAAACAGATGCTAAGTGGACGGGCTCATCTTAAATTTGATGATCATTACATGTATGTATGAAGCAGATATAGAGAGAAAAGAAACGAAGACTGCTAAAAACTCAATATCCAAACAAAAAATTACATGTAAAAGAATGGGAAAATGAATATACACGCACACAAACAAGTATTTATACATGTACTGGTCAACAATGACAATGTTGACAATGAGGTGAAGTATTTCCAAGCGGAGGAGGATTATATGGTGATTGGTAGTAGAGCAGATGTTGGAAATGAGATCAGGAAGTTGCATGTTCTGGGCAGTGGGATTACCGGTCTAACGAAGTCAAGAAGGTATTAGAACTTGGATATTGCTGGAGTTACTATGTTTAAGGTTTGAAAAAAACTGCAAGCTCTTGTGCAACCTCTCAAGCACCTTAATTCTTCATGGAGATATTTCTGGAAAATCTCAAAAGGTAAGGCAAGAATTATATGATATTCAACCTAGGCTGCTGGAAAACCCCTCTAATATTCTTGTTATTGAGTAGAAGCGTTTATCTGGCTTGCTCATTGATTAAATGAATGCTAGGGAGTCTTCCTATAAGCAAAAACCCAGAATCTTGTGGGTACAAGAAAGAGATCAGAAAAAGCTTTTTTCCACAGCTCGCAAGTCAGAAACACCATCTCTATGCTTTATAATGCAGGTGGTGTTCGACTGACTACTTTTGATGAAATTAAGAAAGAGCTTGTTGACTTTTACTCTAACCTATTTGGTAAGGAGGATGCTAATGTTACTGGCGTCAGCGTTGAGAAGTTGCAGTGTCTGTTTAGGAGAAAACTTTCTTCGGATCAACATCATTCTTTGTTAGCTGAAGTTGCTCATGAAGACATTAAGAGAGTGATGTTCTCATATAATGGTAGCAAAGCTCCCGATCCAGATGGAGTTTCTGCAGACTTTTATAAGAAATCTTGGGGAGTTATGGGAGTTGATGTCACTGAGGCTGTGCTTCATTTCTTCCAGAATGGAAAGATTCTAAAAGCAATTAATTCTACTTCTATCACCTTGGTTCCTGAAGTCCGAAATGCTAGCAAAGCTTTAGATTCTAGGCCCATCTCCTGCTGCTTTATTCTGTACAAATGCATCTCAAAATCTTGGCTAATAGAGCAAGACATGTTCTGCCTAGCCTTATTAGTCCAAATCAATCAGCTTTTGTGCACGGTGGAAGGATAGGTGATAATATCATTCTTGCTCAAGAAGAGGTTAGAGGCTATGACAGACAGAATCTCTCTCCTTGCACTTTGAAAATTGACTCAATGAAGGCCTTTGATGTTCACTGGAATTTCATGTTGAATGTGCTGCTGCAATGAATTTTCCTTCTCAATTCATTAATTGAATCAAGGCCTGCATTACAACCTCCAATTTCTTGATTGCACTTAACGGAGGTCTATGCGGTTATTTTAAAGGGGAAAGAGGGTTGAGACAATGTGATCCTCTCTCTCCCTATCTTTTTCTTATTTCCATGGAGGTTCTCTTTAACAGTGGCTGACGGGGAGATTGGTTTCCATCCTAGATGCAAGAAGATTGCCCTCACTCTCATCTATGTTTTTCAGGTGATCTTCACTAATGGCACTCGAAATTCATAATAAATTTAAAATAATATTTGAAAATTAAATAAATCTAGCTTTCGAATAATTCTTTAAAAATTAGGTTGTCACAAACCACAAGTCATCTAATTGTTTAGCCTCCAACGATAATCCACACGAACCACTAGTAAAAAAATCTTTTAAATTCCTATTTAGGATAGAGGGATTGTTATGCTTAGACTGTTAGCTCTCTATTATGTGATTTACGTAATTTTTGTGTCAAACAGACAATCTCTTAAAAAATAAGAGGTATAATTTTATATTTATATGGAATCTTAAAAACCCTATAAATGACAAAATATTTATTTGCCCTTTAAATAATATCTAAATATATTATTTAATATTATTTAAGAATAATTTTAAAAATTTAATCAATCAAGTCCCTACTTAATTACTCTAGGATTATAATCATAATCCCTGAATTAAATACATTCCAGTGCTTAATCTCTAAAATTATTTTCAATCAATTTACATTTAATTAATTATCTCATTTTAATTTCTGGCTAATAGTTCTTAATATATGTGACACATTAGGTTACTGATATGTTAGCTCAAATATAAATTATAATTCTAAATAAATAGAATTAAATAAATCAAACAATTTAATTTATTATCAATTTAATAATTTAATAATTTATATCTTAAGATCAAATGCATCGTCTAACAACATGTCATGATCTCCAAAATATTAGGAAAATCATAAGTGGTTTGGCTTAACCTTTCAGTGACCGGTTTCTCAGTGTAATTATTATCCCTTCATCAATAATATTTCGATTTAGATATTTTGACATGAAATGTATCTGTCATGTCAAATCATATTTATTCATAACATTATAGTTATTGATCATTGAATAAGATTTGAACTCTTTAAAGACTAGGTTTTCGCAAATTGTTCAGCCTTCAATGGTAATTCACACGAACCACCAGTAAAAAACTTCTAAATCTCTATTTAGGAGAGATGGATTGTTATGCCTAAGGTGTTAGGTCTGTATTCTGTGGCTTACGTAGTTCTTCTGTTTAACATACAATCTCATAAAAAATAAGAGGCATAACTTTATATTTATAGAGAATCTTTAAAATCCCATAAGTGATAAAATATTTATTTGCCCCTTAAATAATATCCATATATATTATTTAAAGATAATTTTAAAAATTTAATCAATCAAGTCCCTCCTTGATTATTCTAGTACTAAAATTATAATATTTGATTAAATACATTCTAGTGCTTAATTTCTAAAATTATTCTCAATCTAGTCACTCTTAATTAATTATCTCAGTTTAATTTCTAACTAATGAGTCTTAATATGTGTTACCTATTAAGTTCTTAATATGTTGACCTAAATATCAATTATAATTCTAAATAAATAGAATTAAATAAATCAAATAATTTAATTTATTATTAATTCAATAATTGATTAATTTATATCTTAAGATCAATCAAGTACACCATCTTGTAACATGTCATGATCCTTAAATATTAAAAAATTCATAAGTGGTTTAGATTAACTTTTTAGTGACCAGTTTCTCAATATAATTATTATCCCTTCATCAATAATGTTCCGATTTAGATATTTTGGCATGTAGTATGTATATCACGTCAAATCATATTTGTTTGCAATATTATAGTCATTGATCATTTGAATACGTGTTATGATCCTTCAAATATTAGAAAAGTTATAAGTGGTTTGACCTAACCTTTCAGTGACCAGTTTTTCAGTGTAATTATTATTCCTTCATTAATAATATTTTTATTTATATATTCTGGCATAAAGTGTGTTTGTCATGTCAAATCATATTTGTTTGCAATATTATAGTTATTGATCATTTGAATAAGATTTTGAACTCTTTTTCAAATATCATTTCACCTTACGCAAGGATTTAACAATCAATACTATTTGAGAACATGTGAAATATTTTTTTAATTCACCCAGGATGATGAATTCTCTCTTGATCACTCAAATACCTTCATATAATTTATGTTATATTCAATATTTGTCAATTTGTTATCTTTATCAAGATAACATATAACAAGATCAAAACATAATACTTCTTATATAAGATAACTTAGTGGTCTTAAGTCTAAGGATCACTTATACAACTGTTATGTGAGTCTTTTCATATGAAATTCTAATGCGGGTCAGTTCAATATACATGTCTTATGACAAACACCTATATTTTAGTTCTAGGTATCTCTTATACCTCAGTTTGTGAGAATAACTGTTTTCTTTCATAAAAAAAACATGATATGTATCAGTTTCTACGACTTTAATAAAAGTTCAATATTTAAAAAAGCATCGATTATGAATATTTTTGAAATAATGTTTTGATATAATAAAAATCTTATAATTATAACAACTTTATAATTTTTTTTGTAAAATATTTTTGTCACATGAATTTTATCTTTATTGATATTTATAAATCAAATATTTAATTCATTAATCTAATATTATATAAATATTAAAAATAAATTAAATATTTATTAATAATAATATCCCCTGTAATGTCATATTAATATTTCTGGCCTTGGATTCAACTCATGTGTGAGATTTTTTGTGCTGGCATCTCCTACTCTATTGTCAATCATCTTCAAGTCTCTTCTGAGTTCAAGTTGGCAAGCTTCCAGTAAGGTGCCTGGTATTTCTCTTGTTACTGGCAAGCTAAGAATTTCTGATTGCAGAAGATTTCTGCTAGAATGCAACATTGGGCACCCAAGCTTTTATCATTCGCTGGGATATTGCAGCTTATTTCCTCAGTGATTTTCAGTATTCAAAGTTTTTGGAGCTCCTTTTTTTTTCTGCCCAATCAGGTGGTTAAAACCATTGACAGAAATGTAATGCGTTTTTGTGGAAAGGTAAGGAAGGCTCTGCTTGTGAGGCAAGTTGCTTGGAATATGATTACTCTTCCTAAGCAAGAAGGTGGTTTAGGTTTAAAAAAGCTTCAAGAGTGGAATGTTGTTGTGATTTTAAGGAATATTTGGTGTTTGTTTCTGAAATCTGGATCTTTATGCTTATAAGATAAAGGGTAGCAATATTTGCAGATTGTTCTTGGAATTGGAGAAAGCTTCTCAAGCTAAGAAGCGTTGCTTGGGTATTGAATCTATTGATTGAGGTGGTTATCGGTAATGGCAAAAATACTCACTTGTTGTGGGATTGCTGGCTTTCTAATGGCCCTTTAATTAAGACACACGGCTCCAGAATTGCTATGAAGTCTGGGCTCTCTGCTGATGCTGAAGTAGCTGATGTTATTCGTCATAGTGCTTGGTGTTGGCCTAATGCAATGCCAGAGGATATGGAGGAGGTCCAGTGCGCTTACAGTTTAATAGTTCCTTCTGAAGCTGAGGATCAGTTTATTTGGAAGCTCACCCCAGATGTGGTTTGCTTTTCCAGTAGCACCAAGGAGTTCTCGTGGGAAAAGGGTATTAAAATTCAGTGGTGTAAACTAGTTTGGGGACCCCTTCTATTCCAACATCCAGCAAAATTTATCATCCTTCAAGCAGAGAATTTTATTTAAGATAAACGAATCCAAGAGCTGGAGGCAGAAAAGAAAGTTACTGCTGAAGCGAGAAACTTCAAGGAAGCTGTACGAATAGCTGCTGAGGCAAAGACATTGAGTGTTGAAATTGTTTGCAGATTGACTTGGAAAAGGCCACTTTAGAGCTTCAAAAGCTTGAGGAAGATATTAAAGACACTGTTAACAGATTGCAAACTACCGAGGGACTGATATTATCCAAGGAAAAGGAGGCTGCAATGACTAGATTCCAAAGGTTGCTTTTAATTGCTGGTGCTGCCACAGCTGAAAGATTTGCTGCTCTAGAGCCGGGGGACATTGAAGAAACTAACCTCCTACTTGCAGAGGCTGAGGCAGCTAATGAAGCAAAAAAAACATCAACTTGTATGCATTTTTAAATAGGAAGGCTTTCAATAACCAAACATTTCATCTCCATGGAACTTGTATCAATCTTGGTAGGAAGCAGTTAGCACAATTGGCAGCACCCATTCATTTCCAGAATCACGATGACTAGAACCAGAGTGAAGTATATGAGGATGACCAAACCAAGAGTACTTATTGGAGAACCAATAGTATCCAAATCATGTGATGTCAAAACAGTTTCAGAAATTGCATTAAAAAGGACAAAACTGTTTCGATCATAGTTGATATCTTCTAAAAGTTCTCCCAATAAGCCATGGATAACAAATATCAAATACATGTTTGATGATCGAAAGTTTGGCGACAGGAACCGTCCAGCACATTTTTTTGTTCCTTGATATCTCGCCATGTGAGGACTTGTCATCTTTGGTAAGCTATAAATATAGCACGTTCATACAATATATAACAAATGGGTTTCCTTACCAGTAGTGAAGCATGATGATGATGCTTAACTTCTTATGATTAGTGTTGGTGAAGTTAGGCACGCTTTAGTTATGTTTAGTTTACAAATAGATAGGTTGATTTTTAATTGTAAAACAATTACAAGAAAAGAAAAACACTTTGTATGTAATCAAGAGCTAATAGCATTAGAAGATTTATAATTTGGTTTTCAAGCAATAAATAAATAATATTTAAAAAACTTGCTTAAACTATCTCGAATTTTATATAAAAATTAAATTGTAAAATGAAAAAAGACATTAATATAACATAGATATTGTTTAAGTAATTCAAAACAAAAAATAGCATGATGAACAAAAATAGTATAACAGTTCAAGTTTCGAGTGAGAAGTAACGTCCCAACAATTGTTAGCAAGTAAAGACTAATAAATGTTTGTCAGCTCCTTCTCATTGTAAATACCTGAATAACTTAATTAAATGTCTGCAAAAATATTTTATATGTCTATCTATGTGTCTAGACTTGTTGTATAAAATGAGTATAACACTCGTTTTCTCATCTATATGTCCATCTATGTCTGCAAAAATAGTTTATATATCCATCTATGTGTCTAGACTCGTTGCA
>Ga0325404_1001130_pt1 | contig 28091 bp, 25 predicted proteins | sample PopdelMetagenome_18_FD_205664 | JGI IMG/M metagenome (GOLD analysis project Ga0325404, IMG submission 205664) | Populus deltoides microbial communities from Bellville, Georgia, United States - Xylem-Control-R1 | ecosystem: Host-associated > Plants > Phyllosphere > Stem > Wood/Secondary xylem...
ACCATATTAATGATAAAGCAAGATGCAACAATCTTGTGCAATATCACAACATAAATCTTGAAAGCAGAACATGATAAATTATGATAAAAATAGCTCTTGATTATGAACTAAGAGAGTTCTAAAAAATGTACAGAAATATGAAAATGTCCACAAGGATATGTGGATTATTAGTTCATGTTACATGATATTGTATGTAAGAAAGTGAAAACTTAGAAAGAGAACTATCATTCAAGTAGTGAACTTCGAGGATCAGATAACCAATTTGAAGAGTAAGAGACATAAGGAAACAACATTAACTACACTTGACGACGTAGGATAGCCAGAACAAGTCCAACAACAAAATAGTATATATGGCCTTTGAGTGGACAACAAGTGTATCAATAACTAAAAGAACAATAGTTCATTAACTAAATCATTAGATGACTTACAATCCAGACAAGTATATTACAACTAGGGGTGATCATTTTCGGTTCGGTTTTTTCTAAAAAGTAACCAAACCGAATTAAAAAAAACAAAATCGGTTCAAACCGACCAGTTTCGGTTTGTTTTTTTGGACAAAACCCGGTTCAAACCAGTTTAGCTCAGTTTTTTCCGTTTGGCTTGGTTTGGCTCGGTTTTTTTGGTTTCGGTTCGGTTCAGTTTTTTTGTTTCAGGCTTATAAAACCAAAACCGAATCGAATCGGTTGGTTTTTTCAAAATTTTAATTGGTTTAATCGGTTTTTTTTCACGGTTCGGTTTTTTCGGTTATTTTTTTTTTTCTGATTTTCTCTGTTTAATCAGTTTTTTGATTTATTTGCTCACCCCTAATTACAACTTCAAAATAACTAGTAAACTAATACGACAAAGTTAACACTTAGCATTACTTAATGGAACAAAATTATAACTAATAATTTTGTGTAATTTATTTGGCGTTCTATCATAGATAATGACATGATATATTAATTAATAAAATTATAACTAATAAGATATTAATAATTATATCTTAGATATCATAAAATTTATCGATTTCTCTACTTACCCTACAGTGCATGATATTTTGAATGGAATGATAAATCTGCACATTCCTTTGCACTTTAACTAACTTCACTGTTCAATCCTAAATAAATAACCATACCAAAACTCAAGACATAATCAAACAAAAACTTAGAAGAAATTTTCTAAAAAAACTCATAATTAATACCAAAGTCAAACGGAGGCAGCTCTAGCTTAAGAACAATCACTCAAACAAGGCCGGGGAGCGGTTAATGCGAAGTAAGCTGAAAATTAGAGGTTCGAAAAAGTAAGATTTTTTTATTAAAAAAGACAATATATTTGTATTTGTTAATAAAATTCTTTTAATATATGTGATGTTAGTTAAAATTTAAGGATATTTTTATCAAATCAAAAGAATTCGTGCTTTTATATTATTATTATTATTATTATTATGGATGAATAGTAGTTATCTTTAACTTAATAAAATTAAAACCCTAAAAACTAATCATGGTTTTCATTCCTAGAGCTAGCCTAAAGTTTATTGAAAAAACAAAATGCTAATAATTTGACACAAACATGTATATAAAAAACTAAAGTTTTCAAGTTCTAAGCATCCAGTCATAAACTACAGAGAAATAAGAAAAGATCTTGATATTTTCTAAATAATCTGATTCAAAAAATAACAAATCAATTGTCTGTATAGAGGTAAGAAACCACCGTAACCAAAAGAAATAATTAAAAATAGTTAAAAAGCATCTTTTGGGTTTAAATAATCTTCACCATCAATGTATTCTTTAATTTACGAGGGGCGCATGCAAACAAGGACTCGAAGAAAATGGTGGTTTGAAATGGAGGGAAGCCGAACCTAAACTAATATCTATTAGGTATGCAAATGGCTATATATATTACGTTGACCTCCCTATAGGCTATAGCCCACCCCCCACGAACCGGGGCAACACGCAAGCTAGTGGTCAGCCACTTGGCCAAAAAAGTGACAGCCAATACCCGATTCTATCCATGTCTTTGAATCCTTGATGACTTGAGATTTCTTTCTCTTAATTAATTAGGCACAATGCCAACAAGCTGTAATGGACTCTCAAGTTAATTACTAATACTTCATAAATTGCAAGGGATTTACTGAAAAAATAAAAGATTGCAGATTCAATCGAAGGCTTTGTTCAGTCGCGATCTCGGATTGCCGTGCTATAATTAAGGCCCCCAAATACTATAGGATAGGATGTGCTTGTATCATTACAACACAAGAATATACATATTGCCTCAACGAAGTTTAAGTGGTAAGTTTAACGGTGTGTTTGTGATTGTGGTAAAAATTTAGTGTTTTTTTTTTAGGTATAGCTAAGAGTATTCTTTCAAATAACTTCTTATATATATATATTCCTACCCAGTAGGTTCAGAAACAGGATGTATGTCCTTTCTGGTTATATTTATAACAGGTAATGTTTTTGGGGTCAAATTTTGTTTTGGATTTCGACTGGAAAGGTTTGTGGGGTTTGTTAAATTTGTAGGATTTTTTGTAATAAGGTTGATCTGGTTTAGAATAGAATTGTTGTCGGTTTTTATGTACTGATCGTCTATAAGGAGATCTCTGGCTCGAATATTTTTTGGGTTGTGAACAGTTTCCACTGCAGGAGGGTTTTTTGGTGGAAAGGTCGAACTGGTGGCAGAAGCTACCAAGTTCTTGTCTGGTACGTTTCATTTTCCACTTTAGGTGCTTCTGGTATCAGAGCTTACTGGGATCTGGGTAGGAATAGTAACATAAAAGTCAGTATTCTTAGAAAGAACAAGAGACCATTAGAGTATAGGTATGCAACTGAATGGTGTAAGTCCCATCTGAGTTTTAGGGCAATAAATCCATATAACCTGCAGCCTGTTTCCTAATTTATCTTTCTTTTCTATGGATTCCGTCTTTCACATGACTACTTCTATTTCGGCTTCCTCTACATCTGAATCTTCTGAAAGCAGAAGAATAGTACAAAGTGAAGAAATAACCATTGAAGACTTTACAAAAAACATTGATGACTGGAAAATTCTAAAAATTTCTCAAACATAGATTTACCAAAAATCTAAATATGATATTTTCAAAACAGATTTTACTATCAAAACTGAAGAATGAGATATTCAGCTAACCAAACCTTTTGAAACCATTCAACTCCTCTCTCAAAAATCCCTACAAAAACATCTCGCCTGGAACTATAAATATATTCATGTTGGCCTTGTCCAAGTCGGAATAAAACCCCTTACAAAAGAAGGCTTAAACACCTCCATTTTAGCTGTCCTCCATGATGCTAGATTTCAAAACTTCCAAGACTCCCTACTCAGTTCTATTGAGTCTAGCCTTTGTAGTGGTCAGGTATCATTCGACTCTTATCCAAACATAATCATATCCCCCAAAGACAAAAATATCTTGCAAAGTATGCTACTACAAATAAAGACCCACAATTATGACATGCTCGAAGGATCTATCCCTGTTGCTCTCATATTCAAAATCCATTACAAAGCCATGTTCTCAGCCTTTGCCAGTAAACATAAATTCCAATCTCAAAAAGGCGAAACACTCGTACTACAAACAGATTTATCCCGCTCAAACACTGTTGTCCCAAAAGCAATCCAATGGAAAGACATATCCCTACCAGAAGATTGGATCTTTGAAGGTGCAGCACCACCAGAAATACCACCACCACCTCAACCCAATGTCCAAATTAAAAATATTACCCAATACACAGATGGAAAAGTCAAACTGTCTTTCCACTGACACTCTAGAAGTTCCAGATTCTCAGAAGCCTCTTCCTCTTCCAGTACAATAGATCTGGGAAGAATTTCCAAAATCCCTTCTGTTATCAATATCCTTTATCATGAAAACCTTCCAAGAAAGTCTACATCCGATATCCCTTCTCCTAGTTTCCAAAATGCAGAATATACTACAAATATACCAAAACGTGTCTATACAAACCTTGATCAACCATCTTCTCCAACTTCACCAACCTTTTCTGCTATAACTTAAAATATCCAAAACGAGCTGAATGTTTTTACTTCAGAGAAACATTTTGTTCTTGATAAAACTCTTTTCAAAGAGGATTTTTATTCGACCTATAACTCTACAAAACGAATTTGGTTTTTTCAAAACTTTCTCGAACAAAAAAGTGAAATACAACAACAATTTTATAATTTCATTGAGTTACACAAAACAAAGATTCTATTTTTTGATTGCTTTGAATTATATTATGCATCTAAGCATCACATTCCATATCCCTTTGCATCTATTAAGCATGCATGCCCGGTCACATCAAGGTCAAAAACCCCTGTATGGAACCTCACCAGTGGACCTATAGTTGAATCTGAACATCCACCTTTAAGAAATATCCATATAAGCCACAATAACCAGACTGTCGAGGTAGCTCCTTACAAATTATCTATTGATGACGCCCTTTCCAATACAAAACACATCATTAACCAAAATAACTTTACAAACACCAACCTTAATACCTTGGGAAAACAGCTTACACGACTAGAGAAACAAATACAAAGAACTACTATAAGTTCAGTTGGCATTAAAACCTCAACTGACTTAAAACTAAAAAACCTAGTCTTCAAACCTTACCAAATTACAAAAACCAGCCAAACACAAATCTAAGAAAACCAAACAAATTTTCTTAGAGCTATTAAAACACATCTATAACACCTTGACGGTTCGTCTTTAACTGTCCTAGACACACCACAAATAACCAACCCTTCTACCTCCATAAATCAAGTCAACACTCTACAAAATGGCCTCGGAGAGTCTTCTGATGAAGGTACTTCTCCAAACCAACCTCTTACCCTAAACAGACTTACCTGGCAACCTCCCAAAACAACCATTGCCCCAAACATTTCCATAACTACCGAACCAACTATCCTTACTCTACACAAATATAATGCCTCTTCCCTATATGAATGGAATATAGATGGAATGTCCGAATATAATATCCTTAACACCCTCTAACAAATGACTATGGCAGCCAATGCCTACAAAACCAAGACAGGAACCCCAGATAAAGCTATTGTTGAGCTCCTCATTGCTAGTTTCTCTGGCCAGTTAAAGCGATGGTGGGATTACCATCTCACTGAAACCGATCACCTACATATCCTAAACTCCTTCCAAACATATGAGGACCAAACACCCATCCTTGACCCATAAGGAAACACTATCAAAGACTCTGTGTCAACCCTTATTCTTACAATTTCCTTACATTTTGTTGGAGACCCTTCCCATTTGAAAGACAAAAATGATGAACTCCTTTCCAACCTTAGATGTAAAAAGCTAACTGACTTTCAATGGTACAAAAACACCTTCCGTACCCGTGTCATGCTTAGGGTAGATTCAAACCAACCCTTTTGGAAAGAAAAATTCCTTGCAGGACTACCTATTCTCTTAGGAGAAAAGGTTAGAAACAAAATCAAAGATACCTTTACAACAAAAACCATACCATATGACCAGCTCACATATGGTGAACTTGTAAGCTTTACTCAAAAAGAAGGTCTGAAGATCTGTCAGGATCTTAAACTCCAGAAGCACCTAAAGTGGGAAATGAAATGTACCAGACAAGAACTTGGTAGCTTCTGCCACTAGTTCGACCTTTCCACCAAAAAACCCTCCTGCAGTGGAAACTGTTCACAACCTAAAAAATATTCGAGCCAGAGATCTCCTTATAGACGATTAGTACATAAAAACCGACAACAATTCTATTTTAAACCAGATCAACCTTACTACAAAAAACCCTACAAATTTAAGAAGCCCCACAAACCTTTCCAGTCGAAACCCAAAATAAAATTTGACCCAAAAAACATTACCTGTTATAAATGTAACTAGAAAAGACATACATCCAAAATTTGTTCACATGGGTATGTTCATGGTTCTATGATTATAATCTACAAAATGGACATCCAGTACTTGTTCGTAAATTCAAAATCAAGTGGTGGGATTCCTTTACAGCTGAGTCCAAAAGTATGAATACTCTGTTTGTTTTTCTCTGCTTGCTTTTTCTCTGGTATTTTTATGTTACTTCTGTTGCAAAGGAATCCCACCACTTGATTTTGAATTTGCGAACAAGTACTGGATGTCCATTTTCTAGATTATAATCATAGAACCATGAACATACCCATGGAACAAAAAATTTTATACAGAAGATAAGAAGGGAAGAAAACTTTCTTTCAGAAGGAGCTGGTTGGAAATTATTTTTGAAATGTAGATAACCATTTTCAACTAAAGGATGTTCTTTAAGGTAGTCAACATGACAACCATAAAAGTCCCACCATTAGAGGAACCAAAGGGGGAGATTTGTAGTATTCATGGTACTGTGGAAGTAGAAAAGCCAAGAATGGTTATGATTTTGATTTTGGATGAGGAAGGCATTAAACCATGCCTGTTGGTAATCCCAATATGTGTAGGTAGTATTGAAGTCTTGGGGGCTTGTTCGGTAGTGCATAGGGAAGGAGAGAGGTTGATGCAAGGGTTGCCCCCAATCATTAGGGTGGATGACTTTGTGAATAATGCATGTAGAGTATGCTGGTTCAGTGTGATCAGAATGTAGTTTGAAGTGTTTGAATTTGACAGAATCGGTAATTTCAAGGATGGTTACATAATAGGACTGTGGTTGAGCTAGATTCCAAGGTTTGTAGTACCATTTTGGAGGGAAAATTTTTGAAGCAGCAATGGAAGGGTTTTCATGGTAAAATCCTTCTTCCATAGTTAAAATATTTTGGAAAGCAGTTTTGAAAATATATTTGGATTTGGTTTTTGGAAAAGTAGTTTGTTGTAAGGAAAGGAGGCGTTTTGAAGATGAAATGCCTCCTTGGGGTTTTGAAAGTGAGTTGGAAATATTACCTGTTTGAGATACGGAGTCACCGGAGGCTTGTTGGGACACTTTTTGAAATGCCAGGAGTAATTCTAGCGATTTGGATATAGTGTCAACCTAATGTTGAACTGTGTCTGTTTGTCTGTTTGTACCTGTGGTGGTTTGTAGCTTTTTCGTCTTCAATAATTGCCTCATACCAAGATTTGATAGGTTTGGTAGCTAGGATGGTTGAAGACATGAGTTTGAAGGCTTGGGGCTTTCTGGTTTTGTAGGCTGTGTTTGAGGGGCTTTTTCCTTGTCTTTGGCTTTTGCTTTAGGAGGCATCAGGACCTGTTTTGAAGGAATTCGCGGGTTAGGAAATCAGGGATGGAATTGGATTCTCCTTTAATGTAAACAATATCGAAATCAAAAATACTTAAAATGGCTTGCCATCGGGCAAAAATCTGTTTGGAAGCAAGATTTTGGACATCTTTTTAGAGAACTTCTTTTACAGATTTACAGTCCACACGTAAGAGAAATTTTTGATTTAATAAATCATTTTGAAATTTTATAATACAAAGAACAATTGAAAGGATCTCCTTTTTTATAGTATAGTAATTTTTCTGGCAGTCATTCCAGTGGGCAGATGTATACTGGAGTATTTGTTCTTTGTTATCTTGTAGCTGTTTAAGAATCCTACCATATCCTAGGTCAGAGGCGTCAGTCTCTACAATTTTAGAAGCTAAAGGGTTAGCTAACTAGAGGAGAGGAATAGTTTGGACCTGTTTCTTAATCTGTTTGACCAGGTTGGTATGGAGGTCAGAACAAGAAATGGGGTTGGTTTTTAATCTGTCATGTAAGGGTTTGGATAGACGGCTAATATTGGGATAGTAGTCCAAAACATAATTAAGGCTGCCTAAAAATCTTTGCAATTGGGTTTTATCAGTGATTTTGTCAGTTATTTGTAAAGTTTAAAGATCTCTCTATTGGTGTTATGGTACCTTGACAGATGTAATGACCTAGGAAACGGACACAGGTTTGAAAAAGAGAAATTTTTGTTTTAGAAACAACTAAACCATTTTGTTTGGCAGTATGGAAGAAGGTATGTAGATGCTTGAAATGTTGTTCTATGGAATGTGAAAAAATAAACACGTCATCGATGTAAACAATGCAGAATTTTGAATGTGCATTGAATATGTCATTCATGATGCGTTGAAATTCAGAGGGTGCATTTTTTAAGCCAAAGGGCATTACATTCCATTCATATTGGCCAAAAGGAACTGTAAAAGCAGTTTTGTATCTATCTTTGGGACCAATCTGGATTTGCCAGAATCCAGATTTCATGTCAAACTTTGAAAATATGAATGCAGAGTGTAATTTTTGTAATAAATCTTTTTTGTTGGGGATTGGATACCTAATCCATTTTAAAGCAGAATTTAGAGGTTTGTAGTTGATCACTAATCTTGGTGTGCCCCTTTCGATTTCAGAATTTTTATTGACATAAAAGGCCGCACATAACTAGGGTGATCGAGACTTTTGGATAAGACTTTTGGACTCGAGATCGTGGTTTTCAAGTCTGCAATGCTGTTCTAAATCAACATTCATTTGTATAGGTCGTGCTTTTGTAGGTATGAGTTTTTCTGAAAATGTATTAAGGAAGATCAACAATGTGTTGTTTTCGCTTCCAGAAAGCATTAGGTAAGTCTGAACATATCTGTTGTTCAATCTTATTTTGAAAATCAAGGATTTTCTTTTGTAAATTAGGACTTTGTAATTGTTTGTTGATACGACAGAAAGAAACATGGTTTTGTAGATCATGTAGATGGAATTGTTTCCCATGAATAAGTGCATTGATATGATAGGTATGTATGGAACATGCTTTAATCAAATTTAAATTTCTGGTCTTTGATTTCTCTAAGAATGGAAAAATAAGTTTGGTGTTGTTGATTTTAGAAGTAATACAATTATGATGTGCTTGATATGGAGTAATCATGTCAATGAATGGAGTGCCAAGAATGATGGTATGATTGATGTCTTTTGTAACAACAAAAAATATTTTAAGAGAAATGCCTTTGTTAAAAATGGAGGCTTGGGTTTTTCCTGCAATATGTAATTTGGAATTATTAGCAGCAGAGAGTTTTTCAGATGTATTTTGTAAAATTTTTTTTGGAACCACGCCTTCTTTGATACAGTTTAAATCTGCACCTGTGTCAAGTAAGACAATAGTGTTAAGCTTGAAATCTTCTGAGAAAACAAGATGAATTCTAATTAAATATTTCTTGGAAGATATTTGCGTTAGTACGTTTAAGAAATCATTTGGAATATGCTCAATACTTGTAAGTGTATGTGGTAATGCATGAGATTCAATGGTTTGATCTTCTGTATTAGACTCAGTATCAGACTGGCTTTCAATTTTGGACAGAAGGTGTTGTAATATGGCAGAGTCTTTCTGCTGGGCCTGTTTGAGGGTTTGCAATTCAGATTTGAGGGTTTTGATTTCAGAATGTAATTCTGGAATGGTGACTGTGGTCTTGAATTTCTTTTTGCCAAGGATCTTTGTAAGGTCATAGGTATTGATGCTGATAGAAGATAATATAGAGCGGTTAGGCGGGGGTTGCTCTGGTTGGCTAAAGTCTTTCAATAGTTTATCCAAATAGGTTTTTCAAAGTTGAGGATCATTAAGTCGTTTGATAGCCTCAAGAATGAATTCCTGATCTTGGGTCAAGACATTGATTTGTTTAGAATTTGTAGAGGCATCTGACGTAGCACTGGTGGTTGCTATTTCATCGATTTGAAATTCTTCTTCAGAAGTGTCTGAAGGAGAGTGGTCAGTGTCTGTAGCCTCAATGTAGAGATTTTGTATTTGGTTGATGGTATCTTCGTCTATTTGAAGTTCATATAGTTTGGTATTGCAGAAACGTGATGTATGTCCTTTCTAGTTACATTTATAACAAGTAATGTTTTTGGGGTCAAATTTTGTTTTGGGTTTCGAATGGAAAGGTTTGTGAGGCTTGTTAAATTTGTAGGGTTTTTTTTGTAGTAAGGTTGATCTGGTTTAGAATAGAATTGTTGTCGGTTTTTATGTACTGATCGTCTATAAGGAGATCTCTGGCTCGAATATTTTTTGGGTTGTGAACAGTTTCCACTGCAGGAGGGTTTTTTGGTGGAAAGGTCGAACTGGTGGCAGAAGCTACCAAGTTCTTGCCTGGTACGTTTCATTTCCCATTTTAGGTGCTTCTGGAGTTTAAGATCCTGACAGATCTTCAGACCTTCCTTTTGAGTAAAGCTTACAAGTTCATCATATGTGAGTTGGTCATATGATATGGTTTTTTTTGTAAAGGTATCTTTGATTGTGTTTTTAACTTTTTCTCCTAAGAGAATAGGTAGTCCTGCAAGGAATTTTTCTTTCCAAAAGGGTTGGTTTGAATCTTCCCTAAGCATGACACGAGTAAGGAAGGTGTTTTTGTACAATTGAAAGTCACTTAGCTTTTTACATCTAAGGTTGGAAAGGAGTTCAGCATTTTTGTCTTTCAAATGGGAAAGGGTCTCCAACAAAATATAAGGAAATTGTAAGAATAAGGGTTGACACAGAGTCTTTGATAGTGTTTCCTGATGGGTCAATGATGGGTGTTTGGTCTTCATATGTTTGGAAGGAGTTTAGGATATGTAGGTGATCGGTTTTAGTGAGATGATAATCCTACCATCCTTTTAACTGGCCAGAAAAACCAGTAATAAGGAGCTCAACAATAGCTTTATCTGGGGTTCCTGTATGGGTTTTGTAGGCATTGGCTGCCATTGTCATTTGTTGGAGGGTGTTGAGGATATTATATTCGGACATTCCATCTATATTCCATTCATAGAGGGAAGAGGCATTATATTTGTGTTGAGTAAGGATAGTTGGTTCAGTAGTTATGGAAATGTCTGGGGCAGTGGTTGTTTTGGGAGGTTGCTAGGTAAGTCTGTTTAGGGTAAGAGGTTGGTTTGGAGAAGTACCTTATCAGAAGACTCTCCGGGGCCATTTTGTAGAGTGTTGACTTGATTTGTGGAGGTAGAAAGGTTGGTTATTTGTGGTGTGTTTGGGACGGTTAAAGACGAACTATCAAGGTGTTGTAGATGTGTTTTAATAGCTCTAAGAAAATCTGTTTGGTTTTCTTAAATTTGTGTTTGGCTGGTTTTTGTAATTTGGTTAGGTTTCGAGATTGGGTTTTTTAGTTTTAAGTCAGTTGAGGTTTTAATGCCAACGAACTTGTAGTAGTTCTTTGTATTTGTTTCTCTAGTCGTGTAAGCTGCTTTCCTAAGGTATTAAGGTTGGTGTTTGTAAAGTTGTTTTGGTTAATGATGTGTTTTGTATTGGAAAGGGCGTCATCAGTAGATAATTTGTAAGGAGCTGCCTCGACAGTTTGGTTATTGTGGCTTATGTGGATCTTTCTCAAAGGTGGATGTTCATATTCAACTGTAGGTCCACTGGTAAGGTTCTATACAGGGAATTTTGACCTTGATGTGACCGGGCTTGCATGCTTAATGGATGCAAAGGGATATGGAATGTCTCAGATGCAAAATATAATTCAAACCAATCAAAAAATAGAATCTGTATTTTGTGTAACTCAATTAAATTATAAAATTGTTGTTGTATTTCACTTCTGTGTTCGAGAAAGTTTTGAAAAAACCAAATTCGTTTTGTAGAGTTATAGGTCGAATAAAAATCCTATTTGAAAAGAGTTTTATTAAGAACAAAATGTTTCTCTGAAGTCAGAACATTCAGCTCGTTTTGGATATTTTCAGTTATAGCAGAAAAGGTTGGTGAAGTTGGAGGACATGGTTGATCAAGGTTTGTATAGACAGGTTTGGGTATATTTGTAGTATAGTCTGCATTTTGGAAACTAGGAGAAGGGATATTGGATGTAGATTTTCTTGGAAGGTTTTCGTGATAAGGGATATTGATAACAAAAGGGATTTTGGAAATTCTTCCCAGACCTATTGTACTGGAAGAGGAAGAGGCTTCTGAGAATCTGGAACTTCTAGAGTGTTGGTGGAAAGACAGTTTGACTTTTCCATCTGTGTATTGGGTAATATTTTTAATTTGGACATTGGGTTGAGGTGGTGGTGGTATTTCTGGTGATGCTGCACCTTCAAGGATCCAATCTTCTGGTAGGGATATGTCTTTCCATTGGATTGCTTTTGGGACAACAATGTTTGAGCGAGATAAATCTGTTTGTAGTAGGAGTGTTTCGCCTTTTTGAGATTGGAATTTGTGTTTTCTGGCAAAGGCTGAGAATATGGCCTTGTAATGGATTTTGAATATGAGAGCAACAAGGATAGATCCTTTGAGCATGTCATAATTGTGGGTCTTTATTTGTAGTAGCATACTTTGCAAGATATTTTTGTCTTTGAGGGATATGGTTATGTTTGGATAAAAGTCGAATGATACCGGACCACTACAAAGCTAGACTCAATAGAACTGAGTAGGGAGTCTTGGAAGTTTTGAAATCTAGCATCACGGAGGACAGCTAAAATGGAGATGTTTAAGCCTTCTTTTGTAAAAGGTTTTATTCCGACTTGGACAAGGCCAACATGAATATATTTATAGTTCCGGACGAGATGTTTTTGTAGGGATTTTTTAGAGAGGAGTTGAATGGTTTCAAAAGGTTTGGTAAGCTAAATATCTCGTTCTTCAGTTTTGATAGTAAAATCTGTTTTGAAAATAAAATATTTAGATTTTGAAAATATCGTTTCTGAGCCTACTGTTTATATATATATATATATATATATATATATATATATATATATATATATATAAACAGTCTTGGCTCCATCCCTATATTCCTACAAATAGCCTATGCCCAATTTCATATGGTTTGTTGGCCTGTTGAAAACATGCTCTTAGAGGATGTCAATGAGCTTACCAAAAAATAATACTCTCCCATTAGCTACTTACACACACAAGCATAACTAACTTGTCAAATATCTTCAAATAAGCTTTTAAACTAATAAATTCATTTGTGTTTTTTTCATTATATAATTAACACTTAATCCAATATAAATATTTTTTGTATTTTTTGTTGGCATGATGCTCATCCCTAAATGAAATTGTTTTTAAATGTTAGAGAAAAAAAAAATCATTCCCTGATATTGATTAAACAATTTTAAAAATTTTTAGGGCCCAACATATTGTGAATGTTCTTACTTACTGATGACTTGTAATTGAACTTGGCACAATGATAACCTGTATCAAGACACCAAGACTATAGAAACCGAACCCCCACCCAATGCCTTTGAAGTACTACCAGAAAACTGGTGAAAACCAACAAAATTATCGACATAATTTTTTCATCGGTAATTCTTATCGATGGAAATAATTCCGTCTCCAACTCTGTCGGTATATACCGACGGAATACGTCCGTCGGTATATACCGATCGTATTGCTGACAGCCTATACAGTTTGTTTGAAAAGTTGCAACGGTGTGGTGATGTGGATTTTTTTCAGACGATTTTACCGACGGAATGACCGACGGATACAAACCGAGATAGCCGTACAGTGACGTGACACTTTCACCTTCGGAATCAACGAAGGAATGTATCCGTTGGTGATTCCATCGGTAAAAGCCATTATATACCCTCTCTGCCGACACTCTTTTCCTTTGTTTCTCCTTCTCCTTCCCCTTCTTCTTTCCCATCCCACCTCTCCCCTCCCAAACTGCAGCCAACCACCCATCCTAACTCTCCACTTTTCTCAACACAAGCACTCAAGTTTCTTATACTTTTGTACGTGGTCATAATATCCATTCTTGTGGATTTTATCATTTTTTGTAAGTAAATCTATCCTTTTTAGTTTTAACATTTAAATGTGAATTTTATTGTTTTTTTAGTATATGTATTTTGTTAACGTATGTACTTGTTTGATTGTTATTTGTCAAAGAAACTTGTAGTATGAATGTATAATTTTGTAGTTGTTATAGTTTGTTTTAGATTTTGTCAAATTATATTTGTTTGTAAATTTTTGAAATTTTGTTTGAATTACACCGAATTAAATGTGTTGTGAAGAAATAAATAATAGCTTGTTTAACTGGTCTGTTTTAACTGTTATCAATTTTATTGCGAAGTTGTGATTTCTGTAAATTTATATATGTATAAATTTGTATGTATGAACGTTGATAGTTGATAATGAATATTTAACATAAGTGTTTTTTTAGTTTGTTGGATAGTGTCGGGGAAAACCAATATTTTTGTTATGTTTTATAGAGGTTCAATAGAAGTCATGGATGATCGTTCATGGATGTATCGGGACTCACCCCAAGGATTGCGGAGGATGGATTAATGTAACGGTGTTCAGGGTTTTATTAATTTTGTAACATCTATTCCGAGGAATTTTACTGATGGCGGTATTAGGTGTCCATGCAGGAAGTGTAAAAATTTAAAGTTTCTGCATCAAGATGTTGTAACGATGCATCTTCTAACCAAAGGGTTCATAGAGGATTACCTATGTTGGTATGCACACGGAGTACTATTTGTTCCTGATGAGAGCATGAAAGAACAGGTGGTTGGGTCAACTTCTAGTGCTAGCAACATGCATGAAGTTAGAATTGAGAACAATAATCCTTACAGGAATATGGTTATAGATGCAATGAGAATCAGTGAAGGTAATGTCAGGGAATGTCCAATCGTAGAAGAAGAACCTAATGCAGATGCAACAAGGTTTAAAAAACAAAACCCAAGGGTCATGTCAAGGTTGTTCAGGATGAGAACGAAGACACAAGTGTGATAGATGAAGTCTTTCAAGCTAGTGAGTTTGTTGAACCATACCGAGTTGCTCCTTCGATTGACTTAGAAGAAAATTCAAATTTTCTTGTTTTCAATGATAGTCTTGTTGATGTTGACGCAGATGAGTTGAATGCTGTTTTGAGCTCTACTAGTGGAAAAGAGAATGTTATTGAAGAAGATGATAACCACATTGAAGAGTGCGATGAAGTTGATGATAACAATTCAATTGAGGACGAAGATGAAAATTCTGACTAACTAAACATGTTGTAAAGCCTTATTTTTATAATGTAATATTTTGGAACATGAAATATTTATTCTTTAATTGTCAGCTCTTGTTATTGTGTTGTGTGTGTTGTAAGTTTGCAATTCAAGATTTTGTGAAGCAGATACACAAAAAATAAAAAATATTGACGGCTACATCGACGGACTATAACTCGTCGGTATTTAACAGAGAGTTGAAAACAATTTACAGGATTGTGTCACAATCACCGACAGCCATACCGATGGACTTTAACCCGTTAGTATTTCACAGAGAGTTGAAAAACATTTACGGGATTGTGCTACAATCACCGACAGCTTCACCGATGTTTATCACCGACGGATTCACCGATGGTTAACGCACATCCCGAAGTGCACATATGTCAGAGGCACAATTACCGATGGATCGAAAAGTCTGGCGAGATTTTCAAAATTTTTTGGAGCAAATATCAATTAATTACCGACAAAATTTAATGCCACCGACAACAATAAATGTCCGTCGGTAATACTGTCGGAAAAATTGATATATAAAACCCCCTCCCCCCATTTGTTTCATTTTTTCTCTTGGCTCTTTATCTCCATTTCTCTTCTCCTCTCCATTTCTATTTAGTTTTTGGAAGAGATTTTATTGTTTTGGTGGTAGTTTTAAACATATTAAAAGGTAGTTTTAAACATATTAAAAGGTATGTATTCTTTTTTCTTTATCTTTGTATTTTTTTTATTTTAATTATGATTATTTTTTTTGTTGTTCTTTGTTTTGTGTATTGTTTGTAGATAAAATCTTAAAATCAACACACTATTAAGGTATGCATTTTTTATTCCTAAATTTATTTTGAATTGATGTAGTGTTTTTTAGTTTTGTGTATTGTTTGTTTTGTGTTTAGATTGTTTTGTTTTTCAGTTTTTTCATTTCATTTATTAATTTTATGATATTATTGTTTATATTGCCATAATTGTTATTGTTGAATTTATGTTTTAAATGTTAATTAATATATTCAATTAAATTTAATTAGTTTATCTTAATTTAGGATATTATTGTTTGTATTGCTATAATTGTTATTGTTGAATTTATGTTTTAAATGTTAATTGAAATATAGAATTAAATTTAATTAGTTAATTTTAATTTTAGGATATTATTGTTTGTTATGTTGTTTATTATTTTTATTAATTCTAATTGTTATTTATGAATTTGTATTGATTTTAGTTGAAAATATATAGATGTTGAATTTCTATAGATGTTAGGTTGTATAGAGTTGATTTTGCAATATTTGTAGATATGAAAACTGTGAGTAGTCTCTAATATAGGGGAGGTGCAGTTAAATTTTTTTAAATGATTGAAATTTTATAAATGTTAGGTTGTATATATAATGTTGCTGGAGTCAATTGGTTTGTGGTTATTGTAAAGATTTGCAGGTTTGAAAACTGTGGGTAGTTTTCAGTATAGGGGAGGTGCTAGATGCGTAGAATGAAATCTACAGCACGTCGTCAGCAGACGGTTGCAACTAGTTCTTCTAGCAGTGAGGATGACGTATCCTTAGGTGTTGATCACGGTGAGAAATTTGCGCCAACTTGTGATGCTGCCTTTTCTTGCGTGGTTTCATAGCATAGAAGCGGTGTGCCTTCACAGTAGGGTCAATTCACTCGCAAGTACCAGACACAATGGAAGGATGACCTCTCAATGTAAGTTTGTTTAGGTTTTAGTTTTTTAATACTTATAACATAATTTATGAATAACTAATTAATATTACTAATTTTATTTAATTTCAGGTTTACAAACATTGAGGCTGCAAGGGCTATAACATTGACGTTTAAATCGTTGATGGAGATTCCATTGTTTCAATGGAGCCAGGTTTCCAGACATCCCGAGTGGAAACCTAATATCGATGCATGGTTTAAGCGATTTCAGGTCGGTGTTAACTTTTCATTTCTAGCTTATTTTTAATAAATTATTTTTTATAATTTTATATCTTGTACTATTTTTATTTTATATGAATTATTTATATACACATAACAAATTTGAATGGGATAGGGCGAACAACAAAGTTGTGAGGAGAGTATGGGAGAATCATGCGGCAACTAGGCAACATCGAAAATAATATTTATTTTTGTTTTATAATTTTATGTTCTAAATTCTAATTTGTTACTATGGAAGTAGGTTGCGTGATTTTAGGTATAATACCAAAAAAAAAATCAAAAAGACATGCGAGGGATAACAGTTTTGAAGGATGGAAAAAGGTGGCGGTTTGGCGGGAATACAAACCGCCATTCATCTCGGGGGAAATATGGACAACATATATTGAGCACGTAACCTCATAGCAGTTCTCACGGCACTCACAGTCCGGCGCCAACAACTGGAACCGGGAAATTCATGGTTCGGTGACCACGCACATTGGCGAATCCGTCCCATTCAGAGCACATGCAAAACGGATGGTAAGATTAATTTTAATGAAATATATCATTAATTATTTTTTCATTCCTTATAATATATTTAACTTGCAACCTATTTTTTCCTTACAGGCTGCGTCTCTTGGACGTAAGCTGAGTCCAATAGAGTTGTTTGTAGAGATGCATGTGCGGAGTCAAGACCGCCCAAAAGGGGGTGCAACAGTTCGTGGACAACCGTGCTCAGCACTTCGTGGTATGTTCATTCATTCATTTTATTTTATAAGTTATTATTTTCTTGAATTGAATATGATGATTTTTTTAAAGATTTTCAGGAGACCTATAATAGCCAATTGAGGGAGAGATATGGGGACAATTCTTTGACCCATCTAGATTTCGATCCAGATTTGTGGATGGAAGTGGGATCGTCTAGTGGATCCGAAAAAAATCGGGTCTACGGGCTCTCTAACACTACGGCCGAAAACTTGTGGTCGGCCCGTAGTGTCTCAACCGTTAGGAGCTCTCCATCAGTATCGAGCATCCAGTCTGAGTTCATTGACTTGAAACAACAATATCAACAACTCTCGACGAATTATGATCAGCTCCGTCAAATGGTCATGAAGATGAGATCAAAGATGGATGATGATACATGTGCAGCTTCTTTTTGGCCGTACGGTCCCGGGAACAACCAGCCTCCTCCTCCTCCTCCAGCTCCGCCGCTATTCTAGTTTAATTTTGTTTTTTAAACACATTAAATTTGTAATGAATATTTGGATGAATATTATTTAACATTATTTTTATATTTTTAATGTTTAATCCAATTTTATTTGTTTATTAAGCTTTTTTACTATTAATAAATTATTATTATTATTATTATTATATATTTTAAATACATATCGACGGCTTTACCGACGGATAATTTCCGTTGATATTTCACAGAGAGTTGCCAAACAATTACCATCATTGCCATAATTACCGACAGAATATTTCTATCGATGTTTACCATAACTATTACTGACGGACTATCCGTCGGTACTTACCGTTGAAAATTCAGACAGGTGTAGTCCGCCGGTAGTGTTCTCGCGGGAAATTTTTTTGTAGCGCGTATCCGTCTGTAAGACCGTCGATGTTCCGTCAGTGGGTGGTTTTTTTTATTTGCGATAGAATTAGCGACGGAAAGGAAAATTACCGATGATTAGTATACCGACGGACGAAGGTCGTCGGTGAGACCATCGGTAATAATTTCACCGACGGAGTTCATGCTTTAGATCGCCGTCGGTAAAACTATTTAATGGTGTAGTGAAGAGATACGAATGATAAGTATAGAAGAAACCACAAAGCTTGATTAATTCTCCGATAAGTCAGAGTAGTTCAATGAATAACTAAATTAAGATAATCCTCTCATAAACACTCAATAGATTATTATGAAATCAAAATTTGTTCCAAAAAACTTTAATAAAAGCTAAATAACCTTATTTATATGTACTAGGTAAGAATATCATAAACAAAGCTGGAAATATAATATAAAAAGTTTTTAAAAAAATAGAAAAAAGAATCTTAAATCAATTAAGAAACTAATACAAATCTTGCATATCTTTTTAACCTTATTGAAAGGCCTTCTTAATGTTTAATTCACATGAAATTTCAACCATATATAAAACATGACCTCCAAAAACTTTTGGTATAATTTCAGCCTGATCCAAAGATCAGATAAAAAATTATGTTTGTTAGCATAAAACTATTTAATTGAAAAAATAAGTCTAAAACCGCCTTTTAAGCTAAAATTAATTAGCCTATGAAGTACATAGATCAAGACCCTCTTGTATATATATTAAATTGATTAAGGTCTAATAATCACTTGTTGAAAATGTAGCATCCTTGAAATTCACCTTGATCTAAAAACTCTGAATAAACTCATTAAATGCATCTTTGAGCTTCTTTGCCTTTGATCTTGCAATTATCCTATCTAGAACTTCTAATGGATGGATCATTTGACGCAGTTTAGATCACATCACCTACTAACACAATCCAAGAAAAGGTTGAACAAAGAAATTCAGATTCTAACATAATTGTGCGTACTATCTAGTTTTAAGTTATCAAGCATAACTATCAATCTAATCGCTGGATTGAGTTTAAATTTTACCAGGCATCTCCAGATATATTGTTTTACATTGGGTTTAGATTAATTAGAGTTCACAAAGATCTTATGATATAGGCCAGCAAGTGCAATACAAATTTTGTTATTTATTGTCTTTTGACTTGCATACTTTCTATTTGGAGAAGATTCTTTTTTTTATATAATACATGGATATTCAACAACTTTTTTTTTTTTGAGTTTTCTAGTTTTATAAAAATCTTTAATGGACAACAACATAGTTTCCAAGTATGGTAACGATTCCTTAATGTTCACAAATCATTTTCTTATAAGTATTTCTTATTTATCCTAGTTACACAAGGAAATAAGGACTGATGTATTCAATGGCAAATTATTTTTCTTTGAATTAGTACTTTTTAATATTTTGAATTATTTTAAGGTTTTATTTTTTTATTTGGATATTTACATTAATTTCAGGGCTTTTATTTTAGTTTGGGTTTATTTTGGCCCAAAATCAATGTTTTAGGATTGTTTTAAGCATTAGGATTGTGTTAGCCAATTATTAGCATGGACCTATTATTTGCAACCCAAAAAAGGTCCATTAAGGTTATTTAAGAGGACTATAAATTATTTTCTTTGCTGCAAAATTCAGTAGCCATGATGTTTTGAATAAACTTGTGTTTTGCATGATACATCACTTTTCTCTTTCACGGGACAAAGAATAAATTTGATTAATCAAGGTATAACTGACTTTGCGGTGTCTTTACATACTTTTGTTTCTTGATTTTTTAATATAATCAGTGGGTCCAAGGTCAATTTCTAATACCTTTGATTCTCAAGTACATAATTATATCTAGGTCAAGGTTTATCTACCATAAACCTTAATTTTAGCTTTCCAGGTTTATCATCTACTTCGTTGTGGGTTTTTGGATCTTTATATTCATTGGGCTTATATTAGTTGATATCAAAGTTAGGCTCCAAAAATTTAGTTTATACCTTTTTGAAAATTTTGTTTTGTTATATTCCGCGTTTAAATTTCTCTTTGATTTTAATCTTCTACTCTTTCTCTTGCTTGCAACATCTATTATTATGAAAAACAATTTCTCATTATTTTAGTTATTATCCCTACATATTAGTAACACTAAATAAAAAAAATATGTTAGAAAGCTAAAGATATAGTTCTGTCATGAAAACCTAATACAAAAGGGAGTGAATCAAACCATGCTAGAGTCGCTTTAAAATTCATATTATATGTTTTTTTTAGTATAATAACATCAAATATTAAATTTAGGGTCATTTGAACTTTGTATAATTTTTATGGTATTAGATTACAAAAATAAGTCTAATAACAGAGGTTGAAGAGTGTTTGATTTCTTAATTCGATAACTTTTTCCCTTTCTTTGCTGCCTAAATAGGCTAACAAGCATTACAACTGACAAGGCAAGAAAATAGCAATAAAACAGGAAATCCTAACAGAGTGGCTGCTGAAGATATGGAGCACCATACTAACAGCCTTTATTTATTTAACCGATTCTAGTGCAATAAACACATTACACAACAAATACTGCAACAATCCTTCTGACTTGGTCCAACCCCACGTGTACCTCAAAACCACCAGGTCTGATTCATATCATTCCCCCACCCTTGAAGCGTCCTTGTCCTCAAGGCAAAAATCTGGATAAGTCCTGGAGAGTCGCCATAAGTTCTCCCATGTCGTATCTCACGGGAAGCGCCCTTCCATTGAACCAATACTTCAGTTTTCGGTCGATACTTGCCCTTCTGAACCACCCTTCGATCCAAAACGACTTCAGGTTTTGGTAAAATTTGGACATCAGCAGAAACAGGAGGTAATGACACTATAGGTAAGTCGAGCGGACCAAAATGTTTCCTTAGTAACTGACATGGAACACGTTGTGAATTTGTGCCCCAACTAACAAGTCCAGCTTATATGCAATAGTCCCTACCCTTGCAAGAATTTTAAAGGGACCAAAGAATCGAGGAGACAACTTCAACGAACTCTGGAACGCTAGAGATTTTTGATGGTACGGTTGTAGACATAAATAAATATAGTCTCCTACCTCAAAGAAAACCTCTCGTCGGTGACGATCAGCCTGGCACTTCATCCGAACCTGGGCAGCAACCAAATTTTTTCGAAGATCACGAAGAATTTCATCCCTTGAGCACAACATATCGTCAACGACATGGACTTTGGAGTACCTGGAATATATGAAATCATAGAAGGCGGGGGAACACCATAGACAGCTTCGAAAGGAGTTATTTTGGTTGACGAATGGACTGAAGTATTGTAGCCAAACTCATCCCACGACAACCATTCCAACCATTTTTTTGGATTATCATATGTGTAGCAGCGAAGGTACTGCTCGAGGATATGATTTATTACCTCGGTTTGTCCATCCAACTGTGGATGATAGTTGGAGCTGTAACAAAGAGCAGTGCTGTGCAACTGAAAAAGGGACCGCCAGAAATTACTGAGAAAAATACGATCGCGATCACTAACAATCGAGAGAGGCATTCCATGTAACCGTATAATGTTAGAAATGAAAGCCTTGGCTACAGATAACGCCGTGTAAGGGTGTTTGAGAGGCACAAAATGAGCAAATTTGGACAATCGATCTACTACCACCATAATCGTATCGTGGCTTTGGGAGGACGACAACCCGTCAATGAAATCCATGGATATGTCAATCCAAATACGATCCGGAATAGCCAGGGGATACAACAACCCTGCTGGTCTAAAAGTGTCATACTTGCAAAGTTGACAAACTATGCAATTTCGGATGAATTCCTTCACAGCGATGCGTAACCCCGGCCATATAAAACTTGAGCTGACCCGGTTGATGGTTTTAAGATAGCCAAAATGTCTTCCTGTTGGCAACGAGTGTGCATCTGCTAATACTTCAAGTAGTAAGAAGGAGTTTGGGCTCAAGTGGACTTTACTGTTTTCCATCCAAACTCCATCTCTACAAAAACAATTGGATGAAGCATTCTTGCTCAAGGTGGCATAATAGGGATTGTCAATTACCTCTTGTTGCAGGGAGGACCACCAGTCTGCAGAGGGTAGCGTGATGGCCTAAACTGAAGCAAGGTGACTCGAGATAGAGCATCCGGACCTTGATTATCTCTGCCATGTTTGTACAGTATGGTGTAGTCATAGCCCTGCAGAGGGTAGTGTGATGGCCTGAAACTGAAGCAAGGTGACTCGAGATAGAGCATCCGGACCTTGATTATCTCTGCCACGTTTGTACAGTATGGTGTAGTCAAAGCCCATAAGTTTGGGCAGCCATCTAGCTTAGGAAGGAGTCGAAATGCGCTGCTCGAGTAAGTATTTCAAACTTTGGTGGTCGGTCTTGATTACAAATGGCTTGCCCAACAAATACGGTCGCCACTTGCGCACAGCTTTCACCACCGCCAACATTTCCTTATCGTAAGTTGACAGTGCCTTTGCCGACCCTTTCAAGGCTTCGCTAAAGAACGCAATGGGTTGGTCATTTTGTGACAGTATAGCTCCCAGACCTGTTCCGCTTGCATCGCATTCGACAACGAAAGGCTGTTCAAAATCCGGAAGACGTAAAACCGGAGGAGTAACAAGGGCTGTCTTTAATTTCAAAAAGGCTTCCTGAGATTCAGTTCTCCACCAAAAATCATCCTTGGTTAAGAGGTGCATCAATCGAACCAAAATCACGGACGAATTTCCGGTAGTAACCCTCCAAACCAAGGAATCCGTGAACCCCCTTTGCTGAGGTCGGCACAGGCCATTGTTGGACTGAATTGATCTTATTTGGATCCACAACAACACCCTGCCATGAAATTCGATGGCCTAAGTAGTCGACCATCAAAACCCCAAATTGGCACTTGGATGCTTTGACAAACAACTGATGAGTGGACAGAAGTTGGAGGACTACTTTTAGATGCCGCAAATACTTGTCCCAAGACCTGATGTATACAAGAATATCATAAAAAAAAAACCAAGACAACCCTTCGTAAATGAGGTCAAAAAATGTCGTTCATTAAGTTTTGGAAGGTAGCGGGAGCATTAGTTAAACCAAAGGGCATCACAAGGAACTCGTAATGGCCGTCATGAGTGCGGAAGGCAGTTTTTGAGATGTCATTGTCACAGACTCTTATATGATGATAGCCAGACCTCAAATCCAACTTCGAAAAATATTTTGCACCTTGCAATTCATCCAATAACTCGTCAATAACTGGGATCGAAAACTTGTCTTTAATCGTGATGTCGTTAAGAGCACAATAATCAATGCAAAATTGCCATGAGCCATCAGATTTTTTTATCAACAGAACTGGTGATGAAAATGGGCTTCGGCTAGGACGAATGATGTCGGATTCAAGGAACTCACTCACCAATTTTTCTATCTTGTTTTTTTGATAATGGGGGTACCTATAGGGTCTTGTACTGACCCGTGGCTGATTTGGAAGCAGGGAAATATGGTGATCATGGCTTCGTACCGGCGGCAACCCGAATGGCTCCTTGAACAAGTGATCAAACTCTGTTAATAACCTTTGCAGATCAGCTGGAATGTGTGTGGTTGGTTTTAGCTGGGCTGTTGTTGACATCATATGAAGGAAAAATTTGGGGCCTGAGTGGTGCAGCAGTTCCTTCACAATCATGGGGGTTATCTCGTATCGTTGTAAGCCCCGAATTGTGTGTGATTTCCCTAACTGACAGAAGGACATGCTTAGTTGTTTGCAATCTGTCTCAATCGAACCCAATGTTTTTAGCCATTGCACTCCCAAAACGGCTTGACACGCAACAACGGGCAAAACATAAAAATCTGCTCGAATCGACAACCCTTGTATATTCAGTAGAAGCCCCATACACTGCCTTGTACACTTGATAATTTCTTTGTTTCCAACAGTTACCCGAAACACCTTGTCACGGATTACTGATAACCCAAGTTTGGTTACAACCGCTTGATCAATGAAGTTATGGGTACTGCCCCCATCGATTAGGACCGTTAAATCTTTGTTTCCTACTTTCCAATCACTCGAAAGGTTTGTGGATGAGTCATTTCGGCCAAAGCATGGAAGGAAATTTCTGGAATGGCCTCGTCTACAGTGTTCTCAATTTCCATGTCTATATCGGCTGGTCCATCTTCAAAGGGTATGTCTTCCAGCATGAATAATTGTGGCCTGGTGCACCGTGTCCAGGAGTGAATTTGTCATCACAATTGAAACACAAACCCTTCTCTCATCTTTCCCTGGCTTCCTGACTAGTGATGCGTCGAATAAGGCCTTGAAACTTGGTTTCGGCCGTTTGGGTTGCAGGTTGCATCGGCGGTGGCCTAAGAAGACCCACTGTTGTCGTTGGTTGTGACCTATGATTACAGTTTGGCATTGCTGAACAAAAATTGGAGCTTGGCTTCTGCTGCAGCAGATTGCTTTCCTCAATGAGATGGGCTACACTGATGGTTTCTGAGAGAGTCTTTGGTTGTTTGACCCGTACATCTATCCGTATATCATCTTTTAAACCTGCAATAAAATAACCAATTAAAAAATTCTCAGGTAGGCCGTCTACCTTATGTGAGAGTCACTCGAAGACTTCTTGGTAGGCTATAACACTGGTAGTTTGTTTGAGTCTAGACAAGGCTTCTAACGGATCATCGTAGTCCGTAGGTCCAAAGCGTTTTAGGTTAACTTTGATGAATTCCGCCCAATTCATTGGACCTCGATCCTTTGTGAACCAGCGATACCATTGTAAGGCAAGCTTTTCGAGATGGAATGACGCCAGCTGCACTTGTTGTGTGGGTTCGATCCCTTTAAACTCAAAGTATTGTTCCGCTTTAAAAATCCACCCGGTAGGATTTTCATCACCATGATATATCGGAAAATTCAATTTTAGTAGAGTATGATGTTGAATTCTATCAGTTGGCTGATTCTGGACTCTGTCAAAAACATTCTAATACCTTTTGAAACCTAGGCGTGTGAGGGTTGTAGGACTGCTGCCCGACACCTCTCCTCTATCAAAGGGATTGCCTTCCCTATCCGGTGGAGGATCTTGGCGGCTAAGTCGAAAGGCTTGTAGTTCGGCCATGACGCCCTGTAATGTCGATGTAACCTGGGAAAATTTTTGTTTTATCTCATTCAAGTTGTGTTTCATCTCATTGACGTCTTGTTTCATCTCATCAAAGCTAGACTCATGACAGGTTAAGATGCCGGTGACTTCCGTTTGGAATTCTGCATTTGATTTCAAACGTGTATCCATGAACCGAACTAGGCTCTGATACCACTGATACAATTAATTTTGGATAGAAAAGAAGAAGAAGAATAACAGAGGTTGAAGAGTGTTTGATTGCTTAATTCGATAACTTTATTCCCTTTCTTTGCTGCCTAAATAGGCCAGCAAGCATTACAACTGACAAGGCAAGAAAATAGCAATAAAATAGGAAATCCTAACAGAGCGGCTGCTGAAGATATGGAGCACCATACTAACAACCTTTATTTATTTGACTGATTCTAGTGCAATAAACACATTACACAACAAATACTGCAATAATCCTTTTGACTTGGTCCAACCCCACGTGTACCTCAAAGCCACCAGGTCTGATTCATATCAGTGCTTAAAAGGTTTTAGTTACATTTTCTATTGGAAAGTATTGTGATGAGGTGTTATGTGAAGTTGTGCCTATGCATGGTAGTTATTTGTTGTTGGGTAGGCCTTGGTAATATGATTAGAAAGTTATGCATGTCGGGTTCAATAATAGATTTTCTTTGTGAAAGATAGGAAGTCTGTAGTTATTATTTCTTTAACACTTAAATAGGTTTATGAGGACTAATTAAAGCTTACAAAGAAAAATATGGTTGAAAAGGAGAGCTTATATGTTAAGAAAAGGTTTATTCAAAATATTTTCTTTGCTAACAAGACTATGCAGGGTTTTGATGGTGAATATCCTTCATTTCGGGTTGATGGTGATTTGTTGCCTTTAAAGAGTGTTCTTCATGTTACATATTCAAGGGACTTATCATCTTAAAGAGAGGGAATGATACAATCCAAGAAAAGATTGAATAAGAAAATTCAGATTTTAGCGTAATTATATCTATTATCCAATTTTCCATTATCAAGCATAACTATCAATTTGACTGTTGGATCAGATTGAAAGTTTACTAGGAGTTTCAATTCTCAAACCAATCGGCTATTCCGTCTTATAATTTAACAACTGCAAGTACTATCAAATAAGTTTGATAGTTTTACTGGTGAGTGGAAACTAAAAATTGATGTTGTTGATAAATTGCTAACATATATGCAACAAGATATTATGTAGGTTAATGATAGATTTGTTCAATTTGGCTTAGATGTTGAATAAGTACATTAGTATGTTGTTGGTGAAGATGAGGACTAGGATTGGTGCTAAAACAAAGGGGAGAGAATGATGGATGCAAGGGAGAAAAAGCAAACACAACTAGTCGTCAAAAAATCTTTTTTTGCTTTTATGGAATTTTACTGATTTTGAATCAATTAAGAATATTGAATATTCTGGTTTGTAATAACTAGGATATTTTTTTGTAGCATAGAAACCTTTATGCTGAATACTTGATGTATACAGTTGCATAACAATATCTGATGCGTAATAGCTTTTGAACATATTATAAACTGTTAGGATGCAACATGTTGCATAAAGTATTCTTTGAATATGTTATGAATTGTTTGTATAAAGCATGTTAAGAACTGTTAGTATGTTGTTGCATAAATATTATTAACTATTCTCATGCTATATAAACACTGTTTTGATTGTGCTTGCAGGTATACTTTAATGAAGTATCTTTTTATGATTGAACCATATGAACTTTTTGTATGCTAATTCATCATTATTATGTTTTGTCACAAAGCAACTAAAAAGAAAGATTATAAATGTCAAAATGATTGGCTATGATTGATGAATGATTATTTTCATTAATGAAGATGAATTTGTTTAGATAGTTAGTTTATCCAAATTAGATAAAGAGTTAATCAAGTTTATCTTATAGGATATAACACGATTATTTTTGTAATTACCTAGTTTGTTTGGATAAATTATATAAAAAGTTCAAATAAATTATAAATACAAGTTATTCGAAGATAACAATCAGAGAAGTGTTTTTGTGAAACACGTTAGCAGTCTGTTAAGAACTTAACAGACTAGGAAGCTTGTAAATAATGTTTACCAAAGGTTTTTATCCTTATCACATGGATTTGTATATAAAGAAGGACAATCATAAGCATTTTGTAGAGTAGCTATTGCAGCGGAGCAAGAGTGCCCAACTAGCTAAGGAGTTACACGGAATTTTGCAATGTATACTTTTGACACATGAGTGAAGTGTGTAGAAAATTATTTAAAAGAATTGTTCGTTGAAGAGTTAGAAAGCCTGCAGATTCTTAGGGAGAGTTTCTGTGTTAACTGTTAGCAACTGAATGTTCCAGTTAAGATGACAACAATTTAAAGATTGTTAGGTTTTGAAAATTGTTTATACCGGGTTTGGCTATCTAGAAGATTTTTTTATCTTTTAAAAAGTTATTTAAAAGTTTTTTCTTTTATAATTAAATAACTTATTCATTCAAGTTTTTTCCATTTATTTAGTTAATTATTAGAACAAATTGCTTTTTAATATATAAAAAAAAAACAGAAACAGACTGTCAGATGCATTCTTGAGCATTTAGTGAAGAGCTTGGGGGGTCTTTACATAGATTTTTCTATATTAAATGTCATTGTAGCTTAGAAACTGTAAATAAAGTGTAACCTTGTGATTTCCAGATTCAGTTATGCAGCCATTAGCACATGGGA
>Ga0325404_1001131_pt1 | contig 28090 bp, 11 predicted proteins | sample PopdelMetagenome_18_FD_205664 | JGI IMG/M metagenome (GOLD analysis project Ga0325404, IMG submission 205664) | Populus deltoides microbial communities from Bellville, Georgia, United States - Xylem-Control-R1 | ecosystem: Host-associated > Plants > Phyllosphere > Stem > Wood/Secondary xylem...
AAAAAAATAACCAGCAACACGAAAGAAGAGATCGAAACACTAGAGTCAAGCGCAGCCTGTAAAGAAATTGACGGCAATTAACGACATCCTTTACATTTTAACAACATAGAAATAATAATATACTAATTATATGTTTTAATTAACAATATAATAATTATCAAATGGGTACAGCCTGCAACATTTTTCTACCTTGGCTTGCCAACCGTTGAGAAATAGAGAAGAGCGCTGGCAAGAATCTTTCTTGTAAAAGAGTCAATGTTGATGATGACACTTGTCTTTTATGTTCTATAATATTTAAAATTAATTAATTATATTCTTACTGTAGTTTTAATTATAAAGAAGTAAACGTACGTACGTATAGCCTCTAATCCCTTTCAAATCAATGATATCATAATTAAGTTGAAGAAGGATTCTTAACTTTGTTCAAAACTTTCTTTAAATATTATTAAAATTAAGCCATTTATTTCGAAAAGAGCTTGTTTTTCTTACCGGAAATTTGGATAATCTTCCTTAATTATAATTCATTTTCCTCACAAGATTAATTTTTCTAACATTATCAAGCATAGAAAAATAGGAAAAATATTTGAGAAAAATATATCTTTATATATTACACTAGCATTAAAAACCAATATTTAATCATAATCTTTATTTTATTTATATTCTTAAATATTTTCATCCATTTAAAATTAATCATCAAACTTGTTGTACAAAATTACGAGGCCGGTGAACATACGTTGAATGGTTTATCATTACCAATGCATACTAATTAAATTAGTTATCTAATTTGTAGACTAGTATTAATACAAGTTTAGATTATAAGCATACAATTTATATATCAAAGCAAACTTTTCATAATTTATTTAAATATATTTTTAAACAAGGTCTATAAACTGAAAGAAATTTGATTCAAATTATCTTAGATATGAAGTATATGATGATTATTATCTTTTTTATTATTTAATTAACCCCTTATTTAGAATCTTTCAAGACCTTCAGAGTTTTTTACTTACAATAAACTAGGGGGACTTCTTTTTCATTTTATCCCTTTTATATAAAGTTTGATAAGATATTCTTTAAAGACTTTCACTTAAAAGAATGTGTCATAAAATAATATAAATCATAACTTAAGATATTAACTAATAACTTAAGCATTTTTTTTTGAACTAGTTCTTTGACAAGTTATGACCCTATTGCTCATATCACCTTTATTTTTATTTGAATTTTTTTATTAACTAAAAACTAAAAGAGATGATGTTTTTATTATACATTACCATACAAAACATTATTTATTGCAATAGTTTTTTTAATTGCCTTTTGTTTTTTTATTCTAATTTCATCATTAAACATTTGGTTTTTTAAAGATTGGACTTCACGATTTATTGCGGTTTGCTTTCTATATGGTTATCTCAGTTTCATAATCAATATGATGAGTTTGTCGGGTTAACTCATTTGACTCGGGTTTTTATTGTCTTTCTTTTTAATTGATATTTTTTCTCAGTTTTATCATTTAACATCCTTATCATTGTATCGATTAGGAATTAGCTTTTGTCATTTATTTTGGTTTGTTTTCTAGAAGGTTATCATATTCTCATGATTCAGGTCATGAGTTTTACAAGTTAACCTATATAGTCTCACATTGTTTTATCATGTCCTTTTTTTAGATTGATTTTTTTAAAAAAATTCACTATTCAACAATAGATTTATTGGGATTTGAGCTTTATAATTGTTTTTATTTGCTTTCTATAGGGTTATCCTGATCTCATGACTTAGGTGATAGATTTAGCAGGTTAACCTAAGTTGTTTTTTTAATTATTTTTTCTTTAATTTCATCCTTCAAGTTGATTGAATCGGGCCTTGTAATTTATGTTAATTTGTTTTATATGGGGTTATCATGATCTCACGACCCGGGTCGTGAATTTGAAAGGTTAACCTGGATTGACTCGGGTCTATCTAAAATGTTGTTGTTTGAATATCTTAAAAAAGATATTGACCTTGAATTGTTTTTAGTCCAATTATATTTTTATCAGTTGTTCAGGTTATCTTTGGACCCGTCAAGTCTACTGGATCATATTGAGTCATCTCACTTTGCTTCAAATTTTTTCTATTAAGAAAATGTTGGCTTCATCTGGCTATTTCTTTTTACATTAATTTTTTTTAATCTAATTTGCAATGCAGCGCAGAGCAATAATCTAGTATATCCTAAATTTGATTGTTATATTACTAGATTTGATGGTTTTTCATTTAGTTTATCTAATGCTTGTACTTACTTTTTAGGATTTTATTTTAGTTATTAGTTTTTGTGCTACTTTGATGGATTTTTTATGCTATAGTGAGATTTATTCAAGATTTAAGTAGTTTGGAGTTTAGATTGTTTAGGTGAAAAGTGAGTAGCAATAAAAATATTTTTCAAAGTAGAAGAGTTGTTGAGTGAATTGTTAGAAAACAAGAGCAGTTTGCATATTAAACCAAAAGTTCACGTTTTGGGTCTATATAATAGTATAGATATTTTAATGAATTGACTTGATATTTTGATTTCTTATTCTCACGGCTCAACTCCAATACATGATTATAAATCGATTACATCAAATTAATTATATGGGCATGTTTATTTTTTTAAAAGAGATAAATATTAATAGATTAATATATTAATCCTCTAACCATATATAATTAAATTTTGACTGTGGGTTTATGACCTTATCTATGAAAAAAAAAAGAAAAAAAGAAAAAGAAAAATGTTGGTTATTAAAATGTCCAAAGGCTTCAAGAAATATTAATGAGAAGTTGACGATTTCAGAAGAAAAAAAAAAGCTGTTTCACGCTGGCGATGACTACAATCAATTTCTTAATTAGATAAAACAAATGGGCAAATGGGACCCCGTGTATATATATATCTTAATGATGTAAAACAGTTGTATGCAATTAAAAGTATATATATTCATCCCTTTTGGGGTCGCTGGACAGAAATTTCAACATGTATAGATATATATTTCTGTCTTTCCGCAATCTTTTACATGCTTATCTTTCTTGTGGGCTTTGCCACACTAGTCTCTGTTTAATTGTATTTAATCATCTCAAAATCATCTGTGTTTATCTCCCCCTTATCACCACATTAAAGAAAATTATAATTCCTACAAGTCTGATGCTTCCAAGAAGCTTCAATCCCGTCCAGCTTCCTTCAAGTTGAAAAACCATCTATTATCCTCAATTAATTACCATGTTTAATATATATTATGTGACTAAAACGGTACGTGTCATTGTTTTTGTGGAATTTTAAGAGATAAAATTCCATATTAAGTTTGAAATTAAACAGGACCCTCTCCTCCGCATGAGAGAAAACTCCCCTAGATTTTTCTTGCTCTATAATAAAGAATTCAAGTTGCAAATATGACATTGGAAATCATGATCAATATTTCTACTTTTACTCTTATTTTTACTTTTAAGACTTTTGTCTAATTATAATAACGAATCGATCAGCTTCATGTCCACTACTTCCTTTGAGAGGCATTGCTTCTTCTTTTTCTACCTGTCAAGAAATTAAGGCCAAGGAGTTCTTCTCCAAGGAGTTGTTGGAAGAAACTTCAACCCAAAATATTGCAGAGAAATTATATGACGTTAAGATAGAGTTTGGTTCGTATATGTGTGTGTGTGTGTGTGTGTGTGTATAAAATAAAAAATAGTAAAAAGAGCACTTTTTTGGAAAAAGAAAGAAATATTAGAGCAGAACGTAATTAATTCCATCAAGGCACTGTCCTTTCAAAAGTGACAAAATCTATTCTTCAACAGATTTTCATCTCAAATTTTGAGTTGGAAGACTCCAAGCTCTCTATCATCAAATATATACTGTAGCTGTCCAGCTTCGTTTTCTTACATGGATAAAAACATCATCGTATAAAGGTCGGCTTTGATTATTCCATCCTCTATTTGTGGATTTTCATGCGGCTGCCTAAATGACCCTATCTAGCCAGCTAGCATCAACAAAAACATCTATATTGTTCACTAAAAACATGTAACGTTTATCTTTCTGGTATGTCTTCTAAGAAAGCTTAGGAACACTGGGACTTTTAGAAGGATTTATATATTTTTATTTTTACTTTTTCATTTTTATGTCCTACAAAATCGAGAAGTGTCCCTCCAAACTGGTTTCTGGGCCACTAGTTTTCATCCATCCCTGTAAAGAAATTTACTATAGCAAACTCTGTGACATTTGGTTGCCTATTTTTGCATTCATGACAAACTGTGGCAATAGCTATAATGAGTCATCAAGTCAAAAGAATGGCATTGATGAGTCAGTTCCAAGAACCTGATCAGATAAATTGAATATCATGCTTGGATGGCCCAACAACATAGAGGTTCAACTGTAAAAAATATTTTTTGAGTCAGCAAATCATTCTTTTTAAGGTAACTAATTAGTTACTAAACTGAACTAGCTGGGATGGTTAACATAAAGATTACTGAAAAATATTAACTAGGGTGCATTGGCTAATTAATTATTTTCCACAAAGTCTCATGCATGCATGGTTCCATTAATTTACTAGCACCATGTTTAATACTGCAGGGAACACTAATAAGCACACATTAATTTCATTCCAGTGATAATTGAATTGAAAAAAAGGAGACAGTGTGTTCCTTATCAAAACTGCACAACACCTCTCCACAATAATGTTATTGATAGAACTAAATGAGGTAACATTGGAACTTGTTTCAAAATCAGAGCATGTACAGGAATAAATGATATCATGAAGATCTAGAATGGTGTGTATATAAGAAGAGTTTATTTATGTATGCATGTATGACTTGTTAACTAGCAAGTTGAAGCCAGGTAGTTATATTTATCTACCAATAATTAGTCTAGGGTTTGGAAAATGTCTCAATCCAAAGGCCTGTAGCTATCAATTCATTTCCTGTTGAATTTCTAGTAATAAGACTTAGCTAGGATGCCTTTGAAAAATGTAGAGAGAGAGAGGGAGCTAGAGAGGAGGATGTTTTATTTAAGGCACCTAAAAATTTCAAGATGGAAAGTTCTATTAGCCTTGCTTATATTTTAGAGCACTAGTTGGAAACTGGTTGAACTTGTCTATCATTTTGACTTGTGTGTATATGTTCGAAAAGAGGAGGACTAATATTTTTTTTGTTTTACTTGTCCATACCCCACTCCAAGTCTATAATTAAAAGGCTCAAGCAGACATCCACCAGTTTTTGTAGGAATTGAGACCTATTGGGGTTCCTCACAGTGTAGAGAGGATATCCAAGACGAGATCTTGAGAGAGAGAGAGAGAGAGAGATGGGAAGGGCTCCTTGTTGTGATAAGGCAAATGTGAAGAAGGGGCCATGGTCACCAGAAGAAGACTCGAAGCTTAAAGAGTACATAGAGAATTATGGGACTGGTGGCAATTGGATTGCTCTACCTCAAAAAGCTGGTAAGATCACCACTAACAATTAGGATCAAACCATTTCCTCTTTCTCTCTCTTTCTAATGGTTGTTTTTACATGGCTTTTGATGATCAGGGCTTAAGAGATGTGGCAAGAGTTGTAGACTGAGATGGCTAAACTATCTGAGACCCAATCTTAAACATGGTGAATTCTCTGATGAGGAGGATAGGGTAATCTGCAGCCTATTTGCAAGCATTGGAAGCAGGTGCATTGATTTTCACTTTAAAGGACTTCTTGATCCTTATTTTGTGTCTTTCTCTTAATTTGATCCATAATTTCTACTCAAATCACATAATTTCTTTGCTTATATCTCTTAGTATATGTGTTTTTTGGTTTCTTTTCTTTTCCACAAGTATCATCTGTGAAATTATATATATTGAGGCAATTTATCTAAAAACAGCTCGGGAAGAAAAAGGTTGAAAGACAGAAAATTCTAGGTTGTTTTTCCCTTTAACTTAAGAAAACCATCCTGCACAAATAAAGAATCTGCCTATTTTTTGGATAATTTCTATGCATGCATGCCAAGTTAGGAGTCTACATCAATACCTACTTACAGCTGCTAAATGCGTACTTAGAGTTTCGTTCTTATGCAACCTATTTTCCCTTAACATGCAAATTGCAGATGGTCAATAATAGCTGCTCAGCTACCAGGAAGGACAGACAATGATATTAAGAATTACTGGAACACCAAGCTCAAGAAGAAACTCATGGCCATGGTTCCTCAATCTCAAAGAAAACCCCCAACATTCCAATCTCCTCATCAAACTCCACCATTACCATCTCATTCACTGCCATCCATGTATAAGGACTCTGGTGGTTCCTTCTCCTATTACTCCCAAAACAGATCTTTCACTGGCTTTGAGCCCATTTCTCAAATTCCGTCAAGTCTTTTAAGCACCAACAGTGTTTCTCTAGCCACAGACTCTTTACTTTTCCAAACCACCCAAGAGGGCTTGTTCAGTCCCATGCAATACTATCATCCAGTGAAAGATAATTACATGGTGTTTGGTAGTGAAGCAAGTCGCAGTTCTAATTCTGATGGGAGTTGCAGCCTGATAAGCTGTGGAAGAGAGATCAAACAAGAAGACATGGGATTTCACAGCTTCATGTTGTCAAATGGGTATGGAGATCAGAACCAGAAGGTCATGCTTGGTAATGGTAACAATGGAGTTGAAATTTTGAACCAATGGGTAGAGAAGCCAAATGGGAATATTGGAGAAACCCCATCAGACTATGATTTCATTGAGGACGTTAAGCAACAGGTTAGCAGTAGCGGTAATCATAACGATGTTAATGGGAGTAATAACAATAACAATGACAACCTGCTAATTGATGAAAACAAGACGCCGGAGACGGTCATGTACCACGACTACTACTGAATGAAATGATATATATGGACTGACTGTAAGTAAAATCAAGAAAGATTTGACGGGGTAAGGTGGAGAGATTTCAGACAAGACTTCGAATTCCTGGGGGATTGTGTTGTTTTATCTGATGAAATATATGGAACATTTCTTCTTTTGACAGTATATGGGTTCGTAAAGACCTCTCTTTTCTTTCCTCGTGCTGTGCATTCTTTTTTGGGATAGGTGATAGATCTAGGTATAGATGATGATGATTATGATGATGTAGTTATGTGTATGTACGGTCCTCACTCACTTGCAAACCCCCCCAACCCCCCCCAAAAAAAAAAAAAAAAAAATCGCAAGTGTAAGTAGTGCGACAGCTTTTGTGATTCCAGGATAAAAAATAGATTTTACGAAAGTATAAAGCTATTAGTTATAGATTTTTTTAATATGATCCATTACACAATTATGAATATTAACTAAACGGGATTGAACAGACCCTGAACCAACCATGCATCATTCTTCTCCCTTCTTAAAGCTTTTTACATTCCTACTTCAAAGAATATTGACAGAGTTCTTGAGCGTCCTCTAGTTTTGATTTACATATAGGGTGACCATCATGCTATGTATAAGACACACGCGCGCTTCATGAATAGGTTATTCTGTCCATCAAATTGGATTTTCATTGATGCTGTATGAAGGGGTAATTGTGGCCAATATAGATTATGAGAGGAAATTGTGTAGGATGTATAGAAATAGAAAGGGTTGATAGGCTTAATATACATAAATAGAAAAGATTTGGTTAACTCATTCCTATTATTCTCAACTTAGATTGTTCACTTATTTGGCAGGGACTTTGATTGCAGAGCCCAGAATCTTCTTGTATATAAAAAAAGCTAGCTAGCTAGGTCTGACTGAATGTGGGAGCTGGCCTACTATAGGTTTTTAAAACAGGAGAGATGATGGTGGGAATTTTGGATTTTTGTGGAGGCAAAAGCTTTTAAAAACGGAGTAATAAATTATCAAAATCTCAGTCTCCCTTAACACAATCCCCATTATTTATTATACATGCAGTATCCTTTATTTATCTTCCCATGGTCCCGTCTCTTTATTTTATACAAATACATTTAATTTGCATAAATAAATAGCATTTATTTTCAATATGTTCATAGGTACATATAATAATATGTGTATTATTATTATTTATTTTATTTAATCGAAAATCTGACAAATTTTAGACTACAAGTTGAATAAAAGTCTCTCTGTCATTTTAATGTTTCCTGCAGACCCCGGCTTTTACATGAACGAGAGTTAAGCACACTCGCAATGCTCATATGTATTATGTACAGCTTGTTAGAGTTGAAGGAAAGCATTCTGACAATTGAACGTCCTTAATATTCTAATGCATATAGCAGAGGTGCCAAGATTTGGACCTAGTGTGGTTTTAGAAGATATATATATATATATATATATATATATATATATATATATATATATATATATATATATATATATATAACTGTGGAATAGTTGTTGAGAGTTTCTTATAGAATATGTTCTAGCTCTTGTTGTATATATATTTATATTTTGAGGAATAGTACGTTGTTGAGAGTCTCTTGGAGGATATGTTCTGGCGTTGTTCCATAGAATACGACCATAATAGGAAGCATGGAATAAATATTTTGTATATTAAAGAACTTGAAAGGAAAAGAGGAAAAAGCAGCAAATTGCTCCTTGTTACTTGAGATGATATATAATTTATAAGAATCTTTACTTGAGCAGTGACAAAAACTAAAAACACACGAAAGAATGTATATTTCATTCAATGTTACAATGATTATATATACATGTATAGAACTAAGAAGCCGTACATTAAATGGTGAATATCTTGTGCCTATAAAAGTAAGATTGAAATCAACTCAAAATATCTTATAAAAAAATGACTCTATAAATTGTGAGAAATTAAAACTCAACACTCCCTTTGAAGTTGGAGCATGGATATTGAGAATGTTCAACTTGCTCATTAATTTTTTAAAAATGTTTCCTCATATGACCTTAGTGAAAATATCAGCCAATTGAAAATAGAAAGGAGCAAATCTTATAGCAATTTGACCTGTTTGGATCTTTTCTCTCACAATATGGCAATCAATTTCAATATACTTTATATGCTCATGATATACATGATTTGAAGCAATATGGAGTGCTGCTTGATTATCGCAGAATAATATAACTGATTTCAAACAAATATGCAGATCTTTAAACAAGTATTTAAGCCAGGTAAGTTCACATGTTGCAGTAGCTATGAACCTATACTCAGCTTCAATGGATGACCTGAAGATTTTTTTTTGTTTTTTTTTATCTTTCATGAAATTAGAGTCTCTAAGAAATACACAGTAACCTAATGTAGATCATCGTGTCATAGGATAATTTGCCCAATTTGCATCACAATAAGCTTTTAGTTATATAAAGCTGTTGGAAAAAAATAATAAAGCAAGTCCTAAATTGTTCTTTAAATATCTCACAACATGAAGAGTAGCATCCTAATGAGGTTTTCTTAGTGCATGCATAAATTGACTTAAGATGTTCACAAAATAAATGATATATGATCTAGTAATTGTAAGGTAGATTAATTATCCGACTAATATTATGTAACGTGAAGCATCATTCAATAATTCACCTTGATTATTTGTAATCCTTAGATTTTGTTCCATGGGAAAGTCAACAAGTTGAGCTTCAAGAAATCCAACATCATCAATAATTTCCGGTGTGTATTTTGACTGAGATATGATAATCTCTACTTTTGATCTTGCCACTTCCAAATCGAGAAAATACTTGAGATTACCATGCTCTTTTATATGAAACTATTTTTGAAGAAAAAGCTTGAGATCTTGAATAACTTTGTCCTTGTTTCCAGTAATTTTTATATTATCCACGTGAATAAGAACCATGGTTAGACTAGAGCTTTTTTCTTGCATAAAAAGGGAGTGGTCTGAGAGTGACTAAGAAAAATTAGTCATTTTAAAAGCTATTGAGAACTTAAAGAACCAATTCCTAGGCGCTTGTTTGAGTCCATAAAAGGACTTATGAAATTGACATACAAATTTATCTCCCCTGTCAATAAAGTCTTGGTGGTGGAATCATGTACACTTCTTCATGCCAATCACTATGAAGGAAAGCATTATTGACATCCATTTAATAATAAAAAAAAGGTCAATTTTAAACGGTTGTCAAGGTAAGAAGACAACAAACTGTGGTTAACTTAGCAACTAGAGCAAAAGGCTAGTGAAAAACATTGAAGTCAAGAGATATAGTTAGTAGAGAGGTTGAAGGTGAAAAATTAGATGGAGTGAGAGTGGAAAAAGGAAATATATTTTCATGAAAAACAACATCACGACTAGTAAAAAACTGTCAAGTGGTAAAATCATAAACTTAGTAGGCTTTTTGGCTCGAAGGATATCCAACAAAAATGCATTGATAAGCTTTTGGTGAACATTTGGCCAAAGGCTGCAAGTTGGTGGCATAATAGAGAAAGCTAAAAGCATATAGATGTGTATATATGGAAGGTTTGCCAAATAAAAGTTTATATGGCTATTTATGGTTCAAAATAGGGGTGAGAAGTTGATTTATAAGATAAGTGGCAGTGGGTAAGTTTTCACCCCAGAATTTCAATGGTAAATTGGTTTTGAATCTCAAGGCATGACCAATGTTGAGAAGGTGTTTATGTTTTTGTTCAACAACACCATTTTGTTAAGGTATGTGTGGACATGAACTTTGGAACATGATGCCAAGAGTAGAGAGAAATGGCTCTAAAGAGATGAATTCTACACCATTATCACTCCATATATTTTTAACTTGATAGTTAAATTGAGTGTTAACAAAAATGATGAGCATTATTAACAAGCCTTATGTTTCATATTTGAATTTCATTAGAGAAATCCAGGTAATACGAGTGCAGTCATTCATAATAGATAAAAAATAATATGCACTAGAGTATGTTTCAATTTTATATGAACCCTATATATCACAGTGTATAAGATTGAAAGAATAAGTACTTTGAATAGAACTTATAGGAAAAGATAACTTTGTTTGTTTTATCAAAGGACAAACATCACATGAATGTTGAGAATCATAAACAATTTGGATAGGTGTCTCAGTCTTTTATGTCAAATAACTTTTAATGGGAAAGAGACTCAATAAGAAATTGGTGAAAGTGGATGCAACTCTGATTATGGCATAAGATAGTATAGTCCCTTACTCTGCTTCCTTGAGCCAATCAGATTCTAGAGCATATGAAAAGAAAAAGATTGTATAATTGTAGTCGTCCAACATAAAAGTGATGGATCGTGTAAGAAGTTTATCTAGAAAAAAAAATAGCTTGGTTTTTTATACAAGTATTCCTCAATTTCTTTTTAAAATGTTACTAACATTAATCATTTATATAGTTCAAGTTGACTTGATTACTATCCAATAATTTCAATTGTCTTGCAATGTGTTTTTACTGGTATTCTTGCATTAGTTTACACTTTCTTTAAACTGATTTAAAAATTTATATCTATTATTATTATTATTATTATTATTATTATTATATTTTTAAGAGTACATTTAGATTCTGTTTGCAAGATTTAAGAGAAATAATTTTAGATTTTAAGTTATAATTCAAAAATGATTTTTTTAAGATAATTTATGAAAAAATAAGTTCAATTCTAAGTATTGTTTATTGAGAAATAATTTAATGAAATTTTAAAAAATAAAAGTTAAAATCTATAAATTAAAAGTAAAAAAAAATAATTTTTATTAAAGAAAAAATGTATACAATTTCTTAACAACTTTTGATCTGAATTAAAGATTTATTTTGAACCAACATATTTATAACCCATACTTAAAATTAAAATTAAAAAATAACTTAAATCAATTATTAAAATCCATACCAAAATGTCGTGCACGAACTAAAAGATTGGTTTTGCAAATTTTATGGCAAAAAACCGTATAATGACAAGAAATCCCCATCGGGCAGTACTCCCAACCAGGCCCGTTTTAGCATCTCCTAAAGATCTTATAGGCTGGTCACCACATTGCCCCTAGGTGCTAGTTAAACTATATTTTTTTATATTAAAATTATAAAAAAAAACTATATTAATTTAATGTTTATTTTGGATAAAACTATTTGAAAGTTCGAAACAAAATGCCAAACATAAAAAAAATAAAAGAAAATATAAAATACTAAAAAAAAAACCTGTCTCTCCTATGAATTATTAATTAGACTACCATGATTTTCTATAATCAAATAATTTTTCCATGTTTGATTGTTAGAAAGCAGTTGGCCATTCCCCGGAGATCTTATTTTTTTCTAGAATGCCTTTTCCAGTGAAGTGTAAGGTCAAAAGGTGCGTCACCTACTGACAATTCTATCACATTAAGTAATTTATTAATTATAAACAACTAATTTTTTTTATAAATATAAATATTCAGATCAATTTGTGTGTATCTTGATTAATTTTACAGGTTCTGAATTTAACGACCATGTAAGCCTCCAGTGATTATCATATTAGCAATCATAAAATTTAAACCTGAGACTATAGAAAAAATAAGTCTCTTAATTCTAAATTGTTAGCACTAAACCTTTTTTTTTCTTTTTTTATTTTAAGAATGTGATTTGATTTCAACACATATAGTATTAATTATTTTTTTAATGTATAAAACAATTGTACGAAGAATTAATTGTATATTCAATAATAAATATTATATCTTTTAAGAGAGTTAGTAACGAAATTCAAATTTAAAACTCTGAAATAAGTATTTTATGCTCACCACTTGAGCCATAGTGTTTAACCAAGGCCTTTAAGTACTGTTATAAATTTTGGAAGCTTGCGCAAAGAACTGTAGCATAGAGTTTATTTTTTCCAGGAGAGCAAGGAATTATGTGCGTCCAGCAATGAGGCCTTTTCTATCTTTTGATGCAAACACTTGCGTGTGAACCTCAGAAGTCATAATTGGTACTTTGGTTGACTATTGTTTGTGACCACAAGCAACCACTTAATCATGTGGGACAAACAACAAATTAGATTAGTTTATAGAGAAATATTATACCATCTAAGATGATCAATAATAATAAAACAAACTCGAATTAGTTGTAATGTATTCACTTGGCATAAACACACTAATAAAAACAAACATAGAGTTTTAAAAATCACTTTACACAACCGTGATCTAGCGATAGAAACTTGAAATCTAGAACTTTGCTTCTTTGTGGTTGCTAATATGATGGTCACTAGAAGTTTACATTGTTGTTAACTTCAGGGCTCGTGGGATTAGTCAAGGTTCGCTCAAGTTGACCGAATATCCACGTTAATAAAAAAAAATCACGTTATAGATTAAACCGTCTGACTCGTGAATAATAAAAAAATACCCATAACACAATTGATTTTTTTTAAGAAAAATAAAATCACATTTGAAGTAAAATCTGACTTGAGTTAGATAATAGATTAACAAATCATTTAATTGACTTGATAGGCTAGGTTGGGTTTAATGTCTATGTTATTCAAAGTAAGCAATTCTTATGTTGACAATGGACAAAATACAATCCAGGGATGTGAAATTGGAGGGTTAAAGGTAGGTTGGACTTTAGGGATTAGAAGTACCCTAATTTGACTAATGGTATCTTTTTGTTCACGGATCTCTCTACAAGTGTGGTTGATTACACTTAGATTATGTTTGTTTTTATACCGTTTTTGAAAAAATTAGTTTTTTTTTAATTTTTTTTGTTTTAAATTAGTTTTTTTTTATATTTTCAGATTTTTTTGATGTTTTGATATCAAATACATTTTAAAAAATAGAAAAAAACATTTTTTAATATATTTTTAAATATAAAATATTTTAAAAAACAACCGCAATCACACCATTAAACACCGCTGTAAATCGCCAAGGGCCAGGGTATACAAAGTCTTGAAGAGAATTGATGTAAGAGGGTAACGTAAATGGAAAGAAGGACGCCTCCTGCCATCATTGAAAATCATTGTAAAGGGCTCGTGCTATTCCCACATGGAGATGGCTTCACAAATCTCTGCCGCACCAGGAAATAGAAAACACAGTTTATTCTTCGTCTACCAAACTTTGAAGCCTAAGATTTGAGAATGGTCACACCTTCAATGATTTTGCCTCACAAATGACAACTTGAACAGGCAAAGGTCAAAATCAAATTTATGAAGGAAACCGTGAGATTTAAATCTTATTTTCTGACAAAGGGTAAAATTTCATTAATCATTGGAAATTACAAAGAACAAAAACTCATAACAAAATAGATATGGCTTAATAAGAACAAAACAAATTGTGGAGAATTGGCCATGTTTTTTTTTATTATTATTATTAGCATAAAAATATGAGCAGCTAGCATTTTAATTAATTTTATAGGTTCTGAAATTAATAATTATATAAGTTTTTAATAGTTTTAAAATTTATAAAACCTGAAATAATAATTTTTAAAAAACAATGATTAATTGAAATTAAAATTAAACTGGCCAAGTTCTTGAAGCTACTGAAAATGGCTCAATACCTATCCGCTTTCCGATGACAGTCTTAACACATGTCTTGACTAAGGCTACGTTTAGGAACGCAGCTGCTGCTGCGTTCCCAGATATTTTGAAAATTTTTTTTACTAAAATTTAATATGGTTTGTATGTTTTGGATCGTTTTGATATGCTGATATCAAAAATAATTTTTAAAAAATAAAAAAATATCATTGATATGTATTTTGACATAAAAAATTATTTGAAAAGCACCCGCAACCACACTGCCAAACACGCTCTAAGACTGCACATACCTTGGCATAAATATTACTGTACCAACAAACAAAAAACCCTTCTTTCTATATTTAAGAGATATAATATTTGTTTATTTAGTTGGATCAATTTAAAAAAAAATTATTTTTTTTAGTTTTAAATTAAATTTGTTATGGTATTTTTTAAATTTTTTTGATATGATAAATAAAAATTAAAATATATATATATATATATATTATTATAATATATTTAACAATAAAAAATAATTTTTAAAAACAACATCTACCATAATTTCAAACCCATGCTATTAATTTACATCTACTTGCTGGTGGCAGGTCATCCTACAAAATTACTTAGTCTAGAACTAGAATAAGCTAAAACTAAAGAAGGTTGAAGATATAGACACTGAATAGAAAACATGTATAGTAGTGTATGGGTGCAGCTGCAAAACAATGTTCGTGCATATGAACTTGTTGTTGGAGCTTGGAAGAGTTCCTTTGAAACAACGGCGTGACCGACATTTAGGAGGATATTTTAGATTGCAATTACTGTTATTTTTTAAAATATTTTTTATTTTGAAGTATATTAAAATAAAACAATTTAAAATCATTATAATTTAAAAAAACAAATTAAATTTCTTCATAAGTATTTTTTAAATACAAAATAAATAAACTCAAAATCTTGTCCTCCTCAACATACAAAGAAAACATATTAAAAGCTTGTTTGGTTACTTGTTTAGTAGTGTGATGAAATGTAATAAAAATAACATTTTACTTTTTAGAAATATCTTATTAATTAATTTGATTCATAATTTTATATAAATTCAACTAAAAACTCTTTTAAAACTATAATTATAAAAAACTATAATTTATAATTTTTTCTAAAATTATTTTTTTAAACTATAACCGCAAAAACAAAAAAACCTACAGAAGAATGCCAATTGCTTACAGGGAATGCTAAGCTTGATAATATAACAATTAATCCCTCATTCTTTCATCCAGAAAATATTTTCTTTGCATGCATCTACTTCTACCTCGCACTAGTAATAAATGATATTTCCTCCAAAACCCCAATTCACACATACACTCTCTCGCCTAAGAAATATTAAAGAAGTATAAAAAAGCCACAAAAAAACCTTGCCATTTATATACAATTCCTAGTACATTTCGGGGTGCCAAACCCCAAATTCAACTGCATAAAGAGAAGGCAATAAAAAAAATGTTGAGCAAAAATATAGGTCGTCTCCATCACAAGAGATGCGTGCATTGAAAACAAAACTTCAGTCTACTCTGCAGCATCTTTTGAAGAAAGAAATCTTGAAGACTGCAAAATACCCACTTTCCTGCACAAAATGATCAACGCCGAAAACATGGATAACAAAATGAAGTGCTGCCAGGCCACCCTTACACCCAACACTCAAAAGAGAGAAGAAAAGGAAAAAAAAAGAGCTGGATCACACTGCAGAGGTTCCAGTTAAATCTAGCTAGGATCTCACGGCTTGGGAGCCTTGGGCCAAGAGTGTGCATTAAGGAGGAGGCAGTTCAGAGTGTATTGCTTTACACATTACCTAGATACAAGACTTGATACCGTAGGGAGTATAAATTGTTGGAGACCAGATATGTGACTGCACAATCATCATACTCTCATGGGGGCTCCCTCTAGATTATACATGAATATTAGAAGCAAGACAGGTATAACATGTACCACTGTTGAAGCATCTCAAAATATTTGGAGCATCAAATAAGCAACACATGCAACATATATGCAAGAATAATGAGGTATGGAAGAAGCCAAGAGGCATGCTTGGATGGTAAAGGATGGTCAGAGTAGTCATGCAAGCCACATAGCTTTTTAGCCCCGCTAGACATTCCATTTGTTAAGGAGGTTGACACTTGATTCCCAAAAGTGGTTCAATGTTGCCTAGCAGGGTAAGATTATATGGAGGTTAAAATGAATAAAGCAATGGCCACCCACCATCACAATAGTATTTCATAAAATTTATATGGTAATACAACCAAACACCCTAACAGTTTGTACCCTTAATTCCTACACCCGCAACATTTACATCTTTCACAATTAGCCAGAGAACATTTCACCACTTCTTTCATCTCACAAACTCTTAACCAGTACACACTCGAGTCTTTACAAGTCAAAATAAGTAAGAGGTGATACGGTCTTGAACTGGGACTTGCATACTAACTATAAAGATGTCTTTCCCCGATCTAATGTCTAGATACAAATGGCTGTCTGTGAGTATATATGAACACAATTTTGCATCTTGAACAGTAACAGTAAAAATTTGATTACGTTGCCAATCTAATGATGATGGAAGACAAATAAGAACAAATCAACAACAACAACAACAATAAAGGCTGTAGTGACTCACATGATTTCAAGCAGCGGTTTCAGTTACTTTTCCAATAGTCTTGAGATCGAAGATTTCAGTCCAATAGCCATCAGGATCCTTGATGAATGCTATCCCTTTCATTTTTCCTGCAACCAGACTCACAGATCTGAGGCAAGTAATCATAACATATAAATTAAATGATGAACCGATGGTAATATAAATGCCTATGTTGCACCATAAACCCAAATAAAACAACTATTTTCCTAATCATATTAAGTCATTGACGCAATAATTTTTTTGGCCTGTGATAAGGAAAAGACGAAAATAAAATACAACTGGACAAGCAAAGATAAATTGGGTTAAACATCAGTAAATTTGTGTTTGGTGACGCCATTGGAAGTGCTTATCAGTTAAAAAGGCACCATATTAATGCTTTTTTGGGTACCTTTTAGATGGTTTTAAGTTGAGGATGTCAAAACCATTGAAAAGCACACCAAAAAGCACTTCCAACCACATTACTAAACTAAGGTAGTGTTTTGGAGATGGTCCTGCTCCAGCCAAGCAATCATAACACTTATCAGTTAAATTCAAACTAAAGAGAAAATATTTATATCAATTCCCTTCCTTGGACTATGGATTAGTCAGGAGATACATATAAAGACAACTGCAGAGGTATGAGGGCAGAAGTAACAGCCACCAATATGTGCGTCAGCACAAGAAGCAGAAGGGTGCATCATCCAGAATGTTACCTTTTATTTCAAATTAACATAGAGAAAGTTTGCACAGAACAACTTGCAGGTTAAACCATTGATTGATGTCATGTATAGGACATAACCCATGCCCGAGATTAACATTGGTTTTATCTTGCCAAATAGCAAACAATTTAACCTGATCACTCCATTGAACATAAACTACCACCAACAATGTGCAAATGAGATGCTCGTATTAATTAAGGGCTAAATTATTTTATTATCTAAAAGAGGTGTCTTACCATCGTTAGGTTTTTTCACAAACTCTCGCATGCTTTGTATGTATCATCAACAGTAACACCAATATTTCCTGAAATGCGAACAGAAACTGCAAATGTTACTTCTTGCTTGGGATAATCATCCTTTACAAATACAGTAACATACATATAAAGAAAACAAAAAACTAATCTTGTATGATATCTAATTAGGAGAGTCAAAGAAATATTTACACAAAGAGCAGTGTGTTTTGAGGATTTGCACCTGATATAAAAATTACTTCTTGCTTGGGATAATCATCCTCTACAAATACAGCAACATACATCTAAAGAAAACAGATCTTGTATGATATCTAATTAGGAGAGTCAAATAAATATTGACACAAAGAGCAGTGTGTTCTGAGGATTTGCACCCTTTTTTATATCATATAGAAACTAAACTGTAAGAACGTAACAGCTTAATTTGAGCCATGCCTACTTGAAGCAATCAAAAGCTCTTGTCACAACCTGTATTGACAGGAAAGTAATCCTTCCTGTTCCAGGGCTTCATTATGATGCTTTAGGGTGCAGGATTGCATTCACCTACTCTTCATTTAACTTTATCAGTTTATGTTTTAACATTTCTTCAAGGAAAAGTGAAAAGCTTTTAAACTTTGGGTTATTGATGACTCAAATTTAATGGAATCAATTATCAGAGAGACACGAAGAATATGAATTTCAAAGCATATATTATAGCATTGTTGCCAAACATATACATCCAACTTAAAAGCATTTTGCTAACATGACATTGATTTTGTGATCCTAAGAAGCCTTATAAGCCACCGATAAATATCTTGTTCACATCTTGTGTTCCATTCCTGTTAAAAAGCCACCAATAACAGCATAAAAAACCAGTCCCGACAGAAACCCAAACTGCACTGATAGCTTTCTCAAGTAATCTCCATGTATCCTTGTCTTACTGTTCTCGTATAATAAAGGTGTATACAAAGTCACAGCGCATTGAATTTCACAATAATAACATGCCTTACTATGCATTCATCAATTAAAATGTGCTTTTCCTTTAAATAATCAAGATGATAGGAGGATGGTGGAAAAAATAAATGCATTCTCAGAAATTTTTACCAGCCAAATTGCATTCAAGTAGTACAGAGTCCCAGAAAGCAGAAAATCAAAATCATCAGTCAACACTATATGATGGATGAAAACAGTATTGAAGTTGGAAATTACATGTATTACATATATTGACAAATTCCACCTGAATCATAAGATCTTACATACCAAAGCCACGAGGTTCTGAATTTCCGTTGTGATATTTGAACCCAGGATCACTTTCAGTGCCCCAATTACAGTTAGAAGCATTTAATTGTCAGAACAGATAGGAAACAATAGGCGCTAATAAGGAAAAAAGAGAACTAATATGCTTCAAGAAACAGTAAAGAAAATGATCTGCATCAATCATTCTTACTGGGTTTCAGGAGAATTAAAGATTAAGGACATGGGATTGTTGTTTAAAGCATGAAACGGTGACGGTCTTACAAGATTGTGTTGCTTGAGGGTGTTCTTCTAGTTGAGAGTCATAAATAATTAAACAAAACCTTAGTTCTGGAATGGAAACATAAACGGTTCGGTTTTCGATGTGAAGAGGATGAGGTACGAGGTGTGAATTCAAGAAAGGGGAGGCGAGCTAACAATGCTGTAGCGGTGGTTAGTGAACAAGCGGTAGCCATGCGAGGTTGACAGATTATCAGTTTCCTTACCTTCAATTCAAACTCGAAAATGAAGCTCTGCCGTTTGGCATTAGCTATTACCTATTAGTTTCTTATTAATTAAGGTATCAATGCAGCTTAGGTGATTTTTCTTTCCTAATCACCTAACTAGGTTTTTTTTTTTTTTCCTGGTGCTTATGTCATGGGTTTTTTTTTTTAATTTAAAAAACTAAAAACATTAGAAAGTTAAAAATTTGATTTATATTAATTGAAATATTTTTAAAATACTTCAAAAGTATCAAATAGCACAATATATATATTTTTTTAAATAATAAAACAACAACGTACTAGAGTTATTCGGATGAACTATACTTATAGTGTGCTTGGTAGTGTGGTTGTGGTTGCTTTTCAAATAATTTTTCGTGTCAAAATGCATGCCAATGATGTTTTTTTATTTTTAAAAAATTATTTTTGACATCAGCATATCAAAACGATCCAAAACGTACAAAATATATTAAATTTTAGTAAAAAAAATTTTCAAATTTTTTGGGAACGCAGCCGCAGTCGCGTTCCCAAACGGTACCTTAGTGTGTTTGGCAGTGTGGTAGTGGTTGCTTTTCAAATAACTTTTCATGCCGAAATACATGCCAATAATATTTTTTTATTTTTTAAAAATCATTTTTAATATCAGCACATTAAAAAGATCCAAAAAGTACAAACCGCACTCAATTTTAGTAAAAAAAAAAAAAATTTAAATTTAACAAATAGCGAAACACTATTTTACTCTGCAAAACTTACAATTAGTAGCGTAATGTGAGCAATAAAGCTCTTTTTCTTCCAAACCTCGCAAGCTTTAAGAACCCTTCTATATTGGGTCGTACTGCCATTTTCTAGCTCTTCCATGAAAACATTCAACATTTCTAAAGCCTTTTGCTCCTCAAGCACTTGTTGGATTTTCATACTCTAGATTTCATAAATTTATATATTGTATGATTTTTTTAATAGATGCACATCAGAGGTTTCATTACCATATTAGGGAACTAATTTCCTTTGTTTTGCAAGTTTTTTCTTGGGCAAAAGCCTTGATTTCTTTATAATTACAATTTACTTCAATCTAAAAAAACTTCAGGGGAGGTTTTTCAAGAACCCTAAAAAATTATACCCTAATTAGAAACAACCCTAAAAAGTTATCCCTGGGAAACAACCCTACACATCAAGATACATGTGAATTTGGTTCACACTTTTATAGAACTAAGCTAGATATGAGAGTACGAAGATGGAATGGTGAAGAGAATTTCTTCCCAAGTTCGCTACATGATTTTTCTTTTCCTCTACGATTAATCCATCTTGAACACTAGCAAGCTACAAAGCTATAGTACCGTTTTTAAACAAGTATAAAGTGATTACATGACCATTGTAATCAAATTACAGACATGATAACTTGCTTTAAATATAATTTATTAACTTTTTCTATGCACTAAATACACAGCTTTGTAAGGCTTGTTTTCTTCATCATCATTTAACAAGACTTTCCTTTGTTTTGCAGGTCTTTCCTTGAACAAAAACTTCAATTTCTCTGTAATTATAATTCACTTCAACCTAAAAAAACACATTTTTAGTCTTTCTATGGCCTCGTCAATATACATGTGAATTTGGTTTACACTTGCATGAAGGTAAGCTAGAGATGAGATAGAATGGAGAAGAGAATTTCACCCGAAGATCTCTATACGATTTTCTTTTTCCTCTCACAATCAATCCACCTTTATCACTAGTAAACTACAAAGCAGCAGTACTGTTTTAAAACAAGAATAAACTGTTTTCTGGGCCATGTTAATCAAATTGTAATATTAATGCACAATCTATTGCCATGTACTACTTGTATATATAATTGAAGCAACTATTTTGATCGCACTGATAAGCAAAATCCCTGAGTTAACAAGCAGCTAGTATTAATTGATGTCCTCTAGTTATTAGTTGGACAATGATAAGTGTTTAACATGAATCCACAGAATTAATGTGTGTGTGTAAAATGTGTGTGGCTCATTTAGCATTCCTATCTTACTTATCCTAGTATTTGTCTTATCTAATGTTCCGCGAATCCCACCCAGTTACGAGTAGCCACTTCCTTCAAGGCAGCTCTCCATTTCTTCACCTTTTCCATCTTTTCTGTTAGTAGTTCATGTTCACCGATTGAATCCCCAATAGATTCAGTTTGATTTCTTACATGAGATGGATTGACCTGGTAGATTAACCGTCTGTCCATTCATTTCCTTGCTTTCCAGGATCTTTACAAGCTCGTCCAAGCACCATTTGGACGATGCATAGTTTTCAGAGAAAACAATCACATAAAGCTTGGATTCTTCAATCGCTTTCAAAAGTGATAAACAAAACATTTATTTTAATTATTTTTTTTAAAGTTACATGTTGATCTGTCGAGATGACTCACATCAAATAAACTCTCATACAATTTTATTTAAAATTTGTTCTGGGACAAAGGCTAAAATCATCAGTTTAGGGTCGAGTTTAATAACTCTGTAATCTTTAGCCATAAACAGAACTTACACATAGTATTGCATGCAATTCCTTCAAGTCATCGGTGTTTGAGGTGTTGCGGGTGCATGATCTTATTGATAGAGTTGTCAATATTTTCTCCACCTGCATCGATCTTCCACATACTGCTTTCAAGTTATAATACTTTCGATCCACATTAACTAAAGAACATGAAATGATACATCAGTAAGTCAAATGTTTCGCTCAGGCGACTAGCTTGAATGAGCAATGTAGGAAAGCAGCTGAGAATATTATTCTCTTAACTTTTTATCAGATGGTAGAGTGCAGAGGCAATTAGAAATTTCTCGGATGCAAAGAGGACAGCGAGAGCAATAGGGTGTCTACATGAGTTGTCTGTGATCATAAAATTTAGTATTGTTTTTATTCCACGATGGTAGATATTTTCAAACTTGCTTATCAACCGAATATAATCAATATCTTTGAAATATTAATGGTGGGTAATTAATCAGCTAATTAAGCACCATCATTTATGTCTAATCCCTTTTTGTTCTTACTTGCAGACTGATATTCAAATCATTAAAGCTCGCCATTGCTGACTAATACTTGTACCTTGCCCTCCTTTTAAGGTGTTTAATTTCATCAAGTCTTCTACTCGCTTTTTTAAGAGGCAGCTTGAGTGAAAACAGAACTGCACCACCCTAGTTTTTGGAGTTATGCAATCACTTGATAAAAATATTCTATATCATCCAATCATTCACTGCTTGCTGATCTCGTAGGGTGTGTGAAATCCAAACTTTATCTGAAATATATATTATTTTACGTTGAATAATAAATAATATTTTGGTAATGAATATCTGAAACTTGATAAATATGAATCATTTAAATTTTTTTTATTAAGTAATGAATAAAGTATTTATATAATAGAAACTCGACATATATAAATGCTGATGAAGATTGGTCGAGTAGACTGTCTTTTTCTATCATTAGTTAGAACTTCTATGCTATTCTAATTAAAGCGACTTTATTTAGCCGATTAGTTTAATTTTGTGCTTAATTTGATCGAGCTTGTTGAGTCGATTCTACTATTTAATACTAAATTGTTTAATCCCGTCTTGTAGATATTCGACAAAGATTTTCATCAAATCGAACAGAAACATAAATATTTAATATCATGAGCATATATATATTTTTTCTTTCACCCAAAACAAAATCATAAATATCTGTGCTCGACTTTTCTTGCAATCATGGAGATTTTTAAATGTTGAACAACCAATGTCAACATTAGAACTTAGAATGGATGTTCCTCCTATTTGGCAATGGCACTGCCTGTGTGTGAGAGAGAGGGAGACAGTGAGAGAGGGAGGGAGGGAGGGATGCAGAGAGGGAATGTACTTTCTATATATATTACCTTGAAAACCCTAGCTTCAAATGGAAGATCAAGAGATCTACATATCTAGCACAGGCGCCTTGCATATTGATCATGGATGATCTGTCCTCCAAGTACTTAATTCAAAGATTACTGGAAAACCCTTGAAATACTCTTCCACATCCATTGAATTGTGGCTGCACAATCACTTCAATTCATCATCACCTCTATAAACACCAAGCACCTGCATAAAGAATTTTATACATGGCCTGTCGTTGTTGAAAACACATTAATTTGCTCTCATAGTTAATTAATAAGCACAAGAATTTCTTGCCCTTTCTCCTTGATGATTACCAGTACATTTCTGCCACCATGAAACTGCAAATTAACCACAGACAGATGAAAAGAAAAGAGGCAGGACTGCTGTGTATATATGTGAGTGAAAACATTACCAAAATGGCATTCACCTGCACTTGCATCTGCACCTCAACTAAGCTTATTAGTTTCCATATCTAATTGTCCCACATACTGTATCGACAGAACTTGATTTTGTTTGTGGAGTCAAAAACAAGACAAACGCAAAAGATGCAGGTGCAAATGCAGATAAAGGCAACATATTGGCATGCATAATATATATGCCTGTATGACCTGCGCGCAGCCTGTTCATCATATTATATTAAACAACTGCTAGCTACTAGTTGTCACTCACTCTCTATAACTAGTAGTATTATATACAATGAGACTGGCATCTCTCTTGTTCTTCCTTGACGAGCTTCCCGAGTACCATGAGATATTTATAGGGGTCGGGAGAGAGATACACAACACAGAGGCAAGAGGGCATGCATTTTGGGTTTTTTTTTTTATATATAAAAAATAGTCTAATATATATAAAAAAAGTGAAATAACATATTTTTATTTTATCTTATGTTTTTAAAATATTTTTAAATATAATAAGATAATTGTCACGTTTGAAATAATAACGTTATGTATAATTTTATTATTAATTATTTGGTTTAATTGGTTGCTTGGTTAATCTGGTTGTATGAATTAATTCACTGTTTTATATAAAAATTATAATTTTATAAATTTTTTTTAAATATATTTTATAAATTAAGAGATATATTGTTATTCAATTTAAAAACTAAAAAATATACTTCAATTAAAATTATAAATAATTATTCTATATTATCATAAATAATATCGTAATTTAAAAATATAAATTTTAATTAAATATCTGGATTCAAAATCAAATCATTTGAAAAATATATGGGATTTGTTTTCTGATATGTGAATTTTTTCCGCATTTTGGCAAGTAAAAAGCCATAATCTGCGGATTTGACAAGCACCATCGCAGCATCCAGCAGTGTAAAAGTGACTGAGGAGGAAGGAACCTCTGGAGATATATATCTGTCCAAGAGCACAAAACATTAAAAAAATCTGCGATGCCCACAAGGCCACGTGATGGAAACCCCCCAAGCACGTGGGATTTGATGTCTACACTAATCAGAGATTGCCATCTGGTGATATTCATCTGACAGTCCACTTGAATTGACTGCTGACCTCGTGATCATAGGCGAACATGAGAGGGATAGCAGTAGGGGCCGGTCTGGTCTGCCCATTCAAAGATTGAAACAGAAAGAAGGAAGAAAAAATCAAACTACATGGTATTTGTTTGTGTCCCCATCGGTTTTTTTGAAAGAACATAACGCAGCTCTAATTAATTATAATTTTAAATTTTTTGTAATTTTTATTGATCATAGTAGACAGATCATGAATATTTAGGCTTTGGAGATAGATTATAAGAAAAACAATTTTTTTTTTTTGTAAGATTTGATTAAATATTCAAGAGTTTTATTAAGAACATATTTATTTATTTTTGTGTTTTGAAAGTGTTTTTAAAAAAATTAATTTAATTTTTTTATATACTTTAATTTTTTATGTTTTTATATTGTTTTGACATGCTGATATTAAAATACAAGTCATTTAGTTATCTAATATTTAATATTAATTCATATAAATTATCGTATTAGAAATATCATAAAAAAAAAATTTTACAAAAAAAAAAGAATTGTTATGTCTAAACTAGTATCTCTTTCTCTTTCTCTCTTTTTCATGCTTTGTATTACATATTGTAATACTATATATAACATCATTCTTAAAAATAAATATTAGACATAACATTGTTGATATATAGAAAACTTAATATTTTTATTAATGATGAAATATCATTTTACCCTATAAAAAACATTACACATTTTATTTTAGGACAATTATTAAAAATTTATATAATCAAGTTCATACTTGATTTTTCTAGATCAAAAATTATAGCCTCCTATATTAATTACACAGTTGTCTTTAATTTCTAAACTTATTTATAATTAAGTTATTCTTGATTAATCATTATAGTTTAGTTTCTTACTAATGATTTTTAATGTGTATGACTCAATAGGTTTCTAATAAGTCGATAAAAATATAAATCATAATGCTAATTATAATTGGATTAGATGAATTAAATAATTTAATTTATTATCATTTCAATAAATTGATTGATTTATATTTAAAGATCAAGTGCAATATCTAACAACATGTCATGATTTTTCAAATATTAAAAAAATCATATGTGATTTATCTTAGCCTTTCAATGACTAATTTTCTATTGTAAGTGTTATCTTTTCATTTTGAATCTTCCAATTTAGACAATTAAACAAGGAATGTGATTACTATATCAAATCATATTTATTCTCAACATGATAATTATTGATTACGTGAATGTGATTTAAAATTTTTTTCAAATATCAATCCATATTTATCAAGGATTTCATAATCAGTATTATTTGAGAACATATGAAATATTTTTTTTTAATTTATCTAAGACGATGAATCTTCTCTTAATTGTATAGAATCCTTATACAAGTTAATTTAATACTGTACTTGTCATTTAATAAGCACCTAATATTAGTTCTAAGTATTTTTCATACCTTAACTTATGAAAACAATTGATTTATTTCATAAAAGAAAAGACATAATATATATTGGTCTCAACAACTCTTATTAATTTTCACTTTTAATAGAGCATTCACCAGACATATGTAGAAACAATACTTTGATACAATAAGAATCCTCATAATTATAACGATTTTGTAATTTTCTTTGTAAAATATTTTTTTCTAAAAACTTTATTTTTACTCTAAACTCAATAATTAAATTTAAATAAATATTAAAAATAAATAATACCTTTATAAAATTATAAACAAAATATATCTATTACATAAATAAAGTTTGTGCCATATATAACTACCTGATTGGTTACAAGGAATATCCACTGGCACTTTTCCAATTGCAATAAAGCCAATCATTCATATATTATTTGGGTGAGCTATCTGACTTACTAGAGCTGTATCATGGGCTTGGGTCAATGGCGGAGTAGTGACAGGTTCAGTTTGAATTGGGCTATGATTTGAAGAAGGTAAAGCTACAATTATAGGGTTGGTGTCCAATTTGCCTTTTTCAAATGATTATATTTCTTACGAAATGATTGCCCTTCAGCTAGATTCTCCTTCAATACCTTATTTTCAGCCTCATTAATTATTTGAACTTCTAAGATTTTGAATCCCTGAGTAACTTCCTCAGCATGATCTTTGCACGTTTTCTTAACAGGTCGTGACTCATTCTTGGAATCATGCTCATCATCTGGCACGTCAGTCCTTTCCTGGTTTCTCCTCTGTAGAGTCGGCCGCCATGGATTTCCATATAAGAGCTTCAGGTTTGAAAACCATATTTCGTATTATATTTTTCTCGGTAACCGTCCTTTCGTAGCCGTTTCACAGGAGAACTCTGTACCATCTTCATGGTGTCCAACAGAGCCCCATTGTTATGTCTTATCTGTCCTTATTACTTTGCCTGCAAGACATATACAAGACTGTTCTATTGGTAGATTGGACTGGAACGACGTGCCTTAAGTATCACTACTTCATGAGACTCATCCTTGGTGACACTCAAGAATTCGATATATTTTATGATTCAAAGAGACAGAGAAGAGGATTAAAAGGTAAAGCTTTGCCTAGATCGAGAGTGTAGGAATAACTCGCAAGCTAGGTGAGAAAAGAAACCCTAGAAAACCTAAGGAGAAACTCTCAATAAGGTGAGAGAATAAGTTGTCAATTTTATAGAAAGTGGAAAGTTAGTACACCAATCTAAATTAAAATGCATTAATGCTAATTATTCCCATATTATTCAAGTCTTAAAGGACCATAATAAACTCCCGCAAGTCTCTTGGGCAAACATTGTGCATGAAATGGAACGAGGGCCTTTCTAGCTAGTATATGCAACTTGAGTTTTTCAAACCAGCAAAGCAAGGTGGATGAATTTTGGTTTCTCCTCCAAGTGAAGTGGCAGCAGCTGGTCAAGCCTAATAGGAATGCTCACTAGTAGGTCACTTTGTTGATTGCAAACTTCCATCCTGGCTTGTTAACAACATTACCTGCAGGTTATGGGTAAACTCGGTCTGGGACGTTGTGGCCAGGGGCGGAGCCAGGAATTTTTTCTATCCTGGGCTATGATATAAATATACATAAATTATTTTTTAAGATCAATCATTCACTTAAATATATAAAATTTTCAAGTTAACAATAAAGTTTTAATTCAA
>Ga0325404_1001137_pt1 | contig 28043 bp, 16 predicted proteins | sample PopdelMetagenome_18_FD_205664 | JGI IMG/M metagenome (GOLD analysis project Ga0325404, IMG submission 205664) | Populus deltoides microbial communities from Bellville, Georgia, United States - Xylem-Control-R1 | ecosystem: Host-associated > Plants > Phyllosphere > Stem > Wood/Secondary xylem...
CAGGTGCTCGACCATTTGCTTAGCAACCAACAACAGCTAAAATAATTTATTTTTAAAGAAAAAATTCCCATCATCTACACCTAATTGGTGCAGTGCATTGGAAAAAAGAAAAGAAAAGAGAGACTAACTCCTGTTGTGTGTGTGTGTGTGTGTGTGTGTGTGTGTGTGTGTGTAGCAAGAGAGACACGTGAAGGGATTAACTCCCATTGGTAGGATGATCAGGATACCGTGAAGGGATTAACTCCTATTGGTAGGATGATCAGGATGATCAGATCATCCTACCAATAGGAGTTAATCCCTTCACGTGTCTCTCTTGCTACACGCGCACACACACAACAGGAGTTAGTCTCTCTGATGTTATATATACGTATTTTGGTTAGTATATGGTTTTGTTTTTTAAAGTGTTTTTTTAATAAATATATTAAAATAATATTTTTTTAAATAAATTTATTTGTTATATTAATATATCAAAATGATATAAAAATAAATAATTAAAAAAAATATTTTTACAAAAACAAGGCAGGTCAGATATTTTTATTTTCTATAAAAAAATTATATATGCAAGTTTTTTTAACACATTTTTGTAATTTAAAAAAATTTAAGTTTAAATAAAAATCTTTATGCATACATATAATCAAATAAATTGAAAACTATATGTATAAATAAATAAATAAAAAGTTATTAACGATACATAAAAATAAAACTTGAAAAATCGAGAGAGATGTTTAGATCAAGATATTAAATCTTGAAAGATGAGAAATTTATCAGATTGTGTTTGGTAAATTTTTTTATTTAAGCAAACGATATTAGAAATAAAAACACAAATTAATTTGATTGAATAAAATAAAAGGGAAGAAAAGCATTATGTAAGGATGCACATATTAGAAATATTATCTGAAAATATTTTTTTATTTTCAAAAATAAAGTTCATCCATATAAAAGATAAAAAAAATTATAAATGAATTAGAAAAACTCTTTAAATTTAAATGCATAACAAAAAAAATAATTATCATTTAAAAGTGGCTCTCTAAACATAATTAAAAAGATAATAGATACTAATCTAAATATAAATTAAGAAAAAAATAGAGAAAAAACCATAAAAAATTATTTTTTTTTAAAAAATTTGGGAAAAAAAAAGAAAATAAAGGCTAGGCTAACCTGTTTGGTCTATTTGTCATGACCTGCGTGACTAGGCCATTCTTTGTATGCAATTGGGTTTTTGAAAAAAAAATCAGTAATATGATTTGTTCAAATTCCAATAATTATAATTGCTGAAAAATCGAGGTTTAAGATTTTTTATTCAAAACTCATTTTTAATCCTTTTTTTTTTACTCAAAACACCTATAAAAACATAATAGTAACCATAATAAACGTATATATGACTTCAGAAAACCCAAAAAATACCATAAAAACCAAAATCAACTCAAGTTCAAAATTATTTTTTCATGAATTTTAAAAATAAAAAATACTTAACATGAATTTTTCTCATCAAACGAAACCATTTGATACACATATTATCTGTTTTGATGGCCTAAATCAATGTCAATGACATGTTTCTTTTTTTATTGTAGGAATCTGACAGCCTCTCTCTCTTCTCTCTCAATTAAAAATTAAAAAAAATAAATTTTTATACTAAAATTAAATTTGAAAATATTGATATACTAAAATTATATAATTTGTGTTATTTTTTAAGTTTGAGAATCAACATATATTTTTTATAAAAATTTATAACACCCTATCTATGTTTGGAGTCTATTTTATTTTGGTTTTTTTTTATTATATGCTTTTATAAAAAGTCAAAATCAATTAATCTTGAATTAAGAATAAATTACCGGAAAAAAAATTAAATTTAAAAAACAATTACAAATTCCATGATAGCCTTTTATTTTATACTTAATACTTAATAATTTTGCTTACTTTTTATTTTATTTAGATCACTCCTAACAGCTGGATCTGATTCACAACCATCGTTAACGACACACTGTGAAGAAATTCCTTCTATCGAATTCCAATGGGAAAGAAGAAAGAGACAGATCCTCCAGCCCTGCAAAAATACGGCGTCCCTCTATATTCAGCTGCTTGGCTTCCGCTTCAATTCCGTCACGAGGACCACGATTCCTCTAAACAACATGAACGGGAACAGGACAAGGACAGGGAGGAGATCACCCACGCCTCTGCTTCTTCCTATGAATACTATGTCGTTTTGGCCGGCGGTGGCGGTGAAGGCCGCAGCGGCATCCCCAACGCTGTCCTTCTCTCCCGTTTCGATTTCTCCTCCAATTCTCTCTCTCCTCAGCCCGTACGTTGATAAAAATTCGCATCTGTTATCATGTTTAATTATCTTTTCAATTATCGATAGGTGATCGAAATTGGATTTGGTAATTTCATTGTCAATGTATTTATTTCAGTACTGTGTTTCAGGTAGCTAAGCTTAATCTTGGTTCTGATTTGCCCTATAGAATGGTGGTTCACCCCGGTGGAGACGGACTTATTTGTGCATTGCCGAATAGTTGCCGGTACTCACTTTCTTTTTGTTTTTAATTTCTGCTTTTGCTGTCGAAAAGAAAATATTTAGTTATGCTTTTGCTGTCGAAAAGAAAATATTAGTTATAAGGTTGCCAATTTAGTACATTCCTTTTACTTTTGTTCTAGTTTAGGGAATTTGAGCTTATTTCTTTCATTTTTATTTATTTTTTATAAATGGCAATCTACCAGCGACGCTGCTGATTTTCTGAAAGGCTGCATTAAGTGCTAGGTTTCAAGAGATTTTCATACACCACCATTAGTATCCTTCATCCCTCCCACTTTGGCTCCGAATCCTTTGTCTATGATTCCTGATGGAATGAGAAATGAGAATATTGAGTTAGGACCTGTAACGGGGATGCTATGGAAAGTAGCACAGATGGCACTAGGCAAACATAATTTTACTCTAGCACAGGTGAGTTGGTGTAATTAGGGAATGAAGAAGAGTCAATGTAATTTGAAGAGTGATTTTATAGAGGTTGGATTTACATGAAAGATGACGAGAGCTAGAAGCATTGGTGCTTTACACAATTTCTTTTGAAAAATGCATCTAAAGGTGCAGAACATGTTATCTACTTTCAAATGCCGCATAACCTATAGTTCTTATGTGGATGTGGATTTGCCAACTGATGACTGCTTGAAATCAACCCTTCTTATAGTTATACTTAATGTCACAGCTTCCCTTGCCCTGTTCTTTGCTTGTTGATTTGAGGTCATAAAGAGTTTGATATGGGAAAAATCCAAGGCTGTTCACCCAGAGAAATGGGTTAAGACAAAAACCTTTTAGAAGTGGTTGGTCTGGGGTTTAATTTGCTTCTTTTTTTTTAAGAAAGCTCTTCGTGGTATATCAGCGTGAAATTTCATGTCACAGAAAGCATTCAATATGATGTGTGGATCAAAGAGAGTGGATGTCTAAGAAAGCAAAGGGTCTGAATGGAATAGGTGCTTGGAAAGTTACAGAAAAAGTTAGAAATGATTTCCTCTTGTTTGTTGGATTTGATGTGGGTTGTGGAAAGGAGGAATTCTTTCTTGATCTGGCAGTAATTATTTTTGTGTTAATCACCTCTTAAGACCAAAATCCTTGAGCTCAAGGTGGATAAAAACGAAGGTATAATAAGCTCATGTTTGGAGGTCCATGATGGGAGTGCATTGGAGGTTACTTGGGGTTTGTTAAAGCAGTTGATGAGATTTTCAATCATTTACTGTTACATTATGTTTTGGCTGAGCGTTTATAGGATTTTCTCGTGGGTTGTGTTATGGCTAGATGAAATTGCTGTGTTTAAAAATGCTTAGAGAGGGTAGTGTTTTTGTACTAGCATAAGAATTAGTATGCTGCTAGCTATCTTTTATGTTTGTGGAGGTGATAAAACAAATTAGTTTACAAGAAGAATCTTCTCCAATTGCTTTGAATTATTTTTAGAGGTTATATATACTGCATACGAGGCAATTCTTATCCAGTCAAGAGCATTTCAAAAACTTCATCAATTATTTGTTTTGAATGCAGTGCAGCTGCTGTTTGTGTTTATTTTACTCTCTGATTTTTTCAATACACATCACAGCCATTGTGCCTAACTCTTAAGATTTTTTCCACCCTTATTGGTACCAAAAAAGGATAATCAATTTACTATTATGTCTTCCTTGTGCAGATTTTTTGAGTGGGATGAAGTCGAGGACAATGAAGACCATAAATTGGGCCTCAAATCGTCTGAAAAAGTATTGACACAATTGGAAGATGTTGGACAGCAATTAGCATTGGTCTTTAACAGTGACAGCTCTGTGCTTGCTGTTGGCGGAGAGGTAGAGAGATTCTTTGCATTCCCTTCTGTTAATTTAATGTAATCGCTGCATGACATTAAGCAAAGAAGCATTCTAAACACAAGGAATACATGCTTAAAAGATATTGCCTTGTTTTGTTCTTGTTTTCCTTTTCCTGTTTGGATTCTGCATGTAGAAAGTAAAGGATTAAAAGAATCAAACTCGTTTATCTCCAATGCAGTCCAGCAACTAGAGAATCTGCTAATAACTCTTTTCTTCCTTGGTTTTTACAAAAAGATAAAACTGTCTGTAGGCATTGATAATCTATATAAGACTGATAAAAGGCCTGGTAAGGATTTTCTGAACCAAATTGGCCGAAGAGGAATGCAGCATCAACACCTACTGTCTAACATAAAGGTTATGGCATGCAGTGGACTAATAACTGGGTTTTTGGCTTCCCTTCAAGATTAGAACTAGAGGGCATCCATGATTTCCCCCCCTTGTTTCTATGGTGTCTGTCTATTCCATCAGTAAAAGAGAGGGAAGGATGAAAACAGGGGTGCGAAACAAGTTATATAATATTTAAGTTAAAAGGACAAGGAAAAAGTACATTTTATAGCGGAGATACTACAGTCCTGGGCTGGTGGACAGAACACATTTTAAGTGGCTCCCGTACAGAACGCCTGACTGCATGTTTATATGACCAAATGAAAGTTGCATGAAAGATGCAAGTTTCTGGGTCAATTTTTTCTCTTCCTTATCTTTCACTGTTTTCTGATGGTTGCATTCCAGCTTCTAATTATTTTATTATTAGATGAACGGTATGTAGATATAGTTTGTGATGATTAAGTTATGTTCCTCCACTCTATCTTTCAATGTCAGATTGTAGGACCTGCCTCTTGGCCATTTACCTACCAATCGAAGTATTGAAATTTCCATAACCAGGCCTTTATTTTTAGTTATAATGTTATTGAAGAGAGCAGGGATCCTTTTTTTTAAAGATAATATGCTATATGATGCTTTGATTTTGGTGTGGTACAGGATGGCAATTTAAGGGTTTTCAAGTGGCCTAGCATGGAAATTATTCTCAACGAGGCTCAAGCCCATGCATCTTTGAAGGACCTGTGTTTCAGGTTGGCAGTGATATTAGGAAAAATTAGATGTTCTATTTCTGAAGTAAAGATGTTACCATGAAGAATTTACTTATTTTGATTAGCTTAATTGTGTTGCAGCCCTGATGGAAAATTTCTCGTTTCATTGGGAGGTCGCGGCCCTGGTAGAGTCTGGGATGTAACTTCATCAATGGCTGTTGCCTCTTTATCAAAGGAAAATGTAAGTTGTAAATGATGATTAGTTCTTGACTGAATTCTTTTTCTACTAGCAAACTGCTTTGACCCTCACTTAATGTCAAAGAGGTTAATACCTTTGTGCTGATATTTAGTGTTGTTATTGAATTCATTTAGGTTCCATCAAAATCATATCAGTCAAATTAATAGAAAGTAGATTTCAGGGAACCCGTAACTCAATTAATCTAGGTTACTTATGGTCTTGCAATTCGTGGCTGGCACTTCTAATATATATTATGTTTCTATCAAATGAGTGTTGAGCTAATTGGATTTATTGTGTTGTACTTCCAGGATGAGATTTTTGCCTCCTGCAGATTTTCTCAAATTAGTGATCAGACTCAGGTTCTGTATGTTGCGGCAATTACAGGTGAATATTATGAAAGCCAAGTATTTTGTGCTCCCTTTGATATTTTTGTTCCATGTTAATCATCATAAATATTGTTTTACATAGACAAAGGTTCAAGTATCGTGACATGGAACACAAGCTCATGGAAGAGAGTGAGCTCAAAGCATGTATTCCGTGAACCAGTTTCTTCCTTTAACATCTCACCTGATGGAAAGTTTCTTGCAATGTACAGAATCTCAACCGTTTATTTGAGGTCCTTGAGCTCAGTAGCAAGCACTTTAATGCTAAAATATATTCTAATCTCCTGTGTTTGATTGACAGAGGCACGGCTCAAGGAGATGTGATGCTTATAAATTCAACTAATATGTGTATTCAAACAATGATTAGGAAAGCACATCTTGGCATAGTAACAGCATTGACATTCTCTCATGATTCAAGGTTAGAAAACACCATTGTGTCTTCATGTACACTTAGATCAACATTTTATTTGGGTCATTGTCATCTAGGGATGACAATTGGCAGTTGAGCATGTGTTATTTGGAATACAGGGCTTTGGTCTCTGCATCTATGGACTCAAGTGCAAGGGTGACAGTAGTTGAGGACAAGAAATATGGTATGTACATTGAGATTCAGATTTTTCTTCCTGTCATTGGTGGCTCTGCAATGGCTGCCTTATGGACTAAGTATTTGGTATGAGTGGACTGTGAACTCAGAAAGTAAATTGCATGCTGCCAAATATTGGGGGACTTTTCTGTGAGGACTTTTATGTGCTAGTATCATCGTGTCAAAACTTACTCTTTACATTATTTATGGTTACAAGTTAGTGGTAATTCACCAAGAATTAATCCTATGCTTGGAGTATTTTACTATCAAGGATTGTTTAGAGAAAACTAGAATGTTGGACATGGAAAGACAAGGAACTATATTCAAAACAGAAGCAGTTAATGCTCCTAAGGTTTTTGAAAAGCCAGGCATTCAATTGACCTTCGGTGGAAATTAGTTTGATATGTGAAGTGGGATGGATTATGCATAGAGAAATTTGTTGGTTTAAAAAAAGGTTGTATTGACTGGAAACCATTTCCGGTATTTCCCTTTTTCTTGACTTATTGCTCTACTATTTTCACAACAAAAGGCATACCAGTTCTCTCATTTCTTATCAAGGAACTTTCTTTTTGTTTCTTGTTTAGCTGCAGGAGGATCAAGCTTGCGGATCATTATATTCATCATTATAATGGCAATTGTTGTATACTTCTTGAAGAATGAAGGAGTTCTTCCGTTTCTTGGCTAGATGTTGTTAGCACTAAATTAATGTAAATTGCACCCTTATTTATGGAATAGAAGCTGTAAATGAGAGGCCAGAGCCTATCACGGTACAATAATGTCAACCTGTTTTTGGTTTTGAGAATGTAATCTTTTTACTTATAATAATGCCACTTGAACTGTGGCCCTAAAATTACTTGTTGCTTTGGTTGGCTTTTATAGTGGTGATTGTTCCCCAAATCTTGCAGTGTTTTCACTAACCGAATTATAATATCGCTGTTATTTTTCTTACAACAGATTGTTGTTGGTGGTATATCTTCATATTTTCTAAGATAATCTCGTGTTAATAATTACTGTGGATCTTTCATTAAAATTCCACTATCAGGCCATGCTGACGGAGCAAAACATTAAGGTTTGAATCGTGAATGTGTTTTGGTCTTGGTTGTTGGAATATATTTTCTGTCACTATTATTAGATCAACAGACGGAGGGATGTAGACGTTCTTCATCTTGTGAGAGAAAAATATCACATACAAATTTCCGCCATCACGTGGGTTGGGATTGGGATCGGGCGATGACCTGGTGGAGTTGCTGCGATCAGCGGCGGTTGGTGAGGTTCTTTGTTGCACCATAGGAAGGCACGTGGTGTTGACCGTCGTTGCATGTTGTCGTTTGTGAGCTTAGGATTTCTCTATGGGCAAAGTTCCGTGCATCTGGGTCGAGACTAGGCATGTATATTAGCCTGGCTGCATATTCTTTTGATATTTTTCAATTCAAAGTCCCAAGAAAACTAATGATTGCAATTTATTATCAATCTAACTGCCACTTGCATGGTTGCACTTAATTTTTATTTTTTTTTAAAAATTGACTTCTTAATTCGTGATTCATAATTTGATCTGGATCGAATTTTAGGTGAATAGCGGCTGAAATAAACAAAAGCTAATTTTAGGATAAATTGAGTGTGTATATTATAAAATCTTTATACTCACTCTATTGTTGAATCACATCGTTCACTTTTCATATCATTTATGAAAAAAAAATGTTTATATTTAGTTTTTGTCGATTTTCATATCATTTATGCATAGCGCATGATTCTTAAATCAAATAATTGATATTATCGGGTCAAACATAAAAGAAATGGCATGGCAGCACATAATTAAGAATGATGGCGGGAACCAGATGGGTAACATCTTCTATTCATCAGCTGTCCTACAACAGAAGGATCAAGTATCAAAACATATCGGGGCGGGGAAGGATTGTGTAATTGTTTAAATCGAGTCGCCACCTAAAGTCTAATACGGGAGTTGTGAACCCAAAAAAAAAGAGAAAAAGGACAGAATGAACGGTAGCTGAATTACAATGAGGACGCTCGAATGTCAATTGGTCATTCTCATTTCCACATAATTTAAGTATTTACAAATGGAGCAATTGAGCGACAGGCTCCAAGTTTGTTGAAAAGAAAGCATTAAGCTCCGACGTGGAGGTAAAAAATTTGCTACTCGAAGTGATCCCGGGACTCCGGAGAAACATGCAACTGTTGTTAGAAGTTTCTGTTAGCCCAACATTACCGACAATTACTTCAATGCGATGAGACTTTGATACCTTTAAGAACTCGCACACGTCTAGAAGTGTCATTGGTGTTTCCTTTGGTAAAGCGAATAACCAACAAGGGCAGACATCAGAAAAGTCCATAGCACCTGCACATTGAGTGCAAATTCATTAGCGGCTTATCAAGGGGAACAGGAATACTAGACAGTTGGAACAATATTGACCAAATGACACAAGGACCATCCAGTTTCAATTCCATAGATGCTAAACCCCTGGAACAATATTAGGTTGATTTCTCTCTCAAAAAAGAAAAATACAAAAGAAAAAAAAAGGTTGCTTTTGATCAAATGAAATAGGGACCATCCAGCTCAAATGTTTGATCCCATTGTTGCAACAAATGGTAGCAGATTTGGAGGTGTGCTAACATGGTTCACGAATGTCATTTTCAAAAATCAAATTCATTGGAAAAGCAAGCATTAGAGTTCCAAAAACCGTGTAAAAATGAGTAAAATCCAAATTGAAACAGACACAGATTACTAAAGGAATTACAACTACCGTGTTGATAGTGTGCCATCTTTCCAGCCTTTTGATTCTAAACTGCATATCCTCAATTATTCCTTCCAAAGGAGCAGCCTCCCTGCTCGGAGAGGATTCTGAAGCTGAGCTGCTTCCCTGTCAGTTTGGCCACAGTAATATAAAAACAGTAAAATCATCAGCCGCTCAACCTTGAAAATATATTAGAAGTTAATTTCTCAAATAATGGTTAGCTCTTTTAGACTTGACAGAAAATGATGATCAATGGAAGTGGAATAAGGTTTTCTCTCATTTATGTAGTTTGTTAAGTGGAAAGATGTCCTGGCTCTCTCTCTCTATATATGCTCTACCGATTTCAACATATAAAATTGGACGAGACTGGTCTTACACTAATTTTCCCTCAGCTAAAATCAAATTTCACTATCAGATGGCTGCTATCCCATTCAATCATAGTAAATACCTGAGATTGTATAAATTCCACAAGTTCCTGCAACCTTGCAGCTTGTTGAGCATGAATTCCACTGTAACTTCTTTCCATTGCAGGTAATCTTTCCAAAATGATCTGCAGATAACTCTGAAAGTACAACAAAAGAGCCAGCTCTCACAATGAGAGGCCAGAGAAGCCCAGTGCTAAAGGTAAAACTATACAAGCAGAACTCGAGGCAAAACCTTAGTTGTGTATGAACCACCCAGTTTAAGTGTCGAACCAGCAGCCGCCACAGCTTCCTTATTAACCCCCTTGATCTGTATGTAAGGACTGGGGGTGTCTTGCAGATGATCAACCTCGATGAGAATCTACACATCAGAATAAAATGAAACCCATTCAGAAAGCCTCGTCTATGACACACCTTGTGTATGAGAAACAGAACACAAGTAACATAAAAACCTGGCATCATCAAGCATTAGTACATAACATTATGAAACTAATTATCAGGCACTGAAATCCAAAACTGTTGTTGTTAATTTAGTTTATCAGTATCCATGGTTTGGATTTCAAATGAAATTTCCTTTAAAACAAGTTCAAAATAACCAAAACTCAAAGAAATTATTTTTGACAAATTTAATTAAGAAGAAAAACAGAAGTGAGGACTTGCATAATTTTGAAGCTTGGATGTTTAAATTACAGGAGCTTATAAGTACAATGAAGAAAAAATATCCAGGGATATTATACCTTTCCATCTTGGTAGATATATGCAGATGCTTCAATGTAAGCTACTGCTTGATACCTGACATCACATGATAACAGAAAACATTTCATTGACTTGTACAAGAATCCACCAGTTCTTCAGCTATAAAGCATTACAAAGAAGAACAGTATAATGCTTAATCGAAGTAGAAAACAAAAGTAACAAAACTAAATGATAACTTTGTAGTTTCCAAAATAATGACATCCTAAACTGCTAAGACAATAGGTTTGGGTTTGTTTCCAGCAGTTCAGTTTATATAACTGATTAAAAGAAACAAACTGCTCTTCCCTGATATCCAGACGATGAAAGAATTGCTCACATGCTATGATACAAATGCACAAGGATGGACCAGCGTATTTACTTGGTGAAAGGTTTTGAGCATGTCAACTCTCCAAATACAAAGACAAAAGGACTCAACAAGGTATATATAAACACATACTATAGCATTTATTTTTTGTCTTAACTGGGAATGAATATGTGAAGATAAAAAGAAAAGCAAAATCATGTATGGTCTTACCCGAGGTTAAGAAGTCCAGCAACTGTGCTGATGCTGATATCAAAATCCACTTTTGGTTGAATTATAAAATTCCCTTCTCTTAAAGGCTAATGTTGAGTACATATAAAATAAAAGTCAAGCATTCACTAGAATATCAAAAACAGAAAATACATTATAATTGACAAGGAAAAATACCATATAACTAATGCATTATATACAAACCTCCCGTATCAACAATGCAAATCTACCGTCACAGATTCTGACTCGTATGCAATCACCATCTGCCAACTGTCCATTTGTAGGAAGTCCAGGGAGCCTTAAATATATATCAATGAAATTCTGAACAGAACTGCACAACTTCACAGGATCTAGGATTTTCAAAATATCTTGATAAGCCACCTGTTAAACATCACAAACAAAAAAGTATGTCAGATGCAAACCACCGTACATAAATCTTCAACAGAATCATCATAGCCCACTTGCCTGCTTATTACTCTTCAAGACAAACGAAGAACTCTCAGGGGAAATAACAGGGTCAAAGTCATTCCGAATTTTGAGCTGAAACAATATAAGAATACTGAAAACCCGCAAGGTTAAACTTGCAAATATAATCCTCAGGAATGCACTGTAACAGAACATCAGTATTTTGAAGAGAGCAGTAATGCATACATAACATTAATAGCAACAGTTTGTGTGTTTCCAACATAAAAGATGTAGATGGTTTAGTGTGAAATTACACCAGCACAAATGTGAAAAGTCAAGAATGGTAGTCATCTCCAGAAAGATCTGAAACAAAGGCATTTCAGAGATTCTATCCGATCCATTTTGATATAAAGACAACAACAAATTCGATCTTAGGTTGATTAAACAATACATGACTAATGGCTTTCATTTATTACGAGACAACCAAAGTGACCTTAATCTTGGTTCTTGGCCATCCTAGGGACCTTACCTTTTCTACTAAATGTTATAGATATTTCTAAAATTTTCCAAGAGACGTCTCAATACAAGAAGGCTTGTGTTAGTTATATGTACATGTGTCTCTGCTTGGGGGAAGATAAAACTATTGCATGGCCACCATTTAGAACATGGCAAACATTGAAATACTTTTCATACTAAAACTTAAAGAACAATAAAATGATCAGACAATTGGGGTCTACTAACATGTGCATGAACAAGATGTGGCTCAATATGCTGCTGGAAAATTGGAAACACTGTCATCATGATCTCATTTTGGGACATAAAACACCCCCCTCTGCTTTTATCCCTTTGAACTTGAGAAATAAGATGTGAATGAACACCACCAACCTGTTTTCACAAAACAATGAAGTTACATCACAACTAAACTAACTCATCATCAATTGAAAACTTCTTTAGAAATCAGAACACCCACACACACACACGGTTTCTCTGAAAATAAAAGCTTAAAAGAGGGAATGCAAAGTCATCTTACAACAGCAACCCACAAGTCAAGTGATATTCGGATTTCAGGATGCAGAGCATACACCCCTTCAAAAATGATCTGCAAAAGCAAGAATGATTTAAAAAGAAGTCCACTAGCATAACATTAACTTAAATCAAAACTATGGGCAAAGGATTTCATAAGTGGAAATATCAATTTCTATGATCATATAAAACTGTAAAATGCATTGCATGAACATTTTTTCTCTAATTAGCCTGCATGAACATGAATAAAACTTATAGCCAGTGGACCAATTCTACCATACAGTGCATACAGCCTGCGTATAATGTAAAGCTGAAAAGTAATAATTTTGTCAAAAGTTTGTTTGACCCTTCCTAACATCTTCAAGTTCCATTTCCACTAAATTCTTAACTCCACTATGCATTTATCTAAAATACTCCTAAACAAATGTAGCATTGAATACAAGCATATAGCACCAAACTTAAATATCCTTAATGGGGCAGGAACAACAACTGAAGACCCAGCGTTTTGAGTTCAGTTAGGTCAATGAGAAGCAGTGCAAGTTCAAATTCTGCAAGGTTCACCACTTGTTTGTCATAAATATGCCTTGTCTTAAGATAAGCTTTAGCATTTTGAGGGAAGAGATTTAATCACGGGTAATATTTTTAGAAGGCTCATGTTGTGAAGTCTCCATACAGGACTTGATGATGTAAGACATAATTTGCAAGTTATTAGCAAATTTTTAAACTGGTTGAAATAGCTTTTGTACACTTCACCTCTTTCCACTTCCTTCTGTTTTGCCTACTCTCCCCTCTTTTTCTTATCTTATCCCCGTCTCATTCAGATTGAGAGACCAACGTTGTGCACCGTCACCCACACTTTCCCTCTATCCCCTCTTCTTAATTTGTTATTATTAGCATTATTATCATTAATCTAATTTTCAGAGCACAAGGAGAAACTATTATTAGAAAGAAAGAATTCTACCGCACAAAATTGAGAACAATACATCCTCCCAGAAAGGGAAAACGAACAACAATCTTGATCTAAATAATAAAGCAGTCCAATCCTTTAGAATATCCACTAGAGAAGCACGCCTAAAAGCAGCTGCTAGAGGATACCACAAAGAAGCCAAGAAAACTATCTTATCCCACAACAACAGCCAACATGAAGTGATTATTAAAACTTGCATTTTTATCCATCCAAATGCACCAAAAAACTGCACTGACAGCACATCTCCGTAACGCTTTGCAATGTTTCTCCCTTTCAAAACTCACCAAAGAAACCAACAAAAATTGTTTACTCTCCTCAGTATGGCCCAAGACCAAATGCAAACCATCACTGCCACATCCTCCAAGCTGTAGGACAATAAATAAATACCTGAATCTGTGATTCTCCATTATGATAGAACATAAAATATTTACGAGGAGATAGGACTTTTTGAGGCCCTCCAATTATCAAGAACTTAAAGGACACTTTGCACCCATGGAAAGTTTTCATTATTTCTTACTTCGAAAAGGTTTGCACCCTAGCACCTGCAATTCGCATAATATTTTATACAAGGCTCCACTAGAGATAAATTGTCCTTGTAAAAATGCCTATTTGAGTAATAACATGAATAACAAAGCCACACTGAAAGGATAAATTGTCTTCACAAAGAATCTAGTGCATCTCTAGCTTCCCATAAGCTTAATCTTTTCATAGTAAGACGCCTTAGTCACAGAATAAGGTTCCTAATTGAAACAACACTCTAAGACTTAAGCATGCAAGTAGTGTACTGTACCATAGCCAACCTTTGCCTCCCCGTTGACACTTTGGGCTTTATGCCAGAATGTTATTGGAGGATATCTTTTCTTTTTTATTTTAGAAGTTTAATAAAAAGAAAGCCAGAGAAATGTTATCGTGTAATATATCACTGAAAAATAAAAAAATAAACCCATGATAGCAAGTTCCAGGAGCAATATAAGTAAGTTTAATAACAAACCACACCACAGTCTTCAGAAACTTCAAGTTCCTTGAATCCACTACGAGCACCAGTCTCCAAATCAAACATGGGTACTTTTGTTCTTCTACCATTTCTTATGTCACCAATATTCTGAAAAGGAATTATGAGAATAATAATTGTACCAAATGCAAATATTTTTCCAAGAACTTGAAAGACAAACCAAATGAAATAAATATGACTTCTCTTCAAAGCAATTGTCTGCAATTTCTACCAGCAAAATGCAGAATTTGTCACACTATCTATAAGCCATAATTACAGAAGAACAAAGAATATGTATCTTCATCATATTGCTCAAGTGAATATGAAAAGGTACTAAATTCACATATTGTTTGCAAGCTAAGGGAATTTGGTGAAATAATTGCATTTCAGAGAAAATCTCCCAAATTTCAAGTGAAAGTTGCATACCAAAGCAGGAAAATTATAAAGCCTGTTGAAGCCCACACATTAAAAGAAGAAAGATTTAACAAATAAAGAAGGAACAAACAGTTGGTTACATGCATGGAAGGATGTACAAACAAGTATATGCCGAGTTGCTCTCATGAAGGACGTAAAATACTGCAAAGGACCAGCTAAGGCTTGGGCAGTTGGAGAATATTCTTGAAAATAAAAACCCCTGAAGAATGAGGAATCTGCCAATAGTCTTCTAAGAAAAAATAGCAGTTACTAAACAATAAGGCATTCCTTAAAAGTACCCTTCTTTTCCCCAAGTCAAACCATATAGAGGAAAAGAAAAGGATTGTGGTATGAGAAAACAGAAATACTTACAAACCAAAAGTGAGTTCTCATAAATGATAAATGCTAACATGATAAGGGAGGTCAGGAAATATGAAATAACAAGGTGAGATCAGGGATACAAATTTATATATCCAAATTATAACAGAATTTGAAGAATTCTCAGTTGTCATGCTTAGATGATGGAGAAGGATGCTGGTGTATAGATAGATCTCTACTAGCCACGCAAAGTATGAAACAAAAGCTTGACTAAACAAATTTATATTTTTACTCAAATTCTGTGCTCCAACTAACATTTCCAAGTAATCTTACCAGACCAGACAGAACAAATAATAGTATTATTAATCTACAAAAGATCTCCATAAGATGAATAATATTATGCCATCCTACCTTTGAAAGCAAAGACAGATCAAGAGAGCTAAAGTCATCGTACTTAAAATCCTTCACAAGTTCAGATTTAAAATAGTTTTCAAGGGAAACTACTTCACACCCAACAATGTTAGCCATTTTGTGTGCCAAACTTGTTTTTCCAGATCCACTTGGGCCTCCTGCAACAACAATGAGAAAGTATTTAAAAAATAGCACTACTTATGAAAAAAAAGTAAATTACTAAAAGCAAACACCATAAAGTTACAAGAAATTAATTCCCCAAATGCAATATTTTTGAGTGCCGGACTTGCAAATTCTGAATTTAGGATATAGGGACACGGTCTAAAAATTTCCAAATTTCAGCTACACTTGTTCTCATATATTCTATATATAATATTCATATTTTTCTTCTTATGAAATATGACAAATAATCTTAAATTAATTACTATAACTACATATTTTGTTGAATTTATGTGGACAGCCCAATAAATAACAACACCATATAACCTAGTATATAAACTATTCTCAGTTTCATAATTGTCAAGGTCCAAAATTAACATTATGAGAGAAAAAGCCCAAAGACAACCAATGATCCAATAAGAAAAAATGTAACTATCACAAAAAAAAAAAACAAAAAAAAATTTGATTGTGATTTTTGGAATTTAGATAAAACTTAGAAGAATCCCAAAAACATTGTCAACATATGCTATTTTCATAGCAAATAAAAAACATGAAAGTTCCCAATCAAATAAAATGCTATGTCTGAAAAAAACTTGCCATACCCAACCCATATCTTGTACCGGTACTTGGGACATGTCTTTTCAAGACAAGTATGCCCTGGTAAAATCACGGGTCTAAGAAACAGAGGTGCATAACACTGTTCCTTGTGCAATTGATAGAACAAGTTGAGCAAATAAGAGATGGTTTGATACGGTTTCCATTTTCTATTTAAATATATATATATATGAAAAAAGGATATGAAAACTTGTTTGTTTTTGTTTTCCCTTCAAAAAAGTGGTTTTCAAAACTTATGTTTAGACTATTAATCTATGATTTAGGACTTGAGATCAAGCTGGGATCAAGTCTAGTACATTTCGGGGTCAGGCTGGTACTAGGTCCAAAAGTCGATGAATGGACCAGGACCAGTTCTAGGGCACCCTAGGGTCCGAGTGGAACTCGGTTTGGAGAACCCGACGGTCGAACTAGGATCAAGTCCAGGGCCCCAAGAGTCGGGCTAGGACCAGATCTGGGATGCTTGAAAGTTAGGTCGAGGGATCGGATTCAGACACCCGAGGGTCGAGTTGGGATCAAGTACAGATTGTTTAGGCTACCATGAGTCAGAACGATGTTGAGTCTAGGACATCTAATGTTAAGACCAAAATGCTTGGAGTCAAGTGGAAACAAGGTTCAAGAGTTATGGATCAATATCAATGTGATTGATAATCGAGTTAGGAATGAGTGAGGGATAGGGTTGTACAATACAATTTTGGATAAGAATTAGTTTCACTAATTCCAGTATAGGATCGAGACTAGGTGCATTTTTTGAAAAAAGAAAAACTGCCCAACAAAACAAGTTTATTATTTTTTAAACAAAAATATTTGAAAAAAAACAAATAGAAAACAGAAATGATATCAAAAGGCTCCTAAGGAAACTTTTAATTTGTTATAAGATGGACTAGAACAGCACATAATGTTGTCCTTACGTTTTCAGTTGCTTTCTCAGCATCATCACCCATTTGCTATTACTTCATTTGTAAAATGGAAAGATAATTAATTACATACCAATTTCCTATAGGCAAAGCTATTTAAACCATCAATTCTAACAACGATAATCTGTACTAGTGGCTGCTGGCATGAAGTCCCAATGAACACCTTACAATATCACACGTTCACCAAAACTGTTATATGTATCACCAAAGCAAGATTTGTTTTTCATAGTCAATTACCAATATATAGGCCCAACAACTCATTGCTGGTATAGAACTTTATTATAATCTCCTCCACTATCTGACCTGTAAGATAATAAAATCTAGCGTATAATAGGATGATCTATGATTGAGCTCTCCAAATTTTACCATCTTAGTCGTAGCATCTAGTGAATAGTAGGTTCACTAAGCTGAATACCGTTTCCATGTCTTCTAGAACTGATTGCAGTAAACATTGTTAAATGAGAAATATGTATGATCTTTGACATCGATATTGCATTAAAATTCTTTATTTCGTGTAAGAACACGCATTTTCAATCAAGGTCACTGTCAAACCAAATTAATTACCAATATTATACTATGCTCAGGCTTCTGAGACCATTAACATGAGATTTAATTGTGCACATCAGCCATATGAAAATTATCAAGAATTTGCACCACCAACTGAACTACTTTCAAAAACACTCTATAGCTAAAAAACACAAATTATTTTCGCAAATGTGGGAGGGAGAATGGGTGGGTGTGCACAAGCGTGTGTGTGTGAGAGAGAGAGAGAAAGAGAGAGAGAGTTTTAAACTTCAAAGCATATATTACCGATTCCAACAATGACAGGGGAGCCTTTATTCTCCAACAAAGCCTGAAAAAATATGTGAAGTTGCACAAAATTACCAGACTGATTATACCGGTAAGCTTCTTAGACTTGAAGTATAATTTCGCCAACACACATTTTAATTTTTTTACTTGTTACCTGTATTGCTTGAACAGCAAGAAGCAATCCTCTATCCAAGTCATATGAATCAGGCAGAGGTGCAAGCTTCATGTTATCCCTGCAAGTGGAAGAATCTGTGGTTGCTTCATGAGAGACTTCTGAACAAGAAACATAATGATAACACTCCCAACAATATAGTCCATCACCAAGAACACTTAAAGAGCATCTGTAACAGTTCTTCCAGATAGAGGACACTTACCTATGACGGAACTCCCATGTGACGTAACAGATGATGTAAAATGCCATGTTTCTACCATAGGCTCCATTTTAGATTTTGTAGGAGACCGAGTCCATGGCTGAGATAAATCCTCAAGCCGATTAACAAGGTTTGGAGTGGTACGGATTGGCCTTGGGGCAACAATAGCCCTTTCTTGATTGCTTGTCGTAGAAGTATTAGGTAAAAGTGGTGGGGTATTAAGACGTGGTACACCTGCAAGTGGAATTAGCTAATTGTAGAAAGTTGTAACTTTTGATCTTTATCATACAAAGCAACCAAAATTCATAGACAGAGTATTGATCATTATCATGCCAATTCAAACCTTTTCTCTCAAGTATCAATTCAAGATATGACTTAGTGATCCAAGGTCCATTAACACCAATCCTCATTGCCTCTGCTCCAACGGTCTACATAAGAGAAGAATAGCCAAGATAAAATGTAAGCTTTGGCCAACAGTTCTCAAGTGCAAGTCCAAGGACCAATCTAATTCCGGTATTGAACCAAAAGTAGCACATAAGAGATAAGCTATTTGCTGCAAGAATGGAAAGCGCAGAAACTATTGTACATATCATATAGATTGAAGAAAAAATGCAACAAAAAGTGGATGATACTATTTAGTGGAAACTCAAGCTGGGTTATGGAACATGTCAATAGAGTGATGAGTGAAGATACAGCAGCCTGTTCAGTTACATGCCAATCATGTACACTACATAACAAAATAAGAAATCCCCATCATGATTATTAGGTAAATTCTACTAAAATCTGGCACATCAAAAGATTCATGAATTCACATCCCCCCTCCCAATGCAAAACCCTCACAATGGAGAATTTTCCTTCATTCAATCTCCCTAAAGCAAACAGAAAAAACCCAATGCTTCACGCACTCATGTGCTGAAAATTATCAAAAATAGTTATTTGCATAGCCTTTTGTGGAAAAAAATCCCAGGACGAGATCATGTTTCATACCTATTTCTGGAACAATCCAAAAGCATTTGGGAAAATCACTAACTTAGCAGGATTGGAGCTCTCTTATTATTCATTGGGTTTTTACCTTCACTTTCTTTTTATTACTTGCTGGTGGATATGTTACTTTTGTAGATTCTAATCTTTCTAATAAAAAATATTTATCCCACAAAATATGCGCATGTGAATGTGATTGTGTGAGTGGATAGTGATGATGGTGATGATGATGAAGGTATAGAACTATTTTATTCTAAAAATTATCCAATGCCTTACTCAATTGCTCACCCAAATATAAGAACAGAAAACAAATAAATGATTTATAAAGCCTCCTTCATGTTATCTTAATAAGAAAGATGGATCCATACTTTCCTATCTGTTCCCCTCAGCACAATGAATGTCTCACTAAGAGTATCAATGGTCTCTAATGACATTGATAGATTGCCATTACTAACAGATGAAGATGCCCGTTTATAACTCACTACAACAGTGTACCCCAAAGCCAGCAACCCACCGAGTGTCATTCTTCCAACCTGTCAACATTAAATGATTAAACAGGTGAGTAAAACCACCAGAGCTTGAGAATTCTGAAATATTACAGTCTAATTTTAAGAGAACTGAACATGCATTTCAAGTGCTAACTAATGCTATCCTATAAAAACAAAACCCTATAAAACAAAGAGGAATCTACAGATTCCCAACAACATTAAAACACATGCATTTGAGAACTCTAAGCTACCAGTTTCAATAATGATAGGGTAACAGCATTGATTGGAAAGTAAGGAAGCCTATGTGTCTTGAACTTTAAGGACCATATACTCAGATACTATTGCCTAAATAGTATGGATCCTGTGCTGAAGCTTCCAGAAGACATCGAAATGTCCTTACAATCCATGGAATTTTTTCCTCTTATCTGTTTATTTTGAGTTTATGTTCATTGATTGATGGATAAGATGCTTGAAAAGTGTACCCAGCCATTTGTAGTTTAGAGGAACAATGATTATTTCACACAGATGTTTCCACCTTCCCAAAGATCGCACAGTGTACCTAAGGTCCATGGATTCCCTTCTACTTTAGGATGATTGAAATTAGTCTTACAGCATTTTTAGAAAGTTGCAGAACTGTAGTTTAAGATTATATTTAGGGAGAGAAACGAGCAATTAAATTCAGCACATTGCACTTGCATTCATTTCTATCTGAAAAGTAAAGCTGTAAATTTATTCCTCTACATTAGCCACAGGTGTTCATTTCTATCTAGAAAGTGATATTATAAATGTATTCCTCGATCATGTTTACAGTTACATGTGAAACACAATAGATTGCATCATAAACAACCAATCAAATACAGTTTTTATATAACGACCTCTGCTTCTTCAGTCCAGGTTTAATGCTAGAATTGCAGACTGGAAAGTCCCTTACCTCAAACTCAGCTTTTGGCCTGATAATAAAATGTTTGTCAACAATTCTCTGGTCCCCAAGTGACAAATAGTATTTGATACCAGACTGTCGCACCTTGATCCAATCATTTGTCCGTGCTTCTTCACTTGCTGAAGGAGGCCTAAGGTACATCTCAATAAAACTGCAACCACCATAGAGTTCCAATCAGAATTATTGGCAATACAAGCTCAGGAATAAACCACTTGGTTTTGCACTGATATTATGGTGAGAAACAGCAAGAGAAGTGAGAATCACTAACTTATCTGTATGTGCTGTTCCATGGAAGGCATAAGCAGAATGTCCACCTGGTAACTGTAGTGACAGTTTAGCATTTAAGTAACATTCAACAAAAGGGTGCAAGTGATGAATAATAAGTTACAGGTGAATAATGAACTGCAAATTTAAAAAAAAACGGAGGGAAAAGTGAAGTCCATGAGCAATAACAAGAAGTGCAACAAAATGTAGTTCCAGACACCCGTCACTGTTAGGAAACAGCATTTTGTCATGGTCTGTGCATCATATGCAAATTTTCTTTGCCATTAAAAAAAAATTGAACATTACATAAAATCTTCAGCCTTCAATAGAATTTCACAACTATGTCATTCACACAGTGAGCATGAAGGACATGGTTGGTTCTTGACTATTTAACTTAGCAATGAACTATGGAAAGATGAGTATACCTCACTTCTGCATTTTAGCTTGTAGATTGCTTCTCTAAATGATGAGACAAAGCTGTTGTTTATTCTGATCTGCAGAGTAAAACCACGGGATAAAACGCAATTTCAAAAATTGTAGAAGGTAAGGAAAAGAACCCTGACCTGAGCATGGTGAAGGTCTGGTTCAATGTGTTTCCTAAACATTGGGAAGATGCTGTCAATAAGGTAATCCAACGAACAAGAATCCCCAATGTCATATCGAACTTTAGAAAGAAGACTGAAGTGAACTCCGCCAACCTAATCCACCAACCACATTTAGAAATCATCATATTCGAAGCTTGACAAAAAATGATAGCTTCCAGCCTCTTATCCAAATTAAGATATAACTTCAGATTATAAGTTACCACAGCAACCCGAATATCCAGTAAAGAGCGCAGTCTTGCATGCAGAGCATATGTACCATCAACTATCACCTAAGAACAAAAAAAAGACATTAAAGAAATGAACACCACGGAAGAAAAGGATAATCATAGTAACATTTGATTCCACTGGCCTACCACTCCAGATGATATGCTCTTTATTCCTTTGGAACCAATACGTCTCTTCTGTTGGTAATCAAACACTGGTATCAAGGTATCTTTTCCTTTCGTCAAATCCTATTTCCAACACAAACAACCATGTAAATATAGACAAAACCAACTTGATGCAGAATGCATTGGCATAAATTGAAGTGAAGTGATATACGGTTGCTTATTTTATAAAGAAAATCTTCTGACACGTGACCAGAATAGGTTTCTAAAGTATTACAGTTATGTATTTCGAAGAACTGGAAAACCAGTCAACTTTAAATTATAGACTTGTCAAATGCACAATCCAATTCAATCAAGTAGCAAAATAATTTGAGAAGGAAATGCAAACCTCGAGATTTTGTACTAATGCGTCGAAGTCAATTGAATCCAAATCACTCACGTCATCGACTCCAGTGCGATAATTCTCCATCGATATAACATCACAGCCAATTACAGACGCCACCTTCTCTGCTAAGCTTCACAGATCATCAAACAAACAAAGAAAGTATTAAAGAAATTGCGCCAGTAAAAAAATAAAATAAAAGAATTGTATAGTACAGAATACATACCTTGTTTTGCCTGATCCGCTAGGACCACCAATGCCAACAGTAACAAGACCTTCCTTTTTCTCTCTGAGCTCTTGAAGAGATTTTACCAGTAAATAATATCCGTGATCAAAAGACTGCATCAATCCAATCCAACAATTAATATTAATCTGATTTTTTTCAAAAATTAAGTAAATAACGGAAAATTATAAGAGAAGAAAAGCATACCACATGGAGAGGGAGAGATTGGAGGATGGAGGAGGAGGAGGAGGAGGAGGAAGGAGAGGAAGTAGAAGGTTGCTGCTGGAAATAATCGCGACCTCCTTCGTGGAATAATCGCTGAACAACCTCGTCGTCCATTTGTCAACAACCGCACCAATCCTCTTTCTCTGTCTCGAGCCAGAGGAATCTAGTGCTGTTGCTATTAAAGAGAAAGAGAAAGAGAAAGAGAATCAGTTTTATTGTTATTGATATTATTGTAGTTGCTTTTTATTATTCTGGTGGTGCCTTTATTTTGCTTGCTTGCTTGCCTGTGTAAGCTCTCGCTTGTTTCTCTTGCCTTCCACGCTTTTCTTTCTTTCTTTCTGTTCGTTTGCTTTTGTTTTTCTTTTTTCTTTTTCTTTTTCTTTTTTCTCACTGTTCTCTACTTTGATTTTATTAATTGATGTCCACCTCACGAATTTTTTCAAACAAAAATTGCAGAAAACAGTGTTATTTAAAAAAATAATCCTCGATGTTATGATTTGAACAAATTTTAAAAATATATGAAAAAAGTTTCATATATTGTTAGCCTAGTTCTTTAGTTGAGAGGGTGTTGTGCATTTTTGACGAGGATTATTATGATAAAACATCTGGATTTTATGAATTTATATTTGAGATTTGAGATTTAATTTTTTATTTATAAATAATTCTGAATTGATTTTTAAATATGTGCCTATTATTTGAGCATTTGACAAAATCTGTCAAGTTTTTTTTTTAAATTACTAGATGATATAGTTTAAAGCAATATTAACGGAAATAGATTTATATTTGTTTGAATTCTTTGAATGTGAAATTGGATTAGTCTTTCTATTAATTATTTTTTCAATTGAAGCCGAGCAATCAGACATGGTTATGAAAAACAGAGATTGGATTTAAAATATGTTTATATATTGCTTTTTTTTATATCATTTATTCGAGATCTTTCCTTGGCAAAATGATCTCTTTTTTACGCAAATTTACCGACAGAGATTTTGTCTTTTGTTTTGCTTTCTTCATTCATCAGTTAAGAAAAGAGTGGGAAAATAATTCATATTAAAAACCTAAAAAAAATAAAAAACCTTTGCCTGCTTGTCTAAGGAAAAGTGATTTTCTATAAATTATTTTTGTCCATCTACCATTCAAAAAGTTATTCAACAAAAAATATTTTTAAATTGAAATAAAATTTGATTTGTTTGTCAAAAAAATATTTTTTTATCTTGAACAAAAAATATTTTTTAAAAATTACATAAGATTCAAAAAAAAACCTTGTTATTTATTAATTACATCAAATTTGATTTTCAATCTCATTATTTCTATATATCGTGTTTTGAATTTATTTATTTTTTAATTTTGTCTATTAAAATTTGATTTAATTTCATTTTTATATCAATTTTGATTTTTTTTATTGTTATTTATTTTTATTTTATTACTTTCTTGATTAAATTTTTTTATATATCAAATATGATTAACGTACTTTTGATTGTATTTATTTTATTTAAGATGATTTGTAAAATTATATTTTTTATTAATTTTATAATTTTTAACTTTTTTATTTGTTAGATTTGGTCTTTATATTTTTATTTTTATTTATTTTATTTTAAATAATTTAAAAAATTATATTTATTTTATCATTCTTCAGTTTTTTATCTGTTAAATTGGTCTTTTTTTCTTAATAAACTTAAAAGAAATTATTTTTTAATTTTTTTTATTACATAACTAACTACTGAAAAATATTTTATAATTTATTTTTCATGATATTATAGAATATTATAAAACAATTCATTTTATAAATATTTATTTTCTATAAAAATTATTTTTGAAAATAAAATTATTTTTCAACAACTAAACATAAAAATTGTTATAAATAGCAATCACAATTTACATGAACACGCCACAAGCCCATGGGTACGGGTCGGAGGAAATGATGTGCCAATGGGAAAAAATTGACAGGCCTGCGACCTGCAAGGCACAGCACCGTGAAGGAATAATCGAGAGAGAAAAGAAAAAAAAAATAAAACAAGTTAAACTTTGTCTGGCCCCCATTTTGAACATGATGTGTTGTGTTCTTTTTAAAAAAAAAATCAAATACATCAAACTAAAAGATGATAATTTAACATAATTTTAATGGACACAGGCAAAGGTGACTCTTGTGTATAAATATTATCAACTAGAATTAAAATCTAATTCAAATAATATTTAATATATTAAAAATAATAATTTTATTTAAATTCGGTGGATATTAATTAAGAGTCTGTTTGAAATTGTAATAGTGATAACGATTTAAAATGTTTTTTATTCAAAAAAAATTTAATATCAGTATATAAAAAATTATTTAAAATAAAAAATTTTAAGAATGTGGCGTTTCGAAACCTAAAATTTTTTTTACCTGGCCAGCTTCGGATAGAATATAGATTTTGCCTTCTCCGACCCCAAACAACAGGTTTCACACACTTCGTGTGTGTTTGGTATTGCGGTAGCTGTTGTGGTTGTGGTTTGAAAAAAGTTGTTTTATAAAAAGTACTTTTAATTGAGGTTGGTTTGAAAAAATAGATGTTTGGTTAAAACTGTGGTTGAAATTGAGGTTGAAAAAAAATAGTTTAATGTGTTTGGTTAATAATGCTTTTAAAATTGAGGTTATAAAATAATTTTAAAAAATATATATTAATATTGATAGTTTTTAATTTAAATATTGTAAATTTAACTTTTGTTATTACATCATGAAATAAATAATATTTTATATAAAATATTTTTTATTGTTCCATTAAAATATATACAATTCCATCACGTATGAAATACATCCGACAAGGACTACAGTTTTTTTGGTTTTTTAAGCGCGCAATAACATCAAGTAAAATATAATCAAGAACGAAATTGGGATTGCAATCAAATTCTGCAAATGCTACTTTATCAAGCGATCTCTGTTTAATTTATATATTGTCATTAAATAATGTTAAACACTAGTTTTTCGAATAAAAACAATTAAAAAATTAAAAATAATTTTTATTTTACTGGGTTGGATCTAGTTCAATGTATTTTAAGTTTTGAACCAGAACCGGTTTAGCTGGAACCGGTCCAACCGGAACTGTATGCATGTTACACTGTTCATGCTAATTAATTAGCATGAACAGTGTAACATGCACAGTGTACAGTGTATGCAAGTTACACGTACAGTGTATGCAAGTTACACTGGCATGCTAATTAATTAGCATGAACAGTGTACAATGTTCATGCTAATTAATTAGCATGCAGTGCGTAAATATGTTGGCCATTGTTTACTGTTCAAACAAAAGCAGTCAGATGCTACTTCATGATTTTTTGATTTCCGAGTTTGCAATGCAGTAAAAGATGGGACCATGAACACTTAATAACGTTTTTTTCTGTAATCAAACAGATATATACTGCGTTTTATTTTAGCCACAGCCACAGCCGCGTAGACAAACAGAGCCTTCAGCCTCTCCAGTCAGACTTCCCTTCTCTCTTCTCCAATCTCCCGACTTCCCTTCCCAGCAGCACCAGCAGCAACCCTTCCCAGCAGCACCAGCAGCAAGGCATCAACTCCAGCAATCTCTCACAATGCCAACAAATTCTTTTTTTCCCTCTCTTCTGTGAATTGAATACTGGGATTTTCTTAAATTGTTTATCGTTTTTCTCTTTTCTACAGCAAAGTTATACTTTTTAATTTGGTTATCTAGGCAGTCTTGAAGGATTTTTTTCTTTCTTTTTGTTCAATTAGTTTTGGTAGTTTTATTTGTTGCAGTGAAGGTTATTTTTTTATTATTATTAACGTGGGTGTTCGGGTTAGCTTGCGTATACCTCGACTAATTCCACGAGTTTTGAAATTAACGACTATATAATTCTCCAGTGATCATCATATTAATAATCATAGGGTTTGAATTTAAAATCACAGAAAAAACAAATTTTTTAATCTCAAACCTTCATCATTGATGGAATGTGTTTAAGGCTATTTCATTTTCCAAGTTGTTGTTTCAGATTTGAAGTTCAGTGATCTGTGGGCAACATGTTTGAAATGGGCTTGTGGAGTAATGTAAAGGGTTTGAGATCTGCACAGCAGGTCTCGAGTTCGAGTCAGGACGTGCAATTCTTGTAAGAGCCTGGGACAGCCGGGGTTTTACTCCCTCACCTGGGCCCACAAAGTGCGCTTTCCGGAGGGTGAGGTTTCCTCGAATCAAAAAAAAAAAATAATAATGCACACGTTCTGATCTAGGTCTGTTTCTGGGTTTTTTCTAGTTGTCATATATTTCAATTTCTAAGTTTATTTTTTAGCTTACTATTTTCAAACAAACACTCCATTTGTTTTTCCTCTTGTCCTTTCTGTTTCCCCCTTCTCGTGGCTGTTTATATGACATTAAAGATTGTATGGTTGTGTGCGTTCTATTGCTACTTGTCTGCTGCGAAACATTGCTGTTCTTTTGAATTATTTATAGCAGCACGGTTGTTTCTTCACATGCCTGGTTAAGATCAAGACTGGAATGACAATTCTACTTTAATTTTAGATTTTATTTATTTATTTATTTAGAGCTAGTTTGCACGCTATTGGGATGTTTATTTTTTACTTAAAAATACTTTTAAATAATATTTTTTATTTTTTAAATTTATTAACTTAAAGTAAAAATAATAATTTTTTAAAAAATATGTTTTCAAAACATAAGCTTTATATCTGTTGATATTGAAGTTAGATTTTCTTTTTGGATCGTGTATGGATGTTCAATTGAAACTAATGAAAACCTATGAATGCCCCAAACCATAAGGTTAGGTTTAGTTTATATCTAATGTTAAAAAATTATAATTAGATTTAAGTATAAATATTACAAAACCCGATTCATGGCATATAATATTTATCTTTTTTTAATATAATTTAAAATACACATGCCCAGTGTTAACATTATACACGCATATATATATTTCACAGTTTAACAATAAAAATACTCGTGTAGTGGAATCAATATAGAGTGTGCACGTCTAAATACTCGATTGGGCACGGAAGAAGTAAAAACTCGATCAATTATTCATTGTCATCCTCACATCAAACTATTTGACAGTAAAATCAATTAAATATTTAGTAATGGGTTAACGGTGTGATACGTCCCTGTATTCTTTCTTTTGTATCCAAAATGTCCATCTACTATTTTTTTATCTTAATAACATCCCTGTATGTTTATTTTATTGTCATTGGATTATTCTATT
>Ga0325404_1001141_pt1 | contig 28002 bp, 16 predicted proteins | sample PopdelMetagenome_18_FD_205664 | JGI IMG/M metagenome (GOLD analysis project Ga0325404, IMG submission 205664) | Populus deltoides microbial communities from Bellville, Georgia, United States - Xylem-Control-R1 | ecosystem: Host-associated > Plants > Phyllosphere > Stem > Wood/Secondary xylem...
GTCTTTTATTTTTGAGAAACAAAAATATATATATATATATATATATATATATATATATATATATATATATATATATATATAAAAAAGGCATGAAAGAGAGCACAAGATTACTTGCTTCCTAAGAGGATTCGTTACTTGTCAAGTAATCTGCTTCCTAAGAGGTTGAGAATGCTATAAAACACCTGAATAAATAAGAAACTTCTTTTCATGTATTTTTTTTATACTTGGCCATATAAAGAATGCATGTTTAAATAACTTGAGAAAAAACCTTTACAAACTATATTATTTCTCTAAACCCTTGCCTAATGTAAACTAGAAAGGGACAAAATAAGTTCATCGATATATTCTAAAGAGTTAAAAAAAAATACTGTAAATGTCACTATAACTATTAACTCATCAATAGAATTACCGATGATATTATATCGATGATATGTAATTTTACTGGTGGAATTATATATGGTTCTTCTGTCGATGATATGCTAAATTGTACTGAAGAAATTACTGACAGAATAAAACGAGTAATATTTTTTTAGCATCATATTTTTTTTATAAAGTCATCGGTAAATTTATGAACAATGGACTCACCGATAGATAAAAATTATCGATGAATGTTTTTTCAATAAATATTTTTTGCTTATAATCCTATTGGTAAATTAATCATAAACAGAACTTTAGTGTAAATATCAATATAGATTTTTATTGGTAAAAGTGTTAAATGTAACGGTGGTGACGGTGGAGATTAGAGACGTGATTTTCATTAGGTGGGAAATCAATTAAGAGCTGAGATTGGGGCGATCGAAACATAGGCTAAAGTCCAGCCTTTCATGCACGTTTTAATTAGAAACCCATATTGCTGCAAATGTTAATGTTAGTCTTAAAAGACAAAACAAGCTACTGCCTGGTGTGCAAATAGCAGAAAGTATTCAAAAACTTGCTTATGATTCTCCTAAAGAAAAGCCATTAACTAAAACAACTCCCTAATGACTAGGAGCACAACATGAAAACCCCAAAAGAAGAACACAGATGGTTGTTTCTTAGCAAAAAGCTAAGCAACAGATTCTCTGCTGGATAATAGCCGACCTGTTGATTCTTTGCAGTAGACTGAAGCAACCTCTTTTATTCTTAACACTGTATATGTGTTTGTTTTTATCGGCAATGCAAGAGGAAACAATCTGGATATTTGTAAAACAAATAAAATATTAGATTGTAATTAAAAAGAAAATTAAAACATCAAGGACCAAATTTAATATAAAAAAACACACCTCATTTTCATTTTGACATGGAAAACTTCACTTTGGCCCATAAAACTTTAGTTTATGTATCATTTGATCCCTATTATTATTATTATAAAAATCTATATTTCAATTTCAAATTTCATTTATTTTATGTTTTAGACCCTAAAATGTTAAGAAATGAGAGAAAAAGTCACAAGAAAATATTGAGCAGAAAGAAATATAGATTTATAAAATTGTTTGGTTTTACTTTCTTTTTTTAAATAGTAGCTAATCTTCTTAATTGTTTTCTTTTATTTTTATAATACTTCCAAAATATTATTATAACTCTTTTGTCTTATGTTTTATATAAATAAAATGCATTTTCATGATACATTTATATATAAAAAAATTATTTATTCTTAGTAACCAAAACTAACCTCTAAAATAAAATAAAGAAAAAATGTATGAAATAAAAAAAAACAGTGGAATAAAATATTTACATGTGTATTTATCTTTTATTTTTAATAAGAAGATTATTTTTTGCTTTAATATTCAAGTAGCGTTAGTAATTTTTTTATTTATCAATTCATATATATTTTTAATTTATTTTATTATGTATAAATTAACATCCTTTTGTTTTTCAATTAAAAAATTCATTATATCCTAAACATATTTATAGCACAAACATATATTTTATAAAAGGATGGATATGGTGTGTATATATATATATATATAATACGAAAATGAACTTCCCGCACTAGTATTCAAACAATGTTAACAACTTTTTTTTTTAATTGATCAATTTATGTAAAAAAATTATCTCAACTCAATAATTTAAATTATTAGATGAGGTTTCAGAATATGATTTATATTATTATTTAATATATCCCCTCAAGTAAAAATCATTTAAGTTTGGAACTTGCACAAACTCATATTACTTTATACTTAATTTTTATCAAATAAATGAAGACATTGAGATTTGAATTCGTGACCGCTTGGTCATCAAGACTTTGATGTCATGTCAAAAAATCATCTAAACTCAATAACTTAAGTTGTTAGGTGAGGTCTCAGGATATAATTTATATTATTTTTTATCAGTTTATATATTTTAATTTATTTTATTAGATATAAAGCATTATCTTTCTATTTCTTGTTTAAAAAAAATTATAATATCCAAAAATATATTCATAATGCATATTTTTTTTAAAATATTAAAATTAATTTAAAATCTTACAAGATTATAGCTTCTTATAAGAGCAGTATAAACTATAAAATAATACAGCAAACACTCGACTAGAAACACGGTGTAGTTGGGGATTCATTTAAGTGTTTAACACGTGAAATTTAGATGAAAAGTAATTAGATATACACCAATGGAGGGATTTGATTGAAATTGTTTGAACTTCTTGGAATCTAATTAGAAAATAAAAATCATTTTAGTACTAAACTGAAAATGTTTGTATAATCGAGTGACTAACTTGCCAAAGAAAACGCCTTATCTACTATACCCTGGAAGTTGAAGCCCTCGAGCAAGGACAGAGTCTCACAAGCGAACCCAAAGAACAGAGCAATGCTGAGCCTTCCCACACTTACTTTCCCCCCAAAGCCCTTATCTATAATCCCAAAATCAAGCTTCTCCGGTATCCAAATCCGCCAAAAATGTCCCGTTTCAGTTCTCCTACCCTCCATCAAAATGACACGGTCTTCTGTAATAATGATGGCTAAGAAAGAAGAAGAGCTGAAGGAAATAAGGGCCAAGACAACTGAGGAAATTAATGAAGAGGTTGTTGATCTTAAAGGTGAACTCTTGATGCTTCGTCTTCAGAAATCTACACGTAATGAGTTCAAGTCTAGTGAGTTTCGCCGTATGCGCAAAAGGGTATCTCGCTTTCTCCCTTATCCATTGTTTTATATCTCTCTTCTTGCTTGTTAGTTCAAATTATGAAATACTCTCTTCTGGTTTTGCCTTTAAATTTCCATGGAACGCTTGAAATTTTGTTTCTTTTGATTACTATGTTGGTTTCTTAGTTGCTTGTTTTATGAGGCCGGAGTGAATTGGAAATAATGATGGCAACAAGTGTGCTTAGGGGGGGCGAAATGGGAATTCTGAGTTGTTTTGGATATTTCAGCTTCTGCTGTGTGGGGGGATTAGGCTCCCTGGCCGCATTGCATCGTGATTAGCTAGGACTGTAGTGTTTTTGGATGCTTGTTGCAATTTAATTACTAGTAGGAGATTGATATGAGAGGCTCTTGACTTTTGATGTGAAGCCCTGTGATTTCGTTGTACAACTTGAGTTTTAAGCCCTAAACAATGGTTGAGTAATCAATGAGATCATATAATGAAATCAGATAACTTCATTCCTACTTTCTGGTGTTTATGGCTCCCTCCCCATTTGTGAAAGAGGAATTTTGATACACCTTACTGTGGAGCCATGAAAGTGTGGAATGGGTTCCGTTTATTTATTTTTGTGTAGACCTTCCTTGCATGTTTTTCTATATTTTAATAGATGACAAAGCTCAGAAGTTCTGGTAAACAAGTAAAATATGAGGCTCCTGCTTTTCTTTTATACAACTCCCAACTTCTCATTGTTTAATATGTTTTTTCCATTGCTCATTAGTTCAAATTTGTTTGGTCAATTAATTGGAAAGGGTGTCTTGGGTATCTGAATCGCTAATGGCAACAAGAATACTTAAGCAGAAGGGAATGCAATTTTTTTGGGACATTTTAGGTTTTTCTTTGTGGAAGGACTAGAATACATCACTGTATTGCGTGGTTGTAATTTGTAAGTGTTATGTCTGAAATAGTTTCTGCGGGAACTGATGTTTTGGATACTTCTTACAATTTAACAAACACAAAATTTTCTGAAAAAGGGAAGTAAGGGATTTATAATAGAGGTGGAAGCTTGGTTTTTGAGGTGCATACCTCTATGCTTCAATCTTTATTATGTAGAAATGTCAATGGATGGCTTGAGTGTGACTTCTATGGTGGATTTTGGCTGTCTAGTTATCATGTCAAGGGTAACCAGCAGAATAATTTTAGTTGGAGCAATCACCGAAGCATATTTCCAATTTGGATATCATATACTTTATTTTACTCGCTGATGTTCTTGGCCCAGCATTATGAATGAGAGGAATTCCATTAACAATGTGGAATTTGTGCCTTTTGTTTTTCATAACACCTTCCCACCATTTCCTTCTATATTTGATGAATAAATAAACATAAAGTTTTGGTAGATGCATGAAACATGAGCACTTGTTGTTTTTCTTGCACACTTTTCTTTTTTCTGTTGGATAACCAGGCATAATTTCTTTAAACCATTTGCTGCTTGCGGCATTCTAAGTCCTTGTCAGTAATTTATCTTGCCATGGAATTCTTATGTAAATGATTAAGTTAGAAAGTGTGGTTTCATTTTGTTCCATTATCTTCCATTTTTTGTTTTAAGTCTTTGGGGTTGCTGTATTTCTGGATTTGGTAGTATATTGTTACCTTGGTTGCAACCTTGAAAAATGCTAATGTAAATGTTGTTATTCTTGCCCTGTCTGCCATCTAGTAATCAGGGATCTTCTTTGAAACAATGAGAATAGTAATATTCGAATGCATTATCAAGGTAAGGAGTCAAATTTTTCTGCAGGTCACCTTAAACTACCTGTGTATTTTACATGTACTCTTTAAAAGGGAGAATGGTTCTAGAGGTTGACAGTCTGGCACTTGGATGGAAATCCAAATGGTCACTAGCATAAGTCCATGCAATATGTGTCAGACTGAAAGGCAGAAACTTACCGTACCATTTATTTCATGTCCATGGCATGAAGTTGAATACAATGAGGCTCCTGAATGTATTATGGGACTGGGGCATACAGTTTAAGAAATAGTTTAAGGCCATGACATGCTACAATACAGTATGGAGTGAAAATGACTCTCTGCAATTCGTGTAGCTATCATTGGTTGCATGCCTACTGAAATATAAATGACCCATATGGTATATCCCTGACTAGTGCAGAAAGGTGAAATGGGTCTATCTGTCAGCAAATGTCTGGGATAAGGCTGCGATAACTTAATTATGCTCCAAGGAATAACTGGGCGGGAGAGTAAGAGGACTGGCCAAAGGCAAAATGATGCTTCTATGTGTGTATTTCAACTCAATGGTTTTTGATGGGTAGTCCTGTGTATTTACTATTTAACATAAAGTTGGAGCTGTACATTTAATGGTCATGACACCATGGCAATCAATAAATTCCATCTAAATCATTTGCTTGCTGACATATATTCGGCAGCCTAATTTGCTGGAGATATAATTGCATCCTTTTGAAATTGCTTAGAGATTTTTTTTCTTCCTGTGGCTGGAGATATGTTATGTGCTATGTGCCTTATTAAGTACTAGTTTGTGCAGTCAAGCAGCAAGCCAGATGGGGATATGACTAGATGCCACCTTTACTTGTAACTAAGATGTGGTGAAATGGCTGCTGTGTTCAAGTATTTTGTAGGTTCCCATTTTCCACATTTTCACTTTCATGCGTTTTCTGTGTGCTCATCACATATTTTATTAAAATACCGAAGTTCATTTATCATTCTGAACCTTTTTCTGTGAGAATGATGTGCCTTTTCGCAGTGAAGTTCGCTGCCGATGCTTCAAGGCTAAAAGTAGTACCCTCCCTCGTAATTCAGTATTGACTGAGTGTGTTTTATTGATTGCAGATTGCTCGCATGCTTACTGTTAAGCGGGAAAGAGAGATTGAGGAGGGGGTTGGGAAGAGGCTGTCAAGAAAGTTGGACAGGCAATGGAAGAGAAGCATTGTTGTTAGACCACCTCCATCCTTGAAGAAATTGCAAGAGGAAGAGGCAGCTGCAGAAGCTGAAAAATCTGCCTGAGCCAATTGTATTGTATTATTCCTCAATGAATTTGATGTAATTTCATGACATAGGAGGAGCAGCATCCTCCTTCACTGATTGCGTAATTTTTCCTCCCGGTCCCTTTATTCTTCCCTTTGCCTTATACTTGACCTTTTCTTCTTTAGCAAAGTACTGATTAGTCTAATAGCTTGCTTGAATGTTACTATTGAGCAACAGGAAAAGAAAAATCCTCATAATATTGTTTTATTCCTAAACGCTGCAGTTTCATTTTCCTTCATTTCTTTTTTTCATACCTCCCGCTCAGTGTCATTCCCTTATCCACCTCCAACCACCACGAACAACCATGGAAGAAGAATCGCCGCCGCCATCAGATCTCTCAAGTCCGAATCCAACCAGTCCCATGGACCATGCACTCCCAAAAAAGCACCAAGCAATGCTAGACCGCCTGTCCAACCGCCACCAATCCCGACGAAAAACTGCCTCCACCGCCTCCTTCCTCTCCACATTCACCGATTTCAAAAGCTCAATCGAATCCCAACTCACCCAACACAACAGATCCTGCTCGCTTAAAATCTCATATAGCCAACATCTCCTCCCTCGAAAAACTCGTCGCTGAAAGCTCCTACTTTCTCCCTTGTGAAATCCGCTCCTCTCTTAAATCCATCGAAAACTTAAAGCAATCTCTCGGTAAATTGAATTCCCAACTTGTCCCTAAGAAATTCTCCTTCAAAAACAAATCCACAAGTAAACCAAATTCAATTCCAATCCCACCAAATCCCGACAATCCAAATCCATCAAATTCCTCTTTCACTTTCCGATTCCTGGAACCAAGAAAATCAAACTCTAACAAAAAATTTCAAGAATTTTAAAGAGTTTGGAGAATTTTCGCTGTCGGATTTGAATTCATGTGAAGTGAAATTGATTAGCTGTGTTAACGCAATGTTTGTTAACAGATTGAGGAATTGTAGAGTTTACACGGGACCTGTGATTGGTTCAATTTTGCTAGAGGAAGTAGAGAACTGCTTGTTTGTGTTAGCATCGCATCAGATTATGCGAAAAGTTGTGATTTTTATTTGAGAGTGAGGAGTGGGCTGATTATTGAGGATTGTGGAGCTGTGAGATTCGCGCCGTTTTTTTTGAGATATGAGGGGATTGAGGAGGATTTGAGGGAAGCTGGGTTGGAAGAGGAGGATTTGAATTGGGAAAATGTGGATGATTTTAATTGATTGAGAGCGGTTAAACCACCGAGTTGGTCGGTTTTGGAGGACAGTGAAAGGATTGGAAGAGTGGAGGTTGAGGATCCTGAAAGAGCTGAAGCGGAGTGGAGAACACGGGGGTTTAGAGTGCGAAACTTCAAATAGTTTGTTATGCGAGTTTGGGTTCAGGTAATGTGATTTTTTGGGTTTCTGTCGTCTTATTTTGTGGGTTGATTGTGTTTTAGATGCTAAGTGTTGTTGAGTTTTGAATGAAAAGTGGGAAATGATGCTGTACTGCTATTTGGTTATTCTTGTTCCTCTGCTTTTGGATTCTCTTGTGTATATTTTTTTTTTGATTTCATGTGTTTTAGTTGCTCTTGTTATTGGGATGGAGGCTCTGTTCAGTCCAATTCACAGTTGATAATCTTATAGAGAACTGCCTAATAGATGCTCATTTTTTAGCTGCTTAGACAGTATATACTATATAGATTAGTGGGCAAAGACCTGAATAAATTTGGAGCGGAAACTGTTCCTCATCCTCAATAATAGTGAGTTTTATGAGAAGTTCCTGTAAAAAGGAGGCTTGTCGTGAATGCTTTGTAAAGAAGTTTGTAGGCATCCAAGCATCCGTGTAAATTTAAAATTTGCAACACTTCTTCTAAGATTGCTTTAGTTTGAAACTAGAGGGAAACCTCTGATAACAGATGGACGACTTGTTATACAAAGAAGTGCAATACTGACATGTCAGGAGTGGCAGCAAAAAAATTAGAGTTATTGTTTGGAATCTTTACCCATTAGAAATATCTTGGTGCGCCACATCTGAAGTCTATCAGAATCAAACTTCACTTCAAAGGGGTGAACTTAAAAATGCTTTTTGTAATATAATGGAACTATTTTCTTGATCCATATCGACTATTATGAAATTTGATGTTAGTCCTGTTTATGTCGTTAATCCATCATGTTATTTTGTTAAATTGATCACTCCTTAACATTGTGCTAGGTACTAATTTTCTGGGAGGTTTATAGAGTTCCGATGTATTTTATTTTGGGTTCTTCCAAAGTGAACACTGTATCTCTTCTAGTAACTTTTTTTGGCAATCCCAAAACCTACGTAGGAGCTTTGTATTAACTTCATCTTGAGAGATTTGAAAAATAAAATGGAAAACAGATTCGAGTATGATTATGTTATTTGTAAGAGGAGGACTAGATGTTAATGGACTTTTGATAAAGAGAATTTGTGGTTGATTTGCCTGGCGCTGGGCCTTCAATGGCTTCCATCAATCTAGTGGCTTAATAAATTGCCATACTTTTTAACTGTTCAATAGTCCCGCTGCTCTTGCTGCATTGCTGAAAATTTTCTGCCAGTTAAATGAAAGAGCTTGGCTTTATGCTGCCAGGTTTATCTCCCTTCTGCCTGCAGTGATTGTTCCCAGTTCTGCTTTTCAAGGTCTCTATTGCTATGTGGGGGATCTGTTTGATGGTACCCTGTACTTCCATATTGCTGTTTCTTATATGCTTTCTATTCTAGTTACTTCTGTATGCTACAAGAGGTTGTCTTCTGATACCGCTGCAATTCTAAATATGAATTTATCAGCTGGTTTTTTTGGTTAGTTCTGCTCTTATGCCAACAATTGTTTAAACAATTGCGGGCATCTGGTTCAACCATTGAAGATTATTGCCCTTCATATGTTTTCTGGATTGTGGTCAAGTTTGCTGTTGTCATGGAAAGTTTCAAGGATCAGGTTGTTAACTGGATGCTTAAATCCTTGAAATGTCTGCTGAAAGTGAGTTGCTGTCATGACCTACTGGCTATGCTCTTAGATTTCTGATTGGATGCTGATGTTTTGCTGGGCGAGTACCTAGTCTGACGAGTTATCATGGCATATAAGCCTAGTACAGCATTATTGAAGCTAAAAAGTGCAGTTTGTGAGCTAGTTCTCAATTGCCGTTGAATTGGATGTGTTCTGGGGATTATTGCTGTTCTTTGATTGATGCTACATCTTTTGCCAGCACCTTCTCTGCAATAATGCTTCTAAGTTCATTCCAGAGATTGCTTGTAGTCCAATGATGATTTAAGTGTTGCTATGTTCTGCAGATGTGATTTTATTGCATATATGATGCTGTTGGGTGGGTCAACTTACACTTTTATTGTTCTATCTTGTTAACAAGACCATGACATGGGATTTTCAGAGATGGTTTATGTATGTAATGAACCTTTTAGTTTTGTGCTTTTGTTAATGAAATCCCTCTTTGCAGTCAAAGAAAAAAATTATAGACCAATCATCTCTTTTTTTGTAGGCATATTGATTTACACGTATGAATCACTCTATGTTAGATTTACTATAAAGAAATTATGGCTGTTCATGAGCTCATCTATCTCTACTGCTTATTTTTCCAATTTACAGTTCTGGTGGCTGTTGACTGTGCTTAAGATTCAGAAGCAAGCTGAATAATCTTATCTGTATTTTACATGGACTATTTGGAGCACCTTCTACAACTGCACTTGTTTTGACTTTATGCTCTGACTTCATTGTTGGCATTTGGCTTTGTAGATGGGATCTTGCCAGTTTTACCATAATTATTCCAATTAGAAAATTTGTGTTACGTAAAGACAGGTGCTTTCCAGAGTTTAATTAATAGGAAAACATGAATTTGTTTGCTAGACCCACTCAAAGATTCTTTGGAATGCATGAATTAGGTGTCTGTTGTGAGTTTGGTATGGGTTTTGCCAAATGTTCTGTGATTTCCCTTCTGGCTTTGTCAAAGTGTGGGTTGGCAGCAGTAACCTGCTCGGCAATTCCCACAGGAAAAATTCTTCTACTTTCTCCTATACAGCATCTTTCGAAGTCATACCAGGGAAACTTGTATAGATTTTTCAACTTTCGAGCTGTTTAATAGTTGTTCCCTTGGACTCTGGTTACGTTAAGGGCAATTCCCACCTGACGTTTAGCATGGTTCACATGACTGTGGTAGGTATTTCTTTAACTGTCAAATCCTTGCAACATATTGCTTTCATATTAAGGATTCTTATGTAGGCCATAACAAGCAACTGCCATAATGAATTTAAGTCACAAAGTAGAGGTGTCATACATTGTATATATTCTATTCCCTTGTTACCAACTCCTGTTAAGTGATGTTTAGTTGTGGGCATGGCATTTTCTTTTTCGAGCTTTGACTTGATTCTCTCATCAGGTCCAATCATCTTTTATGATCATGGGTAGATCTTGATGATCTAATTCGTTCAGTCCTCAACTACAACCATGTGACCTAACTCTGCATGCATCATTATTTAAAGTTTTAAACCTGGTACTTGATTCTCGTATTCTCTATCCAGTAACTTAAGATATCCATCAGCAAGCCTGGATAATTCGATCTCTCTCCCTTTTTGCTCTCTCTCTCTCTCGGTTTTGGTTTATTTTCAGGTTTTAAAGTTCGTTTCCACTGTCCTCTGATAATTTGTCTTGATATGCGTCCTCCGCATGCTGAGTGGTGCAGTCCTGAGTGCTATGCGGAACAAGTATTCACAAGTTGATATGATTCTCAAGGTAGGTATGTTTTTATTTGCTAGTAATACCTGATTGGATTTTTTTTTTGGCTGCTGATGAATTTTTTTATGGACTCCATGTAATTGCATTTGGGTCTTTGTTTCAGTTTCTTGGAAACCTTCTTTCATGGTTTATGTAGTTTCCATCCCTCTTGCGTATTTCTTTAGGAGTGCAACATGCTCTTAGAAACACATTGATTGGTTCTTGCTTTAGATGCACAATACATACATTTGTCATTTGATTGTTGGTAGCTCAAAGGATGCTCTGGTCGTGCTGTTTTCGCATGCTGTGAAGACTTTACTGCCATTAATCTTGTTCTAAATGCTGCCCTCCTCAACAAAGATAGAATTGAGTGCATGATTAGCGGATCCCGTTTAGGTCTTTGGTGTAGAATCTTGTGCCTTGCAAATTGCAACCCATGAAGGTGGAGTAGAGTAGCTGGACACCACAACGTAGAGTAGCTGCTTTCCATTCCTAAAACCCCATCCCATCTCTCTTAAAATTTGAATCTAACAAAAGTCTCTGCTCTTAGCTCTTAACTCTTAACTGGAGGGGTGAGATGTCTCCTTGGGGACTTTTTGGATCCTAATTTGAACAGTTATTTATCGAATTTCCCTGCTTAATTATTAGATGCTACCTTACAATAACTTTTTGGGAGGCGTATCTACTTGAAGAGGTGGCCTTGGATGAGTCCAATTAAGCACGTCGGCCTATCAGGTCTTTTTAGTTTGAGAGAGTCAAAAGAGTTAGGTACAGGTTGGTTCCATCTCACTTCATGTGGTTCGTAGGAATAGGGTCGGATTGACATATTAATTATTAATAATTAATAACAAAAACTGTTGCTGAAATAACCGTTCATCTCCTCACAAATCAATCACTTCGATTACAATAAGCAATTTAAAACAATATTCAATTTAATCCTTGAACTATCATTTGCATAATTGAGCCTTTTTTAGCTCAATTTAGTACTCAATTGCATATTTTTTTATTAAAAAATATTGGATTAAAAGTCAGAGGATCAAAGTGAAAATAATGGGTAAAATAGGTGGTGACTTTGAATTTCATATAAAAACTTTATTTTAATCCCTATCTTTTTCGTTTTATAAGTGATCGGTCCTGTTAATTATCAAAATTTTAATTTTGATACAAAAATTCATTTCTCTCATTTTCAATTCTTTTTATGAAAGGAGAGAGAGATGACACTAGATTCCAGTGTAGAGAGAGAAAATGAATATTGACGATGATTCCGGCTGCCAAAAAGGTTGCAGTCGGTGTCTATGGGTTTCATTTCATGAGGGTATTTTTACCTAGGTGTTTTGTTTCCTTCTCCTTTCCCGAGGAAACATATTTGACCGCGAAAATATTTTTGGATTTAGGTTGATTTCAATTTTTTGATCTATTTTTTGGGTTTTTGGAGACTATGGATAGGTTTCTGAAGGTATTTAAAGTGTTTTCTAGGTGTTTTCGGTTAAATAGGTTGAAAATAGATATTTAAGCCAAAAAACTAAAACCTTATTTTCTGGCGACATGATCACTGAATTTTTCAAAAAGCAACGACGTTTCATCTACCGTCTTAAAAAATATATCATCCACCCCTTTAAGAAACTAAAAAAAAATAAAAGTTAGCCCAAGCATATGGGCTATAAGGCCCACACGCTTGAGATTTTTTTAATGTTCAGGACCATGTATCTAGACTCCTTTTGGATTTTTTCTATTATATATTTGGTTAAAAAGATTGATAAAAAAAAAATTATTGAATCCAATTGAGTCAATAAGCCGGGTCACAGGATTAAAGAATTAATTTCTAACATTCAGGCTATTATTTGATTATTTTTTTTTAATGCTTTTTCCACCCTTCAATTTAAAAAAAAAATACAATTTCATCGTTTGTCATCAATAATTTTTTTTTATTTAACACAAACCTAAAAGAATACGATTTCACCATTTGTTATTAATTATGTACTTATTCTATCATGACATTATATGCTTATCATGATTTTTTTACTTCTAAAAAAAAATTTCATACAAAAATTATCATATGCTTTATTGTTGTATAATTAAATGAAAAATAATCTTTGGAATAAAAACAATTTATTGAATTTGATGACGTGTATGACTTGCATCGCGAGTTTCTTGGTTGACCCGAGTTCGCTTAAGTTTTTTTTTTTAAGTAAATGCTATTTTTATCGATTTTTATCTTTTAACATTGTTTTAATTCGGGATTGAGTTTTCCAAAAAAAATTCAAGATTATCCTCGTGAATTTTGCAGGTCAATCTATGTTAACTTAAGTAGATCAAATGTTTTTTCATCTCAATATTAAATAAAAAAAATTGTTTAATTCATAGTTAAAATCTATTTTTTTTTTAAAAGACACATCTTTAATGTCTAAATATTTTTATGCTTTAATTTTTTTTTTATTATGACCCCCGTCGTAACATAAGCCAATAAGCAAATAAGCTAATTGGAATCCAAGAGCCCTCTCATCAAAAGTCATTAGAGCAAATTAGAAGTTATCCATCTAGTGACAAATTATTGAATCACTCTTATTAGAAAAAAAAAAAACCCTTGAATCTCTAGCACCAGCAGGATGGAGTAGTTTGATTAAACAATAACCATAAAGAAATTGGCCCCTTTACCTGCAAAGTATGCATGTTTGCAAATTTTAGTCCTGGTTAGAGCATAAACTAAAATAGATGGCATATTCATTGTAGCATCAAACTCATTCTCAACTCGCTTGTTAACTTAAGCAATGCTTTTTTTTTCTTTTTTCTATCTTGATTTTCAAACTTTTAATTATTGCAAGTTCATCCTCCAAAGTTATGGCATCATAGTTTCTTATATACTGTAATTCTTCCAATTTGTTTTGCCCCTAATGTACTGAATTTTGGGTTATGTTTGAATATAGGTTCGGTTTTGATTTTGCAAAGTTAAAATTTAATAGAGGTCAAAAATACAAATTATTTGAAAACACATACCCATTTAGATTTTGGTGTAGGAAACTTTAGTTCGATCCCTAGAGTTTCAAATTTTCTATCATTTGACCTTGTTGTTTCGGAGATTCATGTTTCGGTACCAAACTTTATTTTCTTCACTTTTCAATCTCTGGTTGTTAAGGGCAGAAAGTTTTTGAAAAAAAAATTTTAAAAAAGAAAATAGTTCAATACCCACATTTTGGCCATCTAAAAGGGTGGGATTTATGTCAATGGGTTTGTCTTCCCTATAGAAGTCAATGAATGTGGTGTTTCTCTATAAAACATGCTGGAAAAAATATATTAGATCCGTTTAGTTTTTTTATTCATTTGAATTTTTTTAGAGTAAATTTGTGGTGTCTTAGGGTTACTATTTAGTTTATTAAAGTTTTTATAATATTTTTGAGGTGTTTTCAAGTAAAAATAAATTAAAAGTTAAATTTTTAAAGTCCAAAAGTTTGGATTTTAATTTAAGGTGACAAAAAAATTGACTAGAAGGGAACATGTGACCTATCCCAATAGGTAACATGTTGCTTAATTATTATTATTATTTTTTTCTAGGTGCTAACTTTAGCTTTTTGACTAGAGACCTAGCTAGCATGTGGGTATGATTTTTTTTATTTAAATATTTATTAATGCCCTATCTCTTATTGGTTAAATTATTTTGCTTAGATTTATTATTTAAATAGTGATTGATTTATTTATATTTTTTTAATTTTATAGTGTTTCGAAGAAATTAGTTTAATTTATCTAAATTATTTCCTCTTATATTTTATATAAATTAGATGTATGATATCGTGATGTAAGTCCATTATTCCTTGCATCATAGGGCTTGCCATATCTTAGTATTATGTTTTTTATTAAATAAAAATCCAATTTTTTTTTATTAGCAATAAGAGTTAGTTTCTAAGATGGAATAAATAAAAACACATAAGATAAAAAGAAAAACTTGGGTAAAATTTTAGCATGGTCATTTATCTTCTGCTTGGATTACGAAGATTAGCTTCTCATTATAATTATATTTAATTAGTGATGATAATTATTTTTTATTTGTTAATTCATATATTTTTTAATTTATTTTATAAAGTATAAATAATATCTTTTGTTTTTTAATTTTAAAAAAATTATGATACATAAAATTATAATTATTATTATTTTTTACGTTAAAAATTAACTTGACTTGAAATCCAACCTGCTATGTTATAAGACTAGTTCAATGCTATTTTGATTTGGTCTAAGAGCTGCCGATTGCTTTAATTGTATTATTGAATTATAAAAACTATATTTTATAACCTTTTGTTTTTTTCCATTTCTTTCTTTGTTCCGAATCATTTTTTCAATTCCAACTCTTTGTTCTTGTCTGTGCTGATTGATTTTTTTTTATTTAATATTGAATTAAATATACGGTTACAAACGAGACAAAAGGACTTGAATTGATAGGTCAAATCTAGGTCAAGTTGGGCACTTTTGGATTCCATTTAGCGGGCCAGGATTCACCACCAGGCCCCAAGACTATGGACTGTGGACAGCGACGAACTTACTAACCCATGAGCTTCTCTTTGTCTTGATATTAGACAAATTGAATGCTTTGGAAGCCCTAATAGGAGATCCTAGTTGAATTGCTATTAGTACGAGGTGACACATACCTTACATGATTTTAATGGCGGATTGGTTGTCTACACATGAAGACGGTTCTGGCTTCTTCTTCTTTTTATGCGTTCTCAGTTGCTCTTTTTTCATTTTAAAAACAAAACTCTATGGTGATATATATCAAGAAGCTCTCTGACTGATCTACCAAATAAACTAGCTGATGTGTACATACTCTAAAGTTTAAATGATTCTTGGTTAATTTGTTAGCGAAGATCATAATCAGTGTTATCCCTTAATCATCATAACATTAACTGCACTCATTCTAGCAAGATCAGAGATAAGAGAGAGAGAGAGAGAGTTAGGTCTCACTGTCTTAGCTCAATTCATTAGAATATACTTCAAGAACATGTAAGATCGAACCTGAACTAGCTAGGTCTAGGATGCCTGTGTAGACACACATCAAACTTAGATGGATTTGTTGAGCAGGTTATTTATGTTTGCAAGCTGCAAGTATTCAAATTAGAGCTGATTTTTCTGCACCCCAGTTGCTAATCACAGTAATAATGTTAACTGATGCTATTGTTTATAAAAAATAGAAGAGAAATTCTAGCTATATACGTACAATATTAAATCCAAGTTAAATTAAATATCATATATATGAGCATATCTGATTAAACAGGAGGAACAGGTGGTGCTCTTAAAGCTTGAACTTTGAATCGTATATATACTCTTGGTAACACAACAAGCAAAAGAAGACAAGTGCACGGATATTGATGCATAGCATAAAATACTTTCGATTACAGATTTAAATGCTACATTGCAATATTCTTCATGCCATAAGTTTATGATTTCCCAGTGAAGAAAATATGGCATCAGTGTGCAAATCAACTAATTGCATGATTAAAATACATCAGACGGAGGTGTAGCTAGGACTAGGGCTAGGGCTAGGGCTAAGGACCCAGAAGATGAGTCTCATGTAAATAGTTGCGTATGACGACTTTGTTTTCTCGTGAACAAACACGTCAATGATAATTATTGGCTCACCATGATTTGGTAAGTGAAGGTTGCTATGCTATTCTAAGGACCCCTCTAATTTTCTTCTTATGTCAATTCCCAAGAATTAAATGGACAGTATTGTTTTTCAACACTAGTTTACTATATATTCTTTTGTTTAATCCGTTGAATTTTGAAGCATAGAAGGTTCTGCTTCTTTTCTTTTTTTCAATGATTTTCTAATTCCCCTTTAGTGTGTAAATATTGTTTGCTTCATACATCTCCGTTTGTTTTTGCTTGTATGTTGAATCTAGCATGATCGCGATAGTTTTTTTTTTTTTTTTTTGAATTCTTAAGCTATAGTAGTCTTAGAGTATATATGTTGTCTTAGAGTATATATGTTTAATTTAACATGGGTGGAAAATTAATGGGGAAAAAATTATGTACTAATTATTAATTATTCGGCAGTAATTTCTCACCTGAAATATTAGCAGTAATTATTTGTACATTTTGTTAGCTACCTCCACCAAATTAATTGAAAACGCATGCTAGTAATAGGAAATTATATATATTTGCTCCTTCTGTAACAATTTCTGACATTTTATCTAAATCATTAACTCCATGATATTCAATACTCAATTATGATTGATTAGACTTCATATTTGGAAACTTGTTTTTGGATATTACTGTTTTGATTGACTTGTTCTTATATAATTTATTATTTATTTATTTCATCAGAATTATATCCACTTCGTTCATAAATATTTTTGAAGCAAAAATCATATATATACAACCTGAGTTTTAGTTTTACTATATGTAAACGATATTGTTACCAGGGTGCGAGTAAATTTAAGCATGAACAGCTTTACCTTTACATCTTCATTTTAATTTGAATGCATATTCTTATCATGTTCTTAAAAAATTAAGTTAATTTCCCCTTAATATATATATATATATTTTTTCAGAGATAAACTACACATCAAATCATCATCTTAATTTCTAGGGAGAATTATATAGAATCATTAGATGCAAGAATATTTATTGAAAAATGATCAGGCGATCTTCATTCCCTGTTTATTTCGAGGACTTTATAAAATGGTCTCCAACATCATATATATATATATATATATATATAGTTCCTACAGATCTGTAATAAACCTATATGAAGCATAAGAAAGTTCCAAATTGTCTGCAAGAACTATATGTATCACGTATAGTACATAGCTTTAATCATATTATATATCAAAAAATGATTTAGATATAGTCCCCAGCAGCAATCCTTATAAAAACAAATGATATCTAGTACATAGCTTACTAAAAATAATTAAATAAACGTATAGTACATAGCTTCAAAGGATAATTAGTTGAGGGATCACCTATGTTATCTATTTAAAAATCGTGCATTATTATAAAAAAAAAAATCGTTCATACCTACTAAGTTGTAAAGGCGAACGGCCGGATCCTTAAGTTGGTGGTAATTATTTTGGTGGTCTCTGAGCCTGAGTTTCTTCTTGTCAAAAGTTGATGGAAGCATACAATCAATCAGGGCTATATAGCTAGCTAGCTAGCTAGCTAGGCAGTAGCTAAATCAAATGAGAAGATTGCCCAAGTGTTGTGTAAATTTAATTAGGTGCATAATTAACATAATAATTAACCAAACTATCAGTCTCATTGTCTTTCGCAGTCCTTGGCTGTATATGTGATGTCATTGTCTATTGGAGTTAAGCCACCAAATCAAGACATGGTAGTTGATGGGATCAAAACAATGATAAAGCTAGCATACTACAAAATTTCTTCATTAAAATACTGTTGTTAAACCTAAATATTTCCCATAACAAAAATATTCTTCATATTATATTGTATTTTTGTGGCTGATTGCTTGTAAATCAATTCATATATATATATATTCCTAAGCCATAGTGCTGGCCATAACGGTTGAGAAAACGAGTAGCTAGATGCTGTATGATAGTAATACTATAGTGGGGGTGTAAGCAAGAAGATTTGAGCATTGTTTGATTATAAATTCAATCAATGGCCCTAAGTCTTAGTGTCATGTCAGAGGTTATATAATCTTAATCTTAAATTAGTTTATGGTCGCCATATGGGCACTTTGTTTAATGGGGTAAATGACTTGATTTCCATAGTAAAACATTTTCGACGTGTAATTATCATTGAAACAGTAAAGATATGATGAAATTAGCATAGATTTTTCATACCCCACATTAATTGTTGTTGTTCTGTGGCTATTAGGGTAGTTAGGCCATGAACAGTAGAAAGGAGTTGGAGCTAGTGTTTGATGCATGTACACAAATACTGCTCTCGTGTACTATACGCAGTACAAGCCTTTCTTATATATAAACTGTTTTTTCTGCACTGTCTGCTTGTTTCACTCTAATCAAGTGCTTAATGATGCTTGAGGCAACTGTCACTGTCCATAGTCGAAGAAATAACCTCACTAGTCCAAGCCAATACATACATACATACATATCTTGGCTTATTTATTTAGGGTTAGAGAGACAATTGATAAATATACTTCAATTAGATCAATTTTTCCCTCTAATATGACTGTGTTAGCCTATAGGTTATCTGAGCAAGCCACATGTATTATTGGATTGAAAATACTGGACCCTTACTGATGATGGCTTTTGATGGAAACTGCAAGTGGCTTTGTCAGTCAATCTACCTCTATATATATCAAATCCAAATACATTGATTCGAGGGGCTAGCTAGACCTCATCAAATCCAAAATTTATTTGAGCTGCAAGTGGTTGTTTGGTATCCAATTTTTGATTCGAGTCAATTGGCTGGAGTTCTAAAACAATATGTATATATCACGGGTGCATAATCTCTCAGTACTGTTTATTATATTCCCAAAAGATAATGCGTGCGAAGAAAGACGATCGTATATCTCTGAATCGATCTCTCTCGACTGTTCCAATTAAGAACATATAATAAGGCTTATATTCTATTCGTGATTCTATGTATATTATATGTTGAATCTTGTATATGTTCTTAGCCCCATTGATATATATATATTATGGTTGCTTTCCTTCTGCATGGAAATGGAGCAACAGCAAACCTTATACGTGGCATGGGGGAGGCATGGAAAGTCCGAGTTTAGATGTATTGGGTAGAAACTTAACAGAACAAGCAATTTAGTTGTTTAGCTGACACAGCTATGATATTTTCTAATCATTAATTTAAAATAGTTACTAACTTTAGGTGACATCACTTACCCTCTAAATTCTTTATTGAACCTGCTTCTTTTCAATGAGAGGAGGGTGGTCCAACAGACAAGGAACCCTAGTTGAAGAAGCAACCCCTCTCTCTCTCTCTGCGAAAAAAATCTTTTTAACTAGCTTTCGTGAAGAAGGTGGTAATAGGTTTCTTTAATTCTCTCTCTTGAAATCTAAGATGGGAAATCTTTTTTTATTTCTTTTATATAGTAGTAAAATTTGTGCCGACAGTAATACATACGAGGCAAGTAAAGGGAAAAAGGAGAACGGAAAAGCAAATTTAATGAATTCTCACTTCTCGTCGTGTTGCTTTGACTCTATGTGACCATTGATTCGATGTGCTTTTGAACATGTTTAGCTTTTCTTTTCCTATTTATTTAAAGAGAACGTGTTTAGGTTAAAAGAACTCCCTTGTGAAATAATATTCTTACAGAAATATCTTCTTTTTTATTATTTCTGAGAACTATATATATATATATATACGATCTTAAATATTGCAATATATCCAAGCTATGATGGATTTGTTTTCTCTTATATATATAGCCATCAAAGGTATTTTGCTAACAGGAAATGCAAAACCATCACAGGAAAGGAGAATTTGTAAAATCCCAATAAAAGTGTATTTATATGTATATACCTAGAGCAATCACTTTTTTTATGTATTAATTTTAATTTATTTAGTTTTCCCATAATTATTTTTACCAAATAATAATAATAAATCTTTTCCATGAACATATCCCGTATGAACAAGATTATCCGCGCTTTATCCCGAGAAGAAAAGCCCGCAGAGAGGGCGAGGGTAGTGTTGCGTGAAACTGCATATATTGCGAGGACCCATTTTTCGGTTTTAAGGCACTTTATTATATTTATCTTTTGACACGATCGATGTATAAGAACTCCTTGATTTTCCACCTTTAAAAAGGAAATTTGGGTAAAATCTCTCTGTTTATGATACAGGACAACGAAGAAAAGGACGAAGGCATCCACAAATGTCATAGACGCATTGTCTTGATGAGGTTTAAACTCAAAGGAGAACGTGTTTTAGGTTTTAAAGACGGTAGAAATTCAGTGTTTGCTGCACCAACTTCTCCTCTAACCAGCTACCTCAATGGTCAAATGGGTAATGTCCTTTTCATCATCATGTTACTATCTCTGAGAGTTAGTTTTATGATTAAACTTAAGCATTTTGACAACCATTTACCCCGCACTACTGAAAACATTGGTGATTAGTTATGTTATTGGTTGCGACGTTTACTTTCTTGTAGAAACTAGAAAAAAAAGGTTATACAATACAATCTTGCAACGATGTGTTAATTCTTCGCATTACCTGCTGCAATTTCTTTGCTACGTTATTTATGGATACTACGGAGAATTAGAGGCAAATTTACTTACATCGACATTAATTTACACACACACACAAGTGTTTTTCTTTATATATATATATTATAAGAGAGGAAGGGTGTTTTGGCTAGTTTTCTTGTAACAAGTTCAAGTCCTTCTCTGATCGAGTAAATCACTGTACGTATTTGAAATAGTATATTCATAAGGATTATATATTTTCTTATTATCTTCTTAAGATTTAAGTACTGTAGATAATAATATAGAAAACAAACTCAGCTACAGTACAGATAAGAATCACGCATGATTGCATGCTATGTATATATGTGGCTATCTGCTGCATTATTGACGCATGCATGTTTATATTCTTCCTTGGTTATTTTCCATATCATTTAGAAAATATAATTATGCATGGAATTAAGCAAGCCCCAAAGTCCCACTTGTAGTAGAAAGACTTGGACGATTATCAAAATATGGACGCCGGTGTGGGGAGGGGAGAGAGATAGGTGGCCTATTAGCACAGTGGTTGGTTAGAATGCAAAATCATCAAGCACACGTGGAAAGCTGGAACGAGATCCATTTGAGTACTCAATTCAAAATATACAAGGTAATGAAGGACAATACTAGCTAATGATCTTATGCCCTACATTGCATCAGGCAATCAATAAAACTAATCAACTTGCCACTCCTTTATTAGGAAATTGCTAATTCTAACATTTGTTAGTGATATCGTTACTAGATTCACTCATATATATATATATATATTCCCTTATTTTGTGCTCGTTCATGGGACATGAATGACATGATAGAGGTTCCAGTGAGTTGGAGGAAGAAAACAACGCTTGGAAGTTATTATACTCCATCCACTAGCTAACACGAATGTGTGATTAATTTATAGATCATTATTATAGGTCTAATAATTTCTAATTAAAAGGTGGCCATATATACAACCTCACCATTCAGAACTACATTTCGTTTAATCCTTTGATCCCCAACCTAACTTTAGTTTTCTGGGTTTTGTGGTTAAATTAAGTTCTTGCTAAATCCCTCTTAAACTAATTAAGTTTTAAATAATTTTCCAATTCCGACTTACTCTCATATCGAATTCCGAATGATAATGTAAGAAGAGTAGTACTGTGCATTAACCAACCAACTTATTAAACCTCAAACAAAAAAAACCCTTAAAACTTACGCATGAATCAGTTTATTGGTTAGGGATTAAGAATGTATACAAATGTATTAGCTTATGTTTATATATTACCGCGTTTCGTTCACACCAAGAAAAAAAAAGTTAGATTACATTCTTCTCACAGAAGACTTCCCCAACTTTCCTCACGAGGACGCGTGGAGTTGGATATGGTGAAACTATATAAATAACCATCGTGTAGGAATATTATAAGTAATGTTCGCTTTATATTTATGTGATGAGATCAAGTGAACATATATATATATATAAAAAAACTTGTGATCCTTTCTTTCATTTCATTATGTGTGGAGAGTTCACATTTTGGAGTCGTATGATTTGTTAATTAATTTTCTAAGAAGTCATGATCTTCACTTGCAGATGGATATGTAATGTTTTTGAGAATCTTCCCTGCATATTCATTCATTAATTAATTAAAAGACCTGTTTCCGGAGCTCCTCTGGCCTTATTCATCAATTGTTTTTTCCCTCTAGAAATTAAAAATTAACAAATATGATTACTGTTAGTTACGAAACATTCAGCGCTGTGATCAGGAGAAAAGAAGAAGAAGAAGAAGAAGAAGAAACAAACACAATATATATATGTCGCTGACCATTGAGAAATCGAATTTCAAAGTCTCCATTAATAAATTCATAAATTATTCTAGAAACTAGATGTGCATGTCTCTATTCGTGACAAATTCGCTTAACTTGTTTTGTTTCTGAGTTTATTACATGAAAGTTGTTGTATTTGTCTGTTTTTAATGAAAATATGGAGGAAGAAAGTGACTACCAGCTAATTAGTAACTGGAATTTCCATTGTTTTTCTTTTTCCTTCTTTTTTTTTACCCAAATCTTTAATGCACGGGGCACTTTTTTTTAATTATTTTTACTATGCTGTTTTCTTAACTGTTAAATTTTTTAGGTTTCAAAGAATTCCAAATGAGTTCAAAGCGTGAATAAATATAAATTTTTATCCTGTCATTTTATCAAATTAAAATGTTTCTTGATCATTCTAAATGTCTAATTATATTAAGATATTCTTTAAGAATTATTTATTTATTGTTCTTTTTTCTAGTTAGATTATGAATTTCAATTTAATTAAAATTTTACTAATTCATTAGGATATTTCTCTTGTATTAAACAACTCTGGAGGCTATTTTCTAAAAGTAGATAGATGAATTATTGACTTTCATAATATATTTGAGTTTGCAATATAATTGTTTCTATAATTAAGGGTTGTACCTTAGGCTTGAGAACCCTAGTATTTTTCTTTATAGTTTAGGATTGTAAAACTTTAGAAATTAAATGTTCGATGTACAAAAGGTACTGGCAAATTAGACCTTCTCATTCTGTGTGATGCATGAGTGAAGGTCATTTGGATAACTATGAGGGCTCAAAAGGCAGCGCATGCAAAGAACCGCCCAGTAGCATATACTAGATCGAGTGGAGCATTTATCAACAAAAATTGCAAAATGCTTAAACCATCTGACACTATGTATATATAAAGGGAGGCATAAACATGAATCTTGATGTGGAGAGGGATGTTGACACTATAGGGCAACTATTTTGTTGGTTGTTTTTGTTTTCAGGACTAAATTAACTAGACTAGGAAAATAATATTTCTTATTATTTTTTCCATTTAAATTAGTATTTTCAATTTAATTAAGATTTTACTAATCAATATATTTTTTGTTTTTTCTCGTATTTAAACAACTAGGAATTTTTTAGAGGAGATTGATAAATTATATATTGACTTTCAAAAAGTATACTTGAGTTTTCTATATAATTAAGGAATATAACCTCGAGAACCCTAGTTTTTTACTCTAGAGTTTAGAACCACCTGTAAAATTACTTTGGGGACTGATCAGTAACCCTATCCAAGCTATGTATGGCTGCCAGTGAAGGGATAGAAAATTTGGAGGTGGCCCAAGCTAGTGACGTGATGTTATTTCACGTGATCCTCTATTGGGAGAAAAAAAGGAGGAAATTACTTGGAAAAAGAAGAAGAAGCAACATAATGAGAATTCTATTAGTCGTAACTAACGTAATTGTTGCTCAATGTGGTAATTATGACAATAAAGAACGTATTGTGATTGTCATGTTAAGTTTGCTCCGATTTGCTAATTAATTAACGGGCACTTATAAAAAGTTGAAAAATGCGTAAGCTGGCCAGGAATTTCAGAAACTGGTGAGGCCCCATCTTCATTCACTGATAATAAAAACATTATGTTAACATGATTCACAGTAATTTAGAGATCGCTGGCATGGCGATGCACTGGGTGACGAAGGAGGCAGCTTAATTTGTTGCGTGCATGGAATGAGCTTCTGTGCTCTGACCATCGAAGACGTGCCATCTGTTCCCTGATGCTGACCTCTTAGTTTTAGGACTTCTGCATTAGTTTGTTTTTGACCATCATTAATCATTCGATATTTGGATCTCAAATTTGCCCTCAGCATTTTGAAGTATAATAATTATAGAACTACCCTACCTTGCCCTTGGGGGACAGCCTAGCTAGCTAGCTAGCTACGCTCTTTAGATGTGAGAATCTGTGAATTCTTGGAAAATATATATGTATTTGATAGGCTTCCTGATCTCTACAATATTGAAATGGAAGACAGGCTTTTTCATGCCTCCCAATGTATATAAAATCTGCACCAGGGATTTACTTCTGAAGTTCTGCTGATATTGAGGTTAGAGGCCAGTCGCGGATGGAATATTGGAATCCAAAAACTTTGTGCCCTACCACGAGCTAGCTGTCTTGATTGTTGAACATATTTTAATAGTTGGCTGCTTAAAATATTATGGCCGATTGATTAATTAAGAGTAATTAATTACCTTAGAGGGAGGAGACGGAGAGGGCATAGCTGACATTTCAAGAAGAAAAAGGTTATTGTTGTTTTGCTTAGCAAATGGGAAGCTACCACATCAGCCTGCTTCTTTTTCTGTGCTCTATTATATCAGGGTGGCATGAAACATGGAACGCATATAAATAGCAAGCCTGCAGTTAATGGTTGGATCATAGGGAGCCTAATCTTAAGGTGAAAAACATAGGATACAGTACTGTCTTATACTCTTGAAAATGGGCAGGTCTCCTTGCTGTGACGAGAGTGGCCTCAAGAAAGGTCCCTGGACCCCCGAAGAAGATCAAAAACTTGTCAAATATATCCAAAAACATGGTCATGGAAGCTGGAGAGCCCTCCCTAAACTTTCTGGTATGTATTTTATCTATCTTTCTGTAAATATAGCACAGCTCCATCCCCGTCTCTCACTCTGTCTCTAACAAGGAGTTTATTTTTGCAGGTCTTAATAGATGTGGAAAGAGTTGCAGGTTAAGGTGGACAAACTATTTAAGGCCAGATATCAAAAGAGGGAAATTTTCTCAAGAAGAAGAACAAACAATTCTAAATCTCCATTCTGTCCTTGGCAACAAGTAACTAGTTAAACATTCACCTTTCTTTTTCGCCGCATCTTATTTACTGGATTATTCATGTTATTTGTACTTATTTCCATATTCTTCTACTTGTTGCTTTGAAGATGGTCTGCAATTGCAAGCCACCTACCGGGTCGGACCGATAATGAAATCAAGAATTTCTGGAACACCCACCTGAAGAAAAAGCTCATTCAAATGGGTTTTGATCCCATGACTCACAGGCCTCGCACCGATATCTTCTCAAGCTTACCTCATCTTATAGCCCTAGCTAACCTGAAGGAGCTCATAGATCACCATTCATTGGAAGAACATGCTCTGAGACTACAAACAGAAGCTGCACAAATGGCAAAACTTCAATATTTGCAATACCTCCTTCAACCTCAACCTCCTGCAGCTTCTAATACTGCAACAAGCTCAAACAACCTAAACAATATCGGTACTCTTAGTGACATCGAAGCCTTTAATCTCTTGAATTCACTTGCTTCACTCAAGGATAGCCCAGTGTCAAGTTTATCCCAGTTGGATTTACCGGCTTCCTCTCTTCAAGGGATCAATGATATTTCAATCCCCTTCTCCCATTTGCCTGACTTACAAATCCCTTGCAACTATCAAACACCACCAACCAAGGGAATGGCTCAAGCTCCTGAGTTAACAGTGTTTAGTCAAGGAGAGAACTCGCCCATTTCTCCATTTCAATTTCCTTCATCTTCAACTCCATTTCCTCCTTCTGCTGTTCCACCTGTAACACAGATATCTAGCATGGTCAACAACTTGGGAGATGCCTCTAGTACTTCAAGCTATGGAGAAGAAGTTCCTTCAGTTTGGCATGACCTCCTTGAAGACCCTATGTTTCATGATATTGCTTAGCTTAAATTTTCATATATGTGAAAAAGGTTTGGAGTTTCACCACCACTTCACTGTGAAATAACACAACATATATACACTGTTTGTAGCTGTACGTATGTATACTTTAGGACATTGCACTCATCATGGTAGATAGATTTACATGCATGTTTTATAATTTAAGCATAGGCTTTCATCATGGAGTGTTACCAACCATTTATATGCAATTGAGAGACTGATTTTACTGAGAGATCTCATCTGATTTAATTGCCATTTTTTTCCAGTAAACAAGTTTCTATAGCTTTCACAAAGCTAGCTAACATCTAGCAATAATGTTGCATGAATGACCAGTGATCTTCATGGCAGGTAGGTCATGAAAATTAATTATTTCTTGCATCTATACTAATATTAATTAAAGAATAATTACTTAAAATACTAGATTCTACATTGCTTAATTTGTCTTATCAAATAGCGAAGATGTTTTCCTTTGTGTCCTGATACGTGTTGACATATCTATTACATATGCATCAAATTAATAATTGCCTTGAACTTCTCTTCTTTCTCATTTTAGAAATCTCTTGGAATCTTAGAAGAAGCATACACATAAAATATTGTATAAATAAAACATGTTATACCAAAATCCTCAGCTCTCCATTTCTCATATTTGTGTGTTGTATTTTGTAAGTAATGGACAGAAGTCTGAAGAAAATAACAGAAAACCTAGAAAACAAATACTTTGTTATTATCAAGGAAAGAGAACCTATATATGTAAATACCATATATTATATAGAAATAGTTATTATTTGTAGTACATTTCATCATTATATTGTATACAATTCTAAAGGTATAAATACAAAGGAATGGTTTCCCTTATTAACAACCATCAGGTCCATCACAATTATACAAAAAACTATCTCTCAATCTTAACTTGGTATCATAGCAACAAATCGTCCAGTAGCTCTCTCAATCTTAACTGTTATATATAATATATAAAAGTTGCAGCCCATTAATCTGTAGAGCTTCACTGATCAGAAGTCGTGATGTTCACACATGAGAAAAAGTTTTTTGATCTGCAGTTTTCTTTGGTAATTAATGTTTCTTAAATATATTTAGATCAGATATTTGACCAAACCTTTTGATCTGCCCCTAGCCAACCACTCTAAAGGAAGTGGATGCAAAAACACCATGTCGATCAGTATCTTGTTCCTCTTTAAAATAGTTTTTTTTTGTTATCTATATATATATATATATATATATATATATATCAGTGGAAGATACTGCTTGAGATTTTGTGTTCATAAAAATTTTCTTAAGAGAGAGAGATAGAGAGTTGACAAAAGCTTCTATGTCAAATAAATGACGTACAACTATCCTTCAATGATAAGGAGGGACCCCAGGTAGTTGGGGAACATAAAAGGCTTGGTGCTACGACTAATCTAACCAACGAAACCATGCGTGTTTTTCAGCTTTCAAAATCTTGCCTGGATAACCTCACCCTTTGATGGTTGTTGCTTGCTTTACAGAGTATTGTTAAAAGTCATGTTTTCCTTTTATAGAGAGGTAGATATTGAAGCACGCACTACTACCATTAATGGAGGCTCATGTATGG
>Ga0325404_1001142_pt1 | contig 28001 bp, 18 predicted proteins | sample PopdelMetagenome_18_FD_205664 | JGI IMG/M metagenome (GOLD analysis project Ga0325404, IMG submission 205664) | Populus deltoides microbial communities from Bellville, Georgia, United States - Xylem-Control-R1 | ecosystem: Host-associated > Plants > Phyllosphere > Stem > Wood/Secondary xylem...
TCACGCAGCCAGCTACTTGAGAATGTCTTTGCTGATCCAAAGGGCTTTGGAATTGGACCTGATGGCCGGTATAGATGTGAGGATCCAAAATTCACAGAAGGTACGGCTCGTGTCTAGGTTTTTGAAGTGGAACATTCATCAACTCCAGTTGTGCTCGTTGGTCTGCACAGCTCCATATTCATTAAAGCTGGTCATTTGTTGCCGCCCTAAATTACTGTGTAAGCAAGTTATGTTGTTTAGGTCACCTTTTCAATCTTAGATTTTGGCTTTGTTCTCTTAAGCATGTCCGTTCATTGTACTAGCGTTTTGAATAACAAACCTCCAATGGACTAATGGTTCTTGGTTCATATAGCTTCGAATGTTTGTACCATTGGATAATGGCTCCGAATTTTGCAATTTTTTAGCCCATCTTGCTGCCATTTAATTTTTTTTTTTGTTTTGTTAGCTAATTATTGCAGCCAGCAATATAAGTTAAATTTCAAGGATCACATGGTTTGTGCATGTGTTCCAGATATCGTCGGATGAAAATGATATGGTTGGATGTACAGCATTATGTGACGATTATATCAAAAAAATTGCAATCATCACACAGAGCACTGCCAAATTGTTAATCTTTGTCCTGCTAATCGTTAGCTTAGCTAAAAAAGGGGGGAGAGAGAGTTCGCTCCTAAAGATAGAATTAGTGGTTTGAGCATGTAGGGTCTTGTTGAGATTTGGCGACGCAAACTACGGCATGCTTCAATGATACTGGGAAAGGTACTCCATGTAGTTAACCGTATCTGGTGGCTAACTGGGCTTTTCTGGTGGCAGAGCAAGTATTTGTTAACCGTATCTCCGATGTAGTTAGTGTACCTGTTTTCCGGATGTCCGTGTGAATATAAACAGAATCAGCAAGGTCCCCAAAAGCACTCCATGTGACCCGAACAAATATACCACGAGAGAACAAGATGCTACCAAGAAAAGAGCGGTGAAAATCTAACGAAAATTCCTTTCTTCACAGAATAAACAACGTCGCAAATCAGAAATAAACACCAGTTTGAAACAGACCGTAATCTTAATTTCACAGAACACAATTGCTGGCAAACTAATTATGCATTATCTGGTTGTAAAATGAATCGTGAGAGATTTATCGAAAAAATAAGCATGTCAAGTTGATTCGGTGATACTCTTTGCAGATAGTAGTCCACCGATGCAAATATAAGAAGTTCATTCGGTGAGCTTCCCAATCTGAACAACCAAAATTTCTTATTTGTCTCATAAAATCTTGAAGAATGTTTATACACTTCCTGAATTTCAAAAGTACAACGCTCAAATAAGCTCAAGATGATGGCGAAAAAATGTGTACTTCAATTGAAATAGAGAACAAAAGGAGCACAAAAGGCAGACAAAATAACACAAGACTAAGAGCAACTACAAGGTGATTCTTATCATTCACATGGCGGGCAAAAAGAATATGCAAGGGACATTTCTTCACCAAAATAGATGGGATCACAACTTCAAAGCAGCAATAGCTTCAGGTTTAAAATCAACCCTTAGACCCAACACTCGCCTAACCTCTGCAGGGGTTAGTCTCCAGGTCATAGGTCCTGAGTTCTCACCCCAGAAATCTAGAATCTCAGATACCTTTTCTAAGTTGAGGATAGTTGCCATTTGAGTGAGACGAGCAAACTTGTCTCTTACAGTCCTCTGAGTCATGCTAGAGAAATGGCTTACCAATGCCCTCACATCCCTGTCAAGCTGAAGGCCTCCAAGCTGACTGAACCTCTTCTGCATCATGATCACTTCGAGCCTCTTCACAATGAAGTCAATGACCAAATGTACAAATGAATCATAATTGTTGGCAGTCATTAGAGGCTGGAGCCACGATACATTTGTCTCAACAGAGTGGAGAAGCCTCTGGACCCATGGGTCATTCACCTCATTATCTGCATATTCAGCCTCAGATAATTCATAACTGATGGTTGCTACACTATCTAATACTGGACGGATTCGAGGTGTAACGGTTGCCACTAGTTGTTCCATGCCAGCATTCAGGGCTTGCTTGAAAGTACTGCTCACATCACCCAACTCAGACAAACAAGATTTCACCCTTTCTCTATCTGCTGATGCAGGGAATGCCTGTTGAAATTATTGCAGTAGGTTTAATTGTTAGACATTGAGGTGATTTCAACAAACAAGGAATAAAAGCAATTCAAGTGATTGAAATCAACCATGTCAACTGGTATAACAGGGTATCAAATCAAAGAAAACGAACATGGAAGGAGTAACTATTGAAATTATTGTGGACACTTTAATTATTAGCAATGAGGTGGTTTCAACAAACAAGCAAGAAAAGCAATCCAGGAGTTCGAAAACAACCATGTCAAAGGGCACAAGAGAGCATAAGCAACAAAATAAACAAAAGGATCATCGAAATATGCTCGAGAAACATCCATACTCATTTAATTGCAATATTTAGTTCAACATAAAAGATAAGAATCAGCCATACATTAAATGTTGACGATGATGCCAATTCTTCTGATTTTTTTTATTCCTTGAAGTTCATGAAATCTCTATCATTTCACTTACCATAACAGGTTCTATGTGGAACATTAATGGATAACAAACATATTCTAACAGTCTAACTTATAGTGTGACTAAATCAAAAATCACAAGCAAGTTAACACGCAAGGCATAGACTAGCAAGCACAACAGCTATTTCATTTGGTTACTTAAAGCAAGAATTATAACTTACCTCAGCGCATTGCTCTTCAATCTCATGCTTCAATTTCAAGACATACTCGCCACTCACATCCATATTATTCAATGCAGTGGCAAACTCAGTCCCAGTCTTTTGTACACCAACACCACCCAAAAAAAGCTTTGCACCAAGGTTTAGTTCTCTCATTTTCTGTTGCAAAGCTTCATGGTATTCATTACTTAACAAACTACCTGCAGCACTCAAGACTGCAATCACAGAATTAACGTTTGAAGTTGATATTGCCCTTCTCAAGCAACTTTGAAGAACATAGAACACATCGTCAACAGTAGACGTTGTAAGGCTATCAGGCACATGCTCATCAATCTTAATAGCTTTCCTTACATTTTCAACCATAAAGAATCCCTCTAAAATCACATAAAACCCAGTGATCTCCTGAACTACTCTACTAAAACTCCCACTCCTAAATGATTTAGTAGCTCGTGGAACCAACTCGGGATCAACAGAGCTCAACCCTTTAATCTTCGAAACCATGAATTCTGTATAATCCTCACCTAATTGCATCAATGACAATATCTCTTCTAAATACAACTCAATCTCTCTTGGGTCTGGCCCTTCCGGTGCACCAACAGCAAGTAAATTCTTATTCTGTGCATTAATCTCCGACGCCAACTTCCCCAGTTTCCTATACTCCATATATTTCTTCAAAATCAAAGAACCCCTCGAATCACACTCCTCTTGCAATTCGCAAATTGCATAAACAATCCCATCTTCACCACACAAACCCCTCAATATCTCATCATTTTCTTCAATAGCCAAAACAATATCCTTAAACAAATTCGTCAAACCCCCAACAAAATTAACATTACTACTAACATTACTATTGTTATAACTCTGTTCCATTAACTCCACTAAATTCTCAAACTCAAGCCTAGATCGCATCGAAATCACTTTCTTTAAATATCCAACATAAACCTGCAAGCCCTCTTCTTCCAATCCTAGAGGCGAAAAGAGCCTAATAAACCTTAAAATCGTCGAATGATCCCTGGAATCCACCGCAGCCGACAACTTCTTGCCCACAATTCCTTCGAGCGTTCTCTTCGACGCCAACAACTGCTCTCTCTGATCCGACCCAGAATCTTTATACTTTGCATCAATCTGCAAAAATGTCTGCACATACTTGGCAGCAGACTCGTAATCCTCTTTTTCAAGCGCATTCTTCACTCCTTCAATACAATTCCCTCTCTCAACAATCGCATCAATACGCAAGAGGGTGGAATTAACACGCGACTGAGCAAGATCGAGCTCACGCACTTTGGCACTCACGTGATCTGCTAAATCGCAGGTGGAGCGGACATTGGAGTGCATGTGGTCGAAATCGGCCTTGACAATCTCGAGAACATCAGCGGATTTTTGGAGGTGATGGAGATTCTTGTCGAGATCGGAACGTTGGGATAAAAGAGTATCGAGGTTGAGGTCGAGACCGCGTTGGTAGGCTATGCATTCGTGGAGGAGACGAGTCATGGCGCCTACGTCGGTTAGGTTGCGAACGTGGTCTAAGGCTTCAGGGGTGCCGAATTTAATAGAGGGAGAGTTGAGGGTGGTTTCGTCTTCTTGTTGGGGTTCTTCTTGTAGTGCTTGTGGTTGGGGTTTTGGGGATTTCGTGACAGCTCCATTTGGGGTTGCTACCATTTTTGTTTCTTTTTGGATCCTGGATCTGGAGGGGGAGGGGGAGGGGGGGGAGGGGGATATTGATGAACAAACAGATGATGGAGTGATGAGCGGTGTTTTGATCTTTCACCTGTTTTAAGTTTGTTTGGGTTTCTTTTTTTTCGGGTCACATAGATCCATACAAACCCGTACCACCGTCTACGGTACTCATCTTCATTGTTTTTCTGTTCTCCTTTTTTAATAAAAAAAATATATATATTTTTCTTATTTTAAATACTATTTATGAGAAATGGAGCGGCTATATGTCAATGGAAATTATATTTCACCTTTCAATTTTTTTATATATATTTTCTTCTTTCTTTATTAAAATGTCTTTCGTAGAAAAAAAAATTGTATAATGCCGTGAGCACATATTATATTTTTACATGTATTGTATCTTATTAATTTATTAAAATATAATTTAAATGAATAGAAAAAAAATCAAATTACCCATTTATTTAAAATAATTAGATTAGTATGTATTTTTAAAATTTTTCTCATTTACTTGTGCATTCATAATTTTATCACAAATGAAATTTAAATTCTCTCTTATATTTGTAAAAGGGTCGATCCGCCTTTCCAAAAATAATATTCATGCAAATTTTGGAGCTGGAGGCTCCGTTTCGCAAATGGGCTGACCAACCATATCCACTTGGAAAGTTTGGAGCTCATTTCTCCAATGGCCACCCGCAGTAGGCTCTTAGGAGGACCGGACACTACTCTCTTCTCCTCTCGAAACTAAAACCAAAGCAGCAGCTACGCCAACGACAACCTCAATATCATTCTCTCCGCCAATCCAACTGTACCCCAAAACTCTGCTGCTGCTTGTTCCGCTCTAACTCTCTTCACTTGCCCTCAAGAAAAGGTCTCACTGTTTTAGCAGTTGAAGATAAGGAACCCGAGATTGCGGAGGAGATTAACAACGTGAGCCAGGAGATGGTGACTTTGAATCCGAGAAGCAAACCAAACCATGCGAACTATACGTCTGTAATCTTCCAAGGTGTTCCGACATTGCAGACCTTGTTGAAATTTTCAAGTCTTTTGGCTCTGTTCTTTCTGTTGTGGTATATATTTTTATCTATCACTTTGGACCCTTCCTTTCTTCTTAGTGACATCTGGGTTGGGTTATATAAAGAAATACGAATTCTAGTTTATTTTTCAAAATTTGGATTCGATCATCTGAAATTCAGACAACTGTGTCCTCACTCAATTCAAGTGAATTTTTATTTTGGTTCTATTGCAGCTATGATTAATCGATTTTTTTTCATTGTTTTGATTCAATTGCAACAGCTACACTATATAATTTGGAAACTTGGTGGGATTTTAGCCAAAAATTGGAAAGACGAAATTCTATCAAGCATGGTAGATAGGCTTTTTGCTGAAATTAAAAAGATTGAAACGAAATTAACCTGATGGGAAGGTGGAAGCTTGGGTTTTAGCTGAAAATAAAAAGTGAAACAAGATTCATCACTTATAAAGCTGTGGGATTGTACTCTCAAGTTTTCGGTTCCTTGTTGAGTTAATTGCAGGTTTCTCGGAACCCTGAGACCGGTGTAAGCCGAGGATGTGGTTACATCACAATGAGTTCTATAGAGTCGGCAAGGAATGCAGTCTCTGCATTGGATGGATCAGTTGAGTGTGAACTAGCTACCATTTTTTTATTATCATTGTAATTATTTCTGTATCTGATTAACAAACATATTGCCTGAAATTCGTTTACTATTTTCTAGGATGTCGGTGGCAGGGAGAAGGAACCCTGAGGCTCTGAACTCAGCACCCACAAAACACCTATTTTATGAAAGTCCACATAAGTTGTGCATAGGCATCTTCCCTGGAGTACAAAACTGGAGTAGCTGAGGAATCTATTTAGCCAGTTTGGGGTTGTGGATAGTGCAAGGGTGTTGTATGATCGTAGAGGAGGAAAGAGCCGTACTTATGCCTTCCTTTCATTTTCATCTTCTGCAGAACGCGATGCTGCACTTTCAATGAATGGAACAGTTAAGCTCAGTAGCATCCTCCCTTCTTTCAACTTTCTCACTTCTTTCGCTTCGTTTGTCATTGTTACCCGTTAATTGAATTTTTCTTGCAGGACTTCCATGATCGTGTTTTAGTTGTTAAAAGAGGGTTGAGAGACGACCAAGCTCTGACTGAGATTTTGCTGCTTGCATATATGTAATGAGGCTGGACAAATACAATAGCTCGAAGCATTCTCCTTACCTGAAACATTGGCAGAGGGTTTGCTTTCTCATCGTCGTTCCTTCAAATTCAAGTTTTGTATCTCACACTGAAGTTTGAGCACCCGTCAAAGTTTTGTAGGCATCAACTTTATATTAGAAGTACATGAGAAAATTTAAGGATTCTAATTAGCTGAAACTAATATTGCATATTCATGTGCTCTGATATACTCTCGTAGCCTCTTGTTTTCTGAAAAAAGCAGTGTGCATATACTCTTTATCTTTTCCCAATATCTTAGTTTATGAGTTTGGTGTCGCTGAAGTGGTGATATTTTCCAGTTCATGATAATTTTGAGGTGTGGATTATATATTGGCACCCAGATTAAGCTTGGTACTATGCGTACACAAGGGAAAGGGAGAGGGAGAGAGATGAATCATATAATCTGAGGGACATGTTACCACTTTTCCATTTTGGTCTGGCATGGGAAATATTTTAGCTTGCAACTTCCTGGAAAAAATTGTGCATTACGAGATTGATTACTTAGCTGATTTATTCTGTAAGACGCCAGTAGAAGACAGCAGCTGCCAAAATTTTCCCTGGATTTGAGCATGGAGTTGTTTTCTGAGCAAATTAGGCACCATTCTTCCAACTGAAACCTCTTCCTTCTGCGTGTTTTTTTTCAGAATGGAAACTACAATTGAGATTTGATTTTCTTGATTACACCTTCGTGCTTGCCCTTACAATTCACTCATCAGTATCCAGTTCTGTCACTAGTTAAAAAACCATAAACCCTAGCGAACCATCACGAGAATTCTATGGCCTGGTGATCCCCAGCCTCAGGATCTATTTATTGTTTAAAGGAGAAAGAAAATAGTCAGCAGCACAGAAAGAAGCAAAGCCTCAGGATCTATTTATTGTTTAAAGGAGAAAGAAAATAGTCAGCAGCACAGAAAGAAGCAAAGAACACTCGACCTCTCCATTTTACTTATTCATAAGCAAGGATCTATTACAGTTTGATTATTTGTTATTCATTAAAAATCCTTGTCATTAAAAATCCATGTCAACAACATTAAAAAAAAAAAATATTCTGTCCTTTCATTCTTATAATAAGAAATCCCTAAACAATCATAACCAAAATCACAGCTCACCCTCCGCCCTCTCTGTTCCTTGGTGCTGCCAACAATCATCTCAAAAAAATCCATTTCTTTTTTATTTGCAGGAAATTTTTCTTATTCTGAGCTTAAAATTTAACATGTATAAAGCAATTTTTTTAAAAAAAAATATCAAAACAATAATATTTTAGTTATAAATAATAAAGTTTAAGAAATTATTTTAAAATATTTTTATCTTACATTGAAAAGATATTAGCTTCTCCTTTTAAGTTGAAGTATTTAAACTAAATTTTTTTTTTATTCTACATTAGAAAAGCACGATGATTTTTTTCTTGTGAACATGGAGTATATATACTAATGGACTCTCAATCTTATATTTAAAAAATAAGATTTTTTTTAATGTTCATATAGTGAACTTTAATATGAATTAGTAGCCAGCAATAAAAGGTGGTAGGCTCATGCACATAAGGTTAGATCGAGTAAGAAAAAAATCTTTGACTGTCCCCGCGCGTGAGACATCGTTTATACTTTTGAATCTTTTATCTTTGATAACAATTTATTTTTTGATCTTTAAATTGCCACCGTAATTTTTTAAACTCTTAAAAATAATTTTCTAACAACTACATATTTTATAAAAGCTCTTTAACATTCCTAACAACTATTTTTAAAAAAATGTTGTACCAACAATTAATTCTCCTATTTATTCCCTAACTACATTTAATTTGCAGACTTTAATTCTCCTATTTATTTTCTTGCTAGTTGTTGTAGGCTAACAAACCTATATACACACCTACACTTACCAATTCCTTAGCATCCCAATATCACTAAAAAAAAATAAAAATTAAGCAGACGGGACACGTCTTTCTATTTTTTTCAGGCTTTTCACCCAGTTCATCTCTTCCAAGAGGAATTCAATATTGAATTTTCCACGAGTTCTGAGATTGGATTCTCGTTCTAATACAAACATTCAAAGACCCAAAATACATGGAGCGGCCTAGCTAAACCGGTGACGGTGACGGTGACGCTTTGCTAATATGCCATCAATTTCTTTCTCGCGTGCCTTTTCCTCATTGGATAAAGATGGTCTAAGAGATGTCTGGGCTCGCCTTCGCTCGTTCGTTGGGTTCGATCATGCTTTTCATGACGAGACGCAAATTAGAAATCACCCTGTCACATCACTGGAACGGCCCGCGGGCCCCGCACCTTAACTGCATCACATGCTTTTACCTGGTTGCGTGCCGCTAATTTGCAGCCCTCTTATAATAATTATAATAATAACGTGATAGCCTAATCTAATTTAGGAGTGAGTTAAAAAACCTAGAAATCAATTAAATTGAGAAAATTAAGAAAAAGATAATTAAAAAGCTGATTAAATCAATTGATTTTTTTAAAAAAAATTTGATTCGGTTCGGTTCGGTTTCGGTTTCAGAAATCTGAAATAAAAAAAACTCAACCAAACCAAACCGGTTCAGTTAAAGGGGTACTATAAAAAAAAAACTCTCTAATTTTCTTAACCCTAGCGCGTCCAGCCGTCCTGAGCAAACAAGCTGCTCCCTCAACCCTCGCTCACTTAACCCTCACAATTCACACTTTCACAGATCTCATCTCATTCTCAAGTCTCTAACAAAATCAAATTAATCCGTCTTCATCTCCGTTCTCCTGACTTCAGCCACATTCCTCTCCCACACAAGCATGTGTTACAAGAGGAAGAAGATAATGGCGGCCTTAATTCAAAATAGGTTACTATGGCAATTTACTTTAAACGCATCGTTTTGTTATGTCTTTAAAACTCATCGTTTAGATGAGTTCAATACGCACCGTTTTATTAAGGTATCCTCATTCTGTTACAAGAAGGGGAATCCAACACCAGGCAATATAAAAACGTGTAACAGTCTGCATGAAAGAGGGCAGAAAATACAATGACAAATGAATGAATTCCTGGAATTAAGGAACACCCTGCTTGCACCTCTTCCCTTTCACTCTCACCCTCCTCATCGATGGTTAAGCAATAAAACGGACTGCGTTAATCCCTCAGCTCATCCTTGCAAACAGAAGCCTCTGTTGCCTCACCCAATACAAATAGGTTCTTTAATTGTGTCACCCGTAACAACTGGTATCAGAGCAAACAATCCACGGATCTCCACCATGCCTCCAGAGACAAGAGCAACAGATCTTAAACGCATTGAGGACTCCATTGCAGCAGTGTCTCAAGACCACACCCAAAAGTATGAGCTGTTAGTCGATATGTTAAAGGGGCAGTCGCTGAAGTTTGATTAGACAATAGAGAATCAAGGTGGTCAGATTCACGACATCAGGAACATGATGGGCACCATGGCACAACAACTAGAGTTCACGCTGCAAAAGATTTCCCAAGCTCAGGGCAGCTCAAGCAGTAGCAGGGAAAGGCCCCCACTGCAACCAGACAAAGTTGATGTGAGAAACAGGGAAATAAGGGAGGACAGAGTGGCAACTTACAAGGTACACAAACCCAAACATTTCTTTCCAACTTTCAATGTGGGGGATGTACATAAATGGCTGTTCAAATGTACTTAATATTTCGAAATTGAGGAAGTGGCCGATTCTGAAAAATTAGAAATACCTTCTTATTACCTGGATGGGTTGGCCTTATGCTGGCATCAAAACTTCCTGAGGACTTTGGGAGATCAAAAAAAATCTTGGGAAGAGTATGTCGAGGCTATTTGTTATCGGTTTGGCGAGAGATAGGATCCCTTGGAGGAGTTGATGGAACTAAGGCAGAGTGGGGAATTAGAAGAATATATCCAAGCTTTTGATATATTATGGAATAAGGCTAAGATTAATGAGAAACAGGCGTTGGTTATATTCTTAGGGGGCATGGAATTGGAAATAAAAAATACTGTCAAGATGTTTGAACCTAAAACCCTTAAACATGCTTACAACTTAGCCAGATTGCAAGCTAACACCCTCACTCACAGAAAATCTCCCAGCTACGTGCGAAAGGTTACTAGCATTTACACTAACTCTACTGCTAATAACTCTCCCATCTTTCCATTACAAACCTCAAAGAACCCTGTGAATTCTCATACAAACCAGCCAAAACCACACCCAGGCCAAGGGACAACAAATCCCACTAACAGTACCTATTCAACCCCTAGCAAACCTACCAAATTTATCCGAAATCAAGAGTTTGAGGATCGAAGGTTGAAGGGGTTGTGCTTCTGGTGTGATGAAAAGTTTGTGCCAGGGCATAGGTGTCGCAATAAGAAGGTGTACTCACTCAGTGTACTAGAGGAGGAAGAAGGGTCCAAGAGGAGGAGGTGGCAGAAGAAGAAGTCATTAGCAGAGAGGTCACACCTCACATTTCTTTGGACGCATTGGAAGGAACTGTGGGTTTAAATACAATAAAAGTCAATGAGAAAATGGACAAACTACTATATGCATCCTAATTGATTCGGGTAGTACTCATAATTTTTTAAACACAACAGTAGTTAGTAAGTTGCAGTATCAGCTAATTCCCATCACACCAATAACGGTTCAGGTTGCTAACGGGGATAAGATGGTCTGTAAGTTCATGTGCAAGGGCCTCAAATGAAAAAAGTAAAGGATAAGTTTCCAGGCGGATGTTTTTATCATTGATCTCAGCAATTGTGAGATGGTATTAGGAATCCAATGACTTTCTTTGTTGAGGGACATACTATGCAATTACAAACATCTTTGGATGTCCTTTGATTGGCAGGGACAGAGGGTCTTGTTGAAAGGAGAAAATCCACCCAAATTACAAAGCATTGAACTCAAACAGTTAAGTGCTCTAGTCAAGGATCACCAGCCAGGAGAGGACTACCTACTTTATAGCCTACAGCTCATAAACGTAGAAGATGAGTCCAAGCTTCACAAACCACAGTTTCAGGGCATTACAGATGCAGTCCTACAGAGTCTATTAGAGTCCTACCAGGACGTGTTTCAGAAACCTAAAGGATTGCCACCATTGAGAGATCATGACCACAAGATCCCACTCAAGGTAGGAAGTGAAGCAGTTAATCTTCGACCTTATAGATATTCGGGGCTACAGAAGGATAGTTTAGAGGGGATGGTGACAGAAATGTTGGAGACTGGAATCATTCGGACTAGCAACAGTCCTTTCGCGTCTCCAGTCATCTTGGTGAGGAAAAAAGATTCTACATGGAGATTGTGTGTGGATTATCGAGCTTTGAATCAACTCACAATCAAAGACAAATATCCTATTCCCATGATTGAGGAATTGCTTGAGGAATTGATAGGAGCTACTATTTTCTCCAAGATCAATCTCAAATCTGGTTACCACCAAATTCGTATGGCTGCAGGAGAAGAATTCAAGACTGCATTTCGTACCCACAGTGGCCATTACGAACTTCTGGTTATGCCTTTTGGGTTAACCAATGCTCTAGCTACTTTTTAGAGCCTCATGAATGAAATTTTCAGGAAACATTTGCGTAAATTCATTCTGGTGTTCTTTGATGACATCGTAGTCTATAGTCGGACCTTGATTGACCATTATGAGCACCTGGAGATGGTTTTGGAACTACTAAGAGCTAATCAGTTGGTGACTAGAGCTACCAAATGTTTTTTCTGTCACACACAGGTGGAGTACTTGAGACACATCATTACTGATCATGGCGTGGCAACAGACCCTCTCAAGATACAAGCAATTGTGGATTGGCCGATACCTCAAAGTTTGAAACAGTTGAGGGGGTTTTTGGGACTGACGAGTTATTATCGCAGGTTTGTTAAAGGGTATGGAAGCATCAGTAAACTATTAACACTGCTGCTCAGGAAAGATGCTAAAGGATGGAATGAACAAGCTTCTAAAACATTCAGCCAATTGAAGGTCTTGATGACTAGTGCTCCTGTGTTGGCACTTCCTGATTTCACCAAGGCATTTGTAGTAGAGACAGATGCTTCCTTGACAGGTATAGGAGCAATACTGTTACAAGAAGGCCACCCAATTGCTTTCATTAGCAAATCATTGGGGCCCAAACAACAAACTCTTTCCGTTTACGAAAACTCTTTCCGTTTACGAAAGAGAAATGCTTGCTATTTTACATGCAGTTACTAAGTGGAAGCATTATTTGTGGGGCAGACACTTCCATATCCGCACAGACCACATCAGCCTCAAATATCTTCTTCACCAAAAAATGACTACCCAACTCAACATCTATGGGTGGTCAAGCTACTGGGATATGACTACGACATTGAATACAAACAAGGACGAGAAAATGTGCCAGCCGATGCATTATCCAGGATTACCAGTCAAGAATTATTTGCTCTAACTACTTCCACTATTTCTACAAGCTTGATGACAGAGATTAGAAGTTCTTATGAAACTGACCCAATCATTCAGACTATTATTAAGGACCTACAACGTTTGGCGGATTCTCATCCACACTACAATTGGGTTCATGACCATTTGAACAGAAAAGGAAGAGTGGTTGTCGGTAATAACAGGGCATTGAGAAGTCAGATCATCTCCTTGTTTCACAATTCAGCCTTAGGAGGTCATTCAGGAATGACAGTGACATCTAAGACTGTAAGGAACTTATTCTACTGGAAAGGGCAACAGAAGCATGTTAGGCAGTATGTGCGTGAATGTTATGTGTGTCAGAGGAACAAGCACGAGAATGTGGCCAGCCCTGGACTTCTCCAGCCCCTGCCTATTCCTATCGCTCCATTCATTAATATTAGCATGGACTTCGTGGAAGGCTTACCCAAATCAAAGGGAAAGGATGTAATCATGGTCATAGTGGATTGTTTTAGTAAGTATGCTCATTGTGTGGCACTCAGCCATCCCTATATGGCACCTACAATTGCCAGAGCATTCATGGATCATGTCTACAAACTTCATGGAACACCAGCTACCATCACCAGTGACAGAGACCCTGTGTTCCTTAGTAGGTTCTGGAAAGAACTGTTCTCCAACCAGGGAGTCAACCTTCACCATTCCACAGCGTATCACCCCCAAACTGACGGTCAGACCGAAGTTGTTAATAAATGCATCGAACATTATCTACGGTGCATGACGGGGGATCGGCCAAATCAGTGGGCAAGGTGGTTGCCTTTAGCTGAATGGTGGTATAATACCAACTACCATTCAGCCATCAAAATGACACCCTACGAAGTGTTATATGGTTTTCCTCCGCCCATACACATTCCCTATTTTCCTAAGGATTCAGCAGTGGCTTCTGTGGACGAATATTTGACAACTAAAGAAGAAGTGATTCAACAAGTCAGGACACACCTTCAACTCGCGCAGAACAGGATGGCGATGATTGCAAACAGGAAAAGAAGCGACCGAAGTTTTGAGATTCAGGATTATGTTTATCTTAAACTACAACCATACAAACAACAATCAACATCATTCAGAGCATCTCAAAAATTAGCAGCTAAATACTATGGGCCATACCTGGTAATTGCCAAGCTGGGTGCGGTGGCATACAAGCTTGATCTGCCTTCTTCTTCCATGATTCACCCAGTATTCCATGTCTCCCAACTCAAGAAACATGTGGGTAATCGGGTGGTGCAACACTCTCTTCCTATTATAAAGTCAGGACTAGCTCTGCAACCCCGGGCTATTTTGGACAGACGGATGATTCGACATAATAACAGGGCAGTCACGCAAGTTCTCATACATTGGGAAGGGTTCCACTTGCAGAGGCGACTTGGGAGTTCAAGGAAGAATTGAAGCTGCGATTTCCAGAATTCAACCTTGAGGACAAGGTTGGTTTCGAGGGGGAGCAATTGTTACAAGAGGAAGAAGATAATGGCGGCCTTAATTCAAAATAGGTTACTGTGGTAATTTACTTTAAACGCATTTTTTTGTTATGTCTTTAAAACTCATCGTTTAGATGAGTTCAATACGCACCGTTTTATTAAGGTATCCTCATTCTGTTACAAGAAGGGGAATCCAACACCAGGCAATATAAAAACGTGTAACAGTCTGCATGAAAGAGGGCAGAAAATACAATGAGAAATGAATGAATTCCTGGAATTAAGGAACACCCTATTTGCACCTCTTCCCTTTCACTCTCACCCTCCTCATCGATGGTTAAGCAGTAAAATAGACTGCGTTAATCCCTCAGCTCATCCTTGCAAACAGAAGCCTCTGTTGCCTCACCCAATACAAATAGGTTCTTTAATTGTGTCACCCGTAACAGCATGACACACACCACGTCGGCACACCTAACCTCCAGAGTCCAAATCTAGCAAATCAGTCACCTCCCTCTCTCACACCCGACCTTGAATCTTGTCGCAACTCACACCAGGTATGATTTTTTTTTTCTGTCAATCTCTTTTTTTTAAAATATATGCTCTATGATCTTTTTATTTGTTGGTATATCCTTACAAAAAATCAGTGTTTGAGCTTAAAGTCGTATTTTGGTTGATTTGGTATTCTGGGAATATGCTTAAATTTAGCTCCGAGTTTCATCAAAATTGAGCGAAAAATTCTAAAATCTCTGTTTCAATCCTTTCATTTTTGAGAATTATCTTTTTCTAATTCACAATCGTGTTTGTTTTTAAATGTGAGACTAATTTATATCTCTGTTTCGTATTCGATTAGGTTGTTGCACAGAAAGTGAAAGAAGCTGAGATCAGCCATGGCCAGCAGGACTCGCTTCTTCTGGTATACATATCTCAACGACTCACAATCCAGTTTTCACTTTTTTTGAGCTCTTAATGAGTTGTTTTTATAACTTTTATTATTATTATTTGTAGTAGAGTGTACTTGTTTGAGGTTTTATTCTGCTAAATTTCGTGTGATTTAACCTTTTGGAAGCATATTTTGCACTAGTTTTTTCTTCCATTAAATACTGTGTTGAAGTTGTTGTTTGTATAAAATTTGAAAAATCTGTTTCTGTATATGTATCTGTGTGCATGTGTGTGTACTGTCTTTTGATTTATGTTTAGTAGATTTTTCTTGTGATTTTGCAAATGGGTTTTTGAGATTTGTTGTATTTAATGATCTTTTGAGTTTTTTGTATATAACAAACCTTGGAAGGTTATTCCGTTTCCCAGAAACCTTGTCCTTAAAAGAAGTTTTGATTTTTAGCTGTATGGATAGGAGAGCAGAACTTAGATTTGAGTTGTTGTAGTTAACTAAAGTGAGAATTTGGATCTGGGTTTTGCTCATTTTAGTGGGAAAAATTATTGTCGAGAAACATTATTGATTAAAGGTCCTTGTCAGTAAGCAATTAAGCATTAAACAGCAGCCAACATGTATATTCCAGCTCCCTGTTTTTCTTTCAAGGAAATGAATTACTGGACATAATGTGACAAATGCAAACAAATATGCAAATGAAAAATGAAGACCAAAGAAACCTTAATTCTTACCTAGATTGTTTTACTTTCATCGGCATGTGTATGGCTTAGTGTGTTGTTGAACTATGTTATTAGACCAGTGCTGTTGTTGGAAACATAGTGATTTTTGCTTGATTTTCTCTAGTGTTTAGAATGTGGTGTAAAAGTATATGCTTTCACAATTACTGCATTGATATTCAATTATCATTTAGAAACTTGATAAATGATCTTGAAACTTACAAAAACCTTGAGTGAGCTAATTTTTTTTTTTAAACTTGCACCTTCTATTTTGTGATTTATTAATTAAAGCGGTTGCAATTATCTAACATGTCTAATTTTTTATTTTGTAGAATTTGGTGGAAAGTTACATCTAGCAACGTATGATAATTAAGCAGTGCTTTATATTTTTCATTTATATTTTTTGCATGAAGTGTTTTATATTTTATGATAAGGTTATATGTTGCTTTTTTTTTAAGCCCTTTTGAAGACAGTGCTTTGTAATTTAGATTTTAACTTTTGTGTGTGTTATTTAAACTCTGATGCAGGTGTCCAAAACACAAATAGTAGAAAGACTTACAACATATGAACACAATATTAACACTAATAATTTAATATAAATGGATATTTTGTGACAAAAAAAGTTAAATATATTATAGAATCTTGTAACAAAATTTGATAATATTAACATCAATTACAAGCCTATTAGAAAGTCCATCAAAAAGCCAAAAAAAAGCCCAAATAAAAAATATAGGTTTTTCCGGTTTTTATGGTAAAAAACCGGACTGAACCAAAACCAGCCGGTTTGAACTGGTTCCAGTTTGAATTTTTTAATTTTTAATAATTTTTTTAGATATAAACCAAACCGAAAATAATCACCTTTAGTCTAACCCAATTTACACGCAGCCAACAACCGCAAAAACTTATTTTGCCGAAACATTTATGACTAGTGCACGTGATACAAGTTTTATTTCAAGTGATTGTTAATTCTATCAATTGAACTATACTTCAAAATGATAAAAAAAAGAAGATATTATAGAAAATACTAAAATGTCTGATGTTTTTCTCACACATTTTTTCACTTGGACTCTCTATTCAATTTTTTTTTTATTACAGTTCTCAAACTTTTTTAAGACAGTTGCTTACTTTTGAAGTCAAATTAAAGAATAATTTGTTTAGATTTATTGACAATGAATAAAAGAAAAAGAAAAAAGACCAGTTAAAGATGCCTAAAACATTGACAATGTATTTTTAAGTGAAATGGATTAAAAATTGAGTTTTTAGAGTAAAAAACTCACTGTCATGATTTTCTAGTCATCACAGAGGTGGCTGGAATCTGGGCTAGCAAAAAACACGTTATCTATCCTTTTAAAAGAAAAAAGAAACAAGACTAACATTAGGGATGATTATTTTTTGTTCGATTTAGTTTTTATAAAAAAAAAGTAACTAAGGTGATTTTATTCAATTTTTTTTATATGAGTTATTATGATCTTATGACCCGGATCACGGGGTTTGCGGGTTACCCTGGATTAACTCGTCTTTTATTACCTAAGTTACTTGTCTATTACATTATCTCGAGTTGACTCGATTTTTTTTTGTTATTTTCTATTTAATTTTATACTTTTAAAGGTAATTTTTAGATTATCATGATTTTTTCTTAAAAAATTTATGTTAACAATCATTGTTTATTTTTATTATTTAATCAAAATAAAATTAACTTATTAAACCTGGTTAGAAGTATAATATGAATTGTTATTATTTTTTTAAATTTTTTAAAAATATATTTACGGTACCTTGATATTATTTTTTATACAAAAAATACAAACTCTTGGCACAGCGCGATCCACGTTTATTCAGTAAAGTGTAAACAGATAAGACATGCAGTGTACTACGTACTAGACCAGAAGAATAATATTACTAAAGAAAAACTTAGAATTAAATTAAAAGTCATCGACTCATCACTATCTTGAGTTTAATACAAGAAGAAAAGGTTAGCTTGAACGTTCCACGTGTCAAACGCTTCACCATAAGATCTCAAACTATGCTCTCCAAGGCCAACGTGGCAACCCCTCTCAAAAATATCTCTCCCAACAATCCCAAAACTACGCAACACGTGTCCAGATATGCCCCCACCAGAGAAGACAATTAAAACCGCAGCATAGTGATAGAAGTACCGGTTCCTAACAAGAAAAATAAAAAACAGTGGCCCATGTGTTGACACGTCATCTAAACCAACCAGTTGCCAATGGGGAGCCACCTTTTGATCGACCCTCTGATCTCCTTAATCAAATAAAAAAACCGAAACTCTCTCAGCTTAAAAAATTTAAAAAAATCCTTCAGACGAGAAGATATTTTCAGCGGTTTTGCGGTTGTGAGTGCAAGTTGGAACAAGGAGGCAGTTTTTGCTAACTCATCTCTTCACTAAAATTAATTTCAGTTATTTCTTTTTGATTACTGTCTTGCTAAGGACGAGGTTAATTTTGCTCTAACATTAACCCGCTCTCTCTTCTCGTTTTTTCTTTCTGATACCGCTACAGTTTTCATTTTGATTTTTCTTCTCTGAAGAAATTAGGGTTTGTTTGTTGTGTTAATTTTCAAATTTTCAAATTTTTTGTTTTGTTTTGTGTAAGTATCATCGTGTTTGAGAATGGGTAAGGTGGTGGTGAGTAGCAGTAGTGAAGAGGCGGGGGGGATGGTGGTGGAGTTAGAGACAGAGAAGAAGGATATTGGATCGTCGGAGGTGGTTCAATGGGAAAAGTTTCTACCAAAGATGGTGCTCAGGGTTCTTTTGGTCGAAGCGGATGATTCTACTCGTCAGATTATTGTTGCTCTCCTCCGAAAATGCGGTTACAGAGGTTTTAATTTCTTGCTTTTCACTCTTCGTTGGCTTTACCATCATTTTTATTTTTCTGTCTAATTTAATTGAACTTAAATTCTCATTTCTTTTTTCTTCTCGATCAACTTATCTTTGTTAAGTAGACAACAATTTGATTTTTTTTGGTGATATTAACATGTCAGTCTCTCGTGGCTGCACTATCATCTTGACTTGTTTTTGCTGATTTTGATAAAGATTCCTCTTTTTTTTATTAAAAAAATCGATATTTCACTTCTGATTTGTTTTTGAGGGAACTGGAATTTGTGTTAAATCTATTTATCATGCTTGGCTGAATAAGGCGGCATTACTGTTTTTGCTGTTCTTGATGAAAAAATATTTATCATGCTATGTAGCCTGGATGAATTTACTTCTGACCCTTGCTCTGTAACATGTTGATTCCTCTTTCCCTCTTTCTCTGTTATATGATGTAATTGAACATTATATTTAATATTCGAGTACAATTTGAGTTCGCAATTTGCAAAATAAAAATAAAAAATCATGCCATTTTCAATTTTCGGTATCATGGTCTTCGACTGAAGATGTATGCTTTTCTCTCTGAGCAGTTTCTGCTGTTCCTGATGGATTAATGGCGTGGGAGACTTTGAAGGAGAGACATCATAGCATAGATCTCATATTAACTGAAGTGGATTTGCCATTAATATCGGGATATGCGTTTCTTGCTTTGGTCATGGAGCATGATGTTTGCAAAAACATTCCTGTCATAAGTATGTCAAAGCATGTTTTTGTTAACTTTACTATCTTGATATTTTGTTTGTCGTGGTGCTAAACAATGTTAGGAATTTTTTGCATCATAAACATACAGTGATGTCTTCACACGATTCAATTAGTGTGGTTCTGAAGTGCATGTTAAAAGGATCAGTTGACTTTCTCGTTAAGCCTGTTCGGAAGAATGAATTGAGGAACTTGTGGCAGCATGTTTGGAGAAGGCAAAATGTATGTTTAACTTTCAAGTTCATTTTTTCGTTCTATTCTTCTGGTTCAAGAGCATGCTACTAATGGATTTTTTTTTTTAATTATTGATCAGCTAACTGCTGGAAAAATCCCTCGAAACTCGCATAAAGTTGAGGCATCATCTGAAAACAACGCAGCTTCGAGTGATTTTGCGACATCTTTGCAGAAAAATAAGGATTGCAGCGAGAAGGGGAGTGATGCCCAAGTGAGTATTAGGTCACTTAATTGTCAGTATTGTAGAAATATGTAGTCTCTGTCTTTGAATCCATTCTTGTGATGTAATGTCTGCCAATTTCCCAAATAAGGGTGAGCAAAATAACGAGAGACCGAATTAACCAAAAAAACCAACATAAAAATTAACTGGAAAGGCCGACCCAAGATATCAAACTCAAAAAACTATTTAGAAAATTTTAAAAAATCAGTTCGGTTCATTTTTGTTCCGAGAAACAAAAAAAATCCAAACCAAACTGATTTTTTTCAATGGAAAACTAAAAAAACCTTAAAAAGCCCAAGCCCATTTCACCCAATCCTCCAAAAAAGCCCAATTAAAAGATCCATGGACTAATTTGCGAGAACTTAACTGAATTGTTCAGTTTGAACTGGTTTTCCAGTTCGATTCAAATTTTAAAATAAAATTGGTTCAGTTGGACCTTCTGTCCAAATCGAACTGAACTGACCGATGCTCCCTATTCCCAAATGTCTGCTTCTGAATGCGATGCAGACAGGGGAAGAAATAGTTGATTCAGTATTTTCATGTAACCTGCCGAGAATCAATTGATTTTCCTCTTTGCTTCCTCCACTCCTTTTGGCTCATCAATTGCACAATCTTTATAAAGCAGTAAGCTATAGATATATCCAGGATCCATGATGAAATTCATGGAGGACACTTGTAGAGTGAGGAAAATTTCTCTTTCCAGATTAGGCTGGCTTTATAAAGTATCACATAGAGACTGCATGTTTGCCACTTCCCATGCAGAGCTCTTGTACGACCCCTTGCTTGGAAGCTGAGAGTGCTCACATGCAAAATATACAGGGACTTTCATATCTGAAGTATAGGAGTGCTTCAAATTTGAGCGATGCAGATAATGAGAAGTATGAAGATTATGCCAAATTAAATAAAAGCCCAGTAAATCCTGAGAGCAAGACCGGAGGTATGTCTCACGTTTCCATTCCTACTTTTTACTTATCATTTATTACCACTGCTTGAAAACTTTGCTTTCTTTGTTCAATAATACCTAACAAAGGGACTTCTAACACAGTATTTGTAGCAGAAAGGTCAAACAGGACGAGACCTGACAGAGAACCGTACCATGGAGCTTATAATCCAACTGCTTCGAGACTGGTAGAGGAGCATGCTTGTGCTGAGTCAGCGATTGATGATGAGAACTCGAGACCAGAAAATGATAGGGAACATGCTAATAGCTCCTTTGGCCACGATGATGTACGTGCTGAAACCTCAAGTGGAGCCATTGACTTGATTGGTTCCTTCAATAATCAACCAAAGCACACATATGCATACTCTAGTTTACATGATGCGACAAACAAGTTTGAATTCCCTCCACTACTTGAACTCTCTCTCAGAAGATTGTATCCCAGTAGCTCAAAGAACCAAGGGCTAGATGAAAGACATGCATTGAACCATTCCAATTTCTCAGCCTTCTCATTGTAAGTTTTTGTACCCAATACTGAATATTAGATAAAACCTGGGCCATCATACTGTTTTCCATCTCAAACTTTATTTTAACATCATGGAAGTGAGTCTATCTCCCTTCAAGTTTTCTTCTTTTTTGTTTCAGTTTCAGTTTCGCTTTTCTTTCTCTTGTTTTTATATTTATTTTCAAATAATTATTTAGCTGTCATGTTAGGTTCATCTTTCTTGTGCTTATTCAATATAATTTCTCTATTATAATAAAATATTAGGCTTAGATGAAGGAAGAAGCAGGAGTTCTGAGACGGTGGATTTAATGGCATAGGTGGCTATGAGATTCAGTATTGATATTAGATAGGGTGTTCCCCATTCGTTGAATGCAAGGATCATAATAACATAATTTTATCCACTGCTTTAACTGATTTGTTAAAGAACAGGAGCTGTGTTTTTACAGTCTTTTCTTTTTATGATGTGTTTTCTGCCCTAACTAATGGGCTTGTATAGGAAGAGAGATGGATTCATGAGTTCAAGCCTCACCTTTGTCAGAAAAAAAAGAAGTGGTTTCTGCATCCTGATTGCATAATTTTAATGAAAGTTATTTCTTTTAATTTAGAAGGTCACATGTGGAAATGCTACTCTGATTAACGCATAGGTTCTCTCTGCAGGTACAATAGTAAGACGCTGCAATCCCTTTTTCCAACATCTGCCAGTAATGGCTCAGATTCCAAGGAAGAAGCCAGTAAGTCTCCTGATCCGTCATCCAATCAACTTGCTCAAAATGTTGGTACTGTTTCTCAAATACATGATGCCTCTTTGAGTGGCAATCAAGAAATTATGACCACTCCGGTCATTGGCCAATCTGGGAAGGTGGAATTAGCACATCCAAGCCCTCAACTTGGATTGATTCCTGTCTTAGGTACAAGGCTTGACAATATCTCTACCGGATGTGGTCATGTTTTCTCCCCTCTATGTTATACACAATCAAATGCAGCATGGAATCCCAATCTGGCGGGGCGGCAACAGTCTCCATTTCCTCCAACTGCCTCAGTTCATTCAAATCCTGAAGTTCTTGATTCCAAGCAAAACCACAAGTGTTATGTTGACCAAAATGATCTTCAGCAGAACAATAGGGAACCTGTGGATGAAATGAGACATGATTCACCTGCTGCTGGTCAGAGTACTAGTAGTAGTTTATGTAACCTTGTTGCCAATAATAATAATAGCAGTGCTTATGAAAGCTTTGGCAGTAGAAACGATGTAAATGCCTCTTCGGTTGGGACAGCTGAGAAGTCCATGGCTCAAGAGAACTTGAATAATGGGGGTAACTTCAACCATGATGGTTTTGGAGGGAGCGATTCCTATCGCTCCAGCCAAAGAGAAGCTGCTCTAACAAAGTTCCGCTTGAAGCGGAAAGATCGATGCTATGAGAAAAGGGTATGTACTACTTATTGCTCTATGCAGATATTGTGCTGATGTGCTCATGTGCATTGAGATGACTCCATCTGTAGCTGCTTGTGAACCCATGTCATATAGCTGTCGTATCTTATCACAAATATTCTTTAAACTGTCATCCTTTTGTCAACTCTTCCTGTTGCTGATTTTCATATGTTGCTATGAGTAATCTAAACTAGCTCGGAAATTTCAGTTTCTACAGAACTGTAGTGCTGATCTCATGGACATAGACATGAAAAGTTAGAATTCAGCTGCTAGGAATGATATGCTATTGCCTGTGGTGAGGATAGCAAAATCACATACCGAGACATGTGTGAAATGATCTGCAATTCTTAAACATAGACTTCCTTTGACCTGCAGGTTCGATACCAAAGTCGGAAAAGACTGGCAGAGCAACGTCCTCGGGTGAAAGGTCAGTTTGTTCGTCAAGTGCAAAATGATTGCCCAGTTGCTAATGGTTGACCGCGAAGTTTATCATCGCACACCTGCTTGTTGCTTGTTGCTGAGCGCCTTGATGATTTGGAAATGATGGCATGTCTATGGTGATATATGAATGTGTTTGCAACCTCCTTTACCTTTGGGTCTACTAGAAAAGGTAGGCTTGTAATTATGGGGTGAAGTCTGAGTCCTCTTTACTCTGGTTAATTTCTTTGCTCGCGCAGTAGATGACTGACTTGTAGGTTTTAGGAAGCTTTAAAAGTAGATAATTTGGGTTGATAGGTTTAAAGTGGGCTTGTTTCTTCCTGTTAGCTTTACAAGTATGGCTTTATATGATTACTGGGCAGCTTCCACTTTGTGCCTGCCTGAGATTCTGGGCAGCTTCCACTTTGTGCCTGCCTGAGATTCTGTTGATCAATTAATTAGGAGAAAGTGGATATTATAGTATTCTTTATGTTTAGTTTGGTTCGGTTCATCTGATTGAGGCATTCCATCCTTTGATTATCTTAATAGACAACAAAACTTCTGGACGCTACGATTGATTATTTATTAGGCAAGCCTTTTATGAAAGCATTACTTCATGGACCGGAAAACCCCATAAATAAATAAATAAATAAAAAGTCCTGGAAAAGGTCTTGTAATAGGTCGCTCCAGCTACACTGCGCGCCTATTTTTTTTATTGTAGAAAAGAAATTGAGACCATGCAAATTTTTCTTAAAAAAAAAATTAAGATTATGATCATTAACTTGAGATTTAAAAATATTAAAAAGTAATAAAAAAAAGATTGAATCAAATATGATGAATGTAAATTTATGACTTGAAATATAATTTTGGGATAATTCAATATAAGAAAAAGATAAATAAACAAAGAAAATTAATTTTCAAAAACAAAATAATTAAAAAAATAGAATTTCTCGAATTAAATTCTAGGGATGCAATTAATAAATTAATTTAATAAAAAATTAAAATAGAGCCAATCACATTTTTTTTTATCGTAGAAAAAATATCAAGACAATACAAATTTTGTAAATTTAAGTTAAATTTTCAACCAGCAATCCATTAAATTCTTGACCTGGACTCAACCTAGGAGCTTAAAAATTAAATGTTGGAAGATAAATTAATTAATTCAATTCAATCTTAAAACAAAATTTCATTAAAAAAACTAAATTTAACACAGACTAAAAAAAATTAGAAGCAAGGTGACTTGTGTTATTTTAAAGTTCACTAAAAATCTCATAGAAAATGAATCAAAAAAAATAAAAGAATGGTAAATGATGAAAAAAAAAGATTTACAAAAAGAAAAAAAACAACGGAAACTCATGTTAACTTCGTAAATCAGAATTAATCTCTTAAACCAATAAATCATCAAATTTTAGACTCGGACTCAACTAAAAAGCTAAACATCCGTCCAATTAAATGTTAGAGAATGAAATAAGAAAAAAAATCAATCTAAAAACTTCTTGCAAGGTAAAAAAAACAATAATAAAAGAGATTAGATTTGACAGGAAAAAAATAAAAAAATAGTGAAATTGCCAAAAACAAAAAACAATTGTAAAAACCATCTAAAATACAGCAATAAAAAGAATAGTAACTAAATCTGATAGGTTAAAATATCTATTGAGGGTGAAATTGAAAAAAAAATCTTAATTTAATAAATTATTCTTAATAAAAAATTGCAATAAAGAGAACAATGATGAAATTGAAAAAACCCCTTTCATAAATTATTTTAAATTTAAAAAATTATAATGAAAAGAATAAGGATGAAATCTTAAATATAATAAATCTTTGGGGTTGATTTGCTTTTTTTCAAAGCCAACACGAAAATCAAGTAAGAGATAAGGAAAAGTAAAAAAACAAAAGGCTACATGCGCCACTCCGGCCACCATCGAGCTAGACGCGCTGCTTATTAGTGGAGGAGATGCTGAGATGCTTGACCTCCTCACTTCTGGGATAACCTTGGGTAAAGAAAGGTGGAAAAAATAACAACGCTTAAGGGTCAATAATTTAATGACAAAGGATAAAACCGAATAAAAAATTAATTTTTTTAAAAAACTAGTCAACCCATATTAACTCGACTAACTTGCGACCCGAGATATGAGATGAGGATAACTCCACAAAAAAAAAAGCTCAACAAATCACAAAGCTCAAGGTCTAATAAGTCAATGTCAAATGAAAAAAAAAAATCCAAAAAGGATTTAGAAAACAAATTATTGAACTCAAACCAGGTAAATCATTGAAATTGATGGATTGGGTCAGGAGACTAGGGCTACCCTATAAAAAGTAGACATGAAAAAATTACAAGCCAAATTCTCAATTATAAAAAATTAAAAATAAAAAAATAAACAATAAGGACTAAATCTTGCACAAAAAATAATTGAAAGAAACTAATCAATGATTAAATTGAGAACAAAATAAATGAAAAAAAAATTATAGAAAAAGAGTAATGAAAAAAATGAGGACCAAAATTTAAAAAAAATGAATGAAAATTCTAAAGGACAAAATAAAATAAATAAAATAAATGCTAAGGATAAAACAAATAGCAACCAAAATAATAAGAACCAAATTGAATACAAAAAATAAATTAAATTAAATACAGAGGGATGAAATTAAAAGAAATAAACTTCAAGAAGCATTAAAATCAAATCAAATAGAAATCAAAAGTATAAGGATCAAATCCAAAACAAATATAAAGTAGAGGACACAACTAAATTTTTAAAGGCACGAACACCAAGGCCTAGGAGAGAAAAATGAAGGGCAAGAGACAAAAATCCATTGCCGCCCGCCTTGCCAAACGCTTTGCCCCAACAGCTGGGCCATAACCTTGTACATTGGCTGAGACAACAATCGGGTTTTTTTTGCTACCGATGTCCTCACGCACCTTTGGAATAACGCGGAGGACACTGACGTGGTGATACATATGTAGCACGCATCATCATATTTTACTAATTTATTAATATTTTAATAAGAAAAATTACAAAAAAGAATCCAATGGCATATCATTGTTACAAAACAATAATAGAACAAAGACAAAAATACCCTCCGAAGTTATTCTTAAAACTTGAAAAGTTAAAGGTTAAATATGTAATTTTACTATAAACATTTTTATTTTTATATTTATTTATAAACTATACCAACATATTTCATTTAAAAAACATCAAATTAATACAAAGTGGGGTAGATAAATACAAAAATGCATACGAATAACGACTCGTAAGCAAATAAGAGGGGGTAGATACTTTAATCTTGAACCTTTTAAATGTTGGATCTGACGAGGCATTAGCTATGGAAAAAAAGGCATGTAGAAAAGGCAGAAATCAGCCACCAATTTTACTCATGCAGAAAAAATATAATACTAATGCATATATTTTAGATCGGGTTTGGATTAAATTTCACTGATGAAGTTTAGAAATATTTATATTTTATTTATTATTTATTAAATAAATACTTTAGATATTCATTTCTAATATGAAACAATAAATACCCAATAAATATTTATTGGTTAATGTCTCTTTTTGCTCTTGTACTCTTATACTTTTTTTTTCTTATAATTCTTGTCTATATATAATTTTTTAATGATTTTTACTCCTTTATTAATATATTCCGTTGAAGTTTCTACCCTTTTATTAGATTTTGTTAAATTATATGTCACCTGTTAAGACTTTGTTCCCAATAAGCGTAGCGTAATGGTAAAGGGTTTGAGATCTGCACAGCAGGTCTCGAGTTCGAGTCAGGGCGTGCATCTCTTGTAAGAGTCTGGGACAGCCGGGGTTTTACTCCCTCACATGGGCCCACAAAGTACGCTTTCGGGAGGGTGAGGCTTCCTCGAATAAAAAAAAAAAAATTTTGCTTATTAATAACATCATTCCGAGAATAATGTTTTTAATACCAAAATAAGTATTAGAAATGGCGGGATATATATGTTTTATTCTAATTATAAATTTAAAAATATTTATTTAATCAATACATAACATAATTTTACAATAAAACATAAAAAAGCTAGTATATAATGATTATTAGAGGTGGTAATAAGTATTAATTTTTGGATTTCCAAAATAACTTACTCGTGCTGATTTAAAAAATTATTATTCCTATATAGTTATTGATCATGTGAGAGCATGAAATTATAATATATATATATATATATATATATATATATATATTATCGTATTTAGATAAAGTTTTGAATTTAATAATACTCTTATCTTTTTCAGTAAATATAAATTTTGGATTTTTATATTTGGCTCGAAGCGAACTATATGAAAAAGATTTCATGCATTCAAACAAACCAGACAAAAACCCATCATGTTTGGATTAAAATGTCAACCATTAGAAGGGGAGCTAGCTGATCATCATGCGTTATTGCACAAGTACTTGGCACATGCGCGCGCACTGTGTGTGTGTGTGCGCGTGCGTGTGTGTGTGTGTGTGTGTGGGGTTGACGGTAATTCATATTACCTCATTAAACTAAAAGAGTTGGAATGCTTAGTGTAGTTTAATTTTTTATAATAACAGTAAAGTTTCTCTTTTTATTTTTTTAATTTAGCCTTCCTTTTCCACTTCTTTCCCTTTATTTCTTATTTTTTATGGTTTAAGATATTTTTAAAGTAATCAAATTGA
>Ga0325404_1001143_pt1 | contig 28000 bp, 14 predicted proteins | sample PopdelMetagenome_18_FD_205664 | JGI IMG/M metagenome (GOLD analysis project Ga0325404, IMG submission 205664) | Populus deltoides microbial communities from Bellville, Georgia, United States - Xylem-Control-R1 | ecosystem: Host-associated > Plants > Phyllosphere > Stem > Wood/Secondary xylem...
TTGATTATTATTTATTTTATTTGAGATAATTTATGAAATTATATTTTTTTTCAATTTCATTCTCATTCAACTTTTTAATTTGTAAGATTTGTTCCTCATTATTTTAATAAACTTGAGAAAAATAAAACATTAATAAGTTATTTTCCAGCTCATTTTTCATGACATAACCAAACACTGGAAAGTGTTTTCCAACTTATTTTTCATAACACTACCAAACATCGAAAAATACTTTCCCGGAATTCACTTTCCAAAAATAAACTACTTTCCATCAAACAAACGGGGCCTAAGGTCCAATCATCTTAGACCATTTTTCACAAATTTTATTTCATCACAAGATCTAATCATTCTGAACTGTTTTCACATATCACACAATCAATGAAAGATCACATTTATCTTCTCAACTCATTATCACATACATTTTAATAATTATGCCATGCTCAAACCACATAATTTAACATAAATGAAAGATAAAAAGATAAATAGCTAAATTTCTTGCATTCTAAGTTAATTAGTAAAATAGAAGAACAATATAAAGTTTTACAGTCATCACTAAAGACATTGAATTTAATTATATAATAAAAGATGTTTTTCAAAATTATATGAGAGTTTACATCAATCCTGGCAACATCATTGACAACTAATATATGCAACCTAAGGTAGTCTACTACACATCTCGAACCTCTAAAGATCCTGAAAATAATTTAATCTATATTATAAGAGATATAAAGTAACAATCAACATAATAAAATAATCAATTTTCTATTAAGTTTCTACATCATAAACAACTTATTAAGAAATTTAAAATGGCGAGCAATCATTTTAGCCACTCAATAAATCAATACCTTCAGTCTCATATGAGGAACTAATCAAATTTTAAACTTCCCGGTCATTAGATCAACTGATGCCTTTAATAGTGTCCTAGTATTAGTTAAATTCTTAATTCCTGAATGTTAGATTTACTAACGCCTCTAGTACCTCTCTAGATACTGGTCAAATTTATGCTCTCGATCATCAGATCAGCTGACACCTCCAGTATCTAGCTAGGTACTAGTCAAATTCAAACTCCCAATCGTCAGATCAATCGAAGCCTCTAGTACCTCTTCAAGTACTAGTCAATTTTTAAGCTTAGTTTTCAATGTTCATTTCATAATATATACTTTTCTATGCTATGAAACTTAAGGAAAATTACAGAAATTTAACATTAAAACTTAACATAGTAATAGTTGAGGAGCCAAACTCCTACCTAATACCCATGATAATCCTACTCCTCTTGTCTGATCTCCAGCTCTAGCGACCTCCCCTATATTCACAGGTATATACTACATCACTCACCAAGTTTTTTTTCCATTAAGACAATTTTCAAATTTTTGTTTAATCTTAAATCTTAAATTAATAGTAAGAAATTTAAAACTTCCTTAAACATACCCATTATGTTTACAAAATTGAATTTTCCTCATCAATATATAACATGAGTTTTCAAGATCTTTTTTCCATTATCTCATCACCCATTTGATACCACTATATTTTTTCTTCATACATTTTATACTAATTAAATCAATCAATTTCTCATATCTCTAATTAACCTTGGTCAACACCTATATATAAGATAAAAATACCAAAATCTTTTCATATTTCCTTAACTCATTCATGAGTAAGTCATTTTATCTCATAATCAACATAATTAATCCCAAATTCATATATTAATTAATTCAACAATACAATTTTCACTTTTTTTACTTAAGGTTGGATGAAACCGTCATTTAAAGGGGGAGTGATTTTTCTTTCTAATTTCTCTCAATTAGTTCATTTTCAATATCTTAAATACTTCATATAACATATTTAAACAAAAATCTCTCAACCATTTAAATAATTAAACCCCTTCACTGTATCAAGTCTCAATCATATTTCCATAGTCAACCAATGGTAGGTTTTTCTTTTCTAATTCCACCTTTTTTATAATTAATATATATTCATACTAACACAATTACATACAATATTCATGGAAATTCCATCAAACAATCTCAACTCCTGCACTTTTTTTCCTAGGCCAAAATCCACTAAAAAAGAAAGAGATTTTTTTTTCTTTTCAATTCTTTCAATTAAGTCATTACCCAATTATTTTTCATATTAACAAACATAAATCAATCATAAAAACAACAATTCAACTAGCCAAAATCCATAACTAAAGATTCACACCACACTAACATATTCAATATTTCTCAAATTACAAAATCATCCAAATTAATCGCTTGAGTTGAGTTTGGTACCTTAAGTAGATGATAATTCAAGCAAAAAAAATGCAATAACAACTCTAGCTCCCTACACTTTCCCCTTTCTTCTTCAAATCTTTCTAAAACACCTCACTTTTTATGGTTACATTTCTCTAACCACCAAACTTTCCCTTTTTAATCCTTTAACAACCCCTTTTAATTACTTCATGATAGTCTTTTTAAGTGAATTTGGAAAGAAATGAGAAGAAAAATCTCAAAACCCTTACCTCCCTTTCTCAAACATGGCTATTAACCATTTTGGGGAAGGAGAAAGGTATTTATAAATTGAATTTTTGTTATTTGTATTTTGACCCCACAATCTCATATATTTCATTTTGACCCCACCATTACTTAAATGATTTTTTTTCCTTTAACAATAAATACCATGTCATTTATTCTATTTTATTTAATTTCACTCCCTTTTATTTTATTTAATCTCCTAAATTTAATTTATCCCATTTTATCTTTGAATTAAAATTTTTATAGTTAAAATTATTTTTACACATGCAAACATAATAATGCTTTTGGATAGTCATAATTTATGGTTAGGAAAATGAATTTTAATGGTGGATGCACAACCAGTCCTATGTAAGGACATGTGCTCAGTGCAATGACGAAAGACATAAGGCTAGTCAAAAGAGGTAGGGACACACGACTAATCTAATAAAAATGACATGTGGCTAGTCTACTGAGAGGGGATGTAAGGTTAGTCTAGGAGATGCATATCAAGTCCACTAAGAAAGGACAAGTGACAAGTCTAGCTACCTAGATAGCTAGTCCAACAAGAGGGAATGTATGACTAGGCCTTGTTAAAAAAAACAATGCTACAAGGTCCTTTGAATAGTCAATCTTTTAAGAGGGGTGAACAACTAGATCTTATTAAAAAATCTAGTCTAGAGACATATGCACACACAACCAATATATTAAGAGGAAACAAGTGGTTAGTCTATTTAGGAGGGATGCAAGGTTAATCTAAAAGGACACATGGCCAAACCACCAAGGACTTCAACTACTTGAATGTCTAATATATCAATAAGGAAAGCATGGCTAAGTGCTTTTTAATAAAGGTATATTATTAGTCCTATAAAGAGAAGGGATACAGCTGACCTACTAAAAAGAGACATGTGACTAGCTCTAAGTTAAGAAATGATACATAATCATATAGAGAATTTTGCCAAAAAAATATTGAGGAAGGTATGTGCCTTTATACCTTAGAAAGATGGGTCATTATGCCTAAAAAGTTATAATATTTATACCCAAGTAAGGTGTTTTTTTTTTAATAATTGATAGAGCTGGATGACTTTTATAAACCCGCAATCTAAAATTAGTAAAATTCATGTTTATTAGTGGAATTATTTTATGATAATTAAAAAAACAATATGTTATGATTAAATGAAGGGTCCACAGTGAGTTAGTTTAAAAATATCAAAGAATTAAGTAATAAAGCAATATGTCAGAATGTTGTAATCAGGTAAAATTACTAGAAATGACATATGACATTGGTTTGAAATTGGTAAAACAATATGATAAATACCATAATAAATAAAATAAATGAATGTATGAATTTATGTATAAATCATACCAGCTGTTGGTATAAACCCTGTATTTAATTGTATAATTTTTAACAAAAAATGGTAAAAATCATGAGGAAATTTATTGTGATTGAGGGTAAATGTCCTACATGAATATTATTAACTCTAAATGAAATGAGAATAAAATTATGTATGAAAGATTTTGTAATTGGGGGCTTTACAAAAACTATGCATGTTAAAAAACAAATGAGTTGCATTTTTGTAATTATATAGAAAACAACTTCTCCCTTTTTTTTTTGTTAAAGCTGGCAAAAAATTCTAGCAATGAAAAGAAAGGAAAAAGGCAACATTCTCTTCATTCTTCTTCTTCTTCTTCTTAGTGATAAAGAGAGTTAATGATAAGGGTAATGAGATTCATAGAAAGAAATGAATGCAAAAAATCAGTGGGTTAGCAAGAACAACGAGGGGTTAAAACTTAGAGAGAAAAACAAGCATTCTTTAAATGAGAAAGAAGGATTGAAGGATAACTTGCAAAGTAAGCCATCAATTGAGTTTAATTTGTAAGTAAGATATTTTTTATAGTTATTTTTTTTGGTTTAGTGATTTGGTGATGAAGGGATAAACCAAAAAAAAAATCTAGGATTTATGTGATTTGGTGATAAATTATTGGTTGATGGGTATGTAAATGATGAGAATAACAACCAAAATCGAAGGAAAAAGTTGGATAAAAATTATAAATTATTGTGTTCTTATGGCCAGCCACAAGAGAAATTGGGGGAGATGAAAAACCTTGCTTAAATTTGATGGTATTGTATGTTTATTAAATGTGTATGTATGATTAAAGATGTTTGGGAAAGATTTTTGGTGGATATATGGATTACATGTTGTATGTGTTTTTGGGAAATGTTGTGAATGTGAATTTATGTGACTTTGGATGTTGAATACTCATGGATTAATGTCAATGTCTTAGAAGGTGTAATTGAAGTAGAAATTCTTATGAATGGATATTTACATGTTAAAATACATATTCAGAAAGTTTAGGCAATGAAGTTTGGAAACCTTGATGTTAAAATATATATTGCACTCAACAAAATAGAGTTAATGGTTGAATTGCATTAACAATAAAAGAAACGGATGAAATGAAATAAATTGAAAGAAGAACATGGGTTTCTTACTTGTACAGTGGTTGGCCATACAAGGAAATTAGGTATTTTTTTAATTAAAGGATAAATTGTTGAATTGGTATGTATATTGTATGTTTGATATTGAAACTAACATGTTGAGTAATAAATGAAGAAGGATATGATAAATTATGAGTTTTCTTATAATTGGTTGAATTGTTAGCTTAGAGAATTTTAAGAAATTTTAAAAGTTGACTATGATTAATTGATTTATTGGCATTAACTTAAATGCTAAATGTGTTGATGATGATTGTGAATGAGATTGAATAAAACGAAGTATGCAAGTTTGGAGAAATCACATGTCAAGTTTAAATTTGTCGTGTTAGTCCTTAAATGGTTAAAAAAGAAAAAGTATGGAAATTCAAAGAAATATGTGAGATTTATGTTTAAACAATGTTAAAAATATTAAAGTTGGTTTGAAAGGTTGAAAATTTTGTTTGTCTTCGATCTTTGCTAATATGGCCGATAATTTACAATTATGAAGATGGAAGATTTGAAAACTTGGTTTGATGATGTGATTTTTATGCTAATTGATTTTGTATGAGTTTAATTTATTGTGATTGGGGTGAAATTGAGATTATTGTATATTTATGGCCATGTTTTTTAGAAAGTAAAGGAATGTGGAAACTTAAGTTTGTTGTGGTTGAATTGTGAATTGACTAAAGATTTTGTTAGTTAAAGTTGTGAAAATATATTACATATTTGATTTTAAGTATGAATGGGTAAAGCTGATTATTTTTGTGTGTGACAAAGAGATGAGAAATTTAAACTATATAAGTATGAGAAATTTATGTGATTGAATATAACTAGGTATTTGGAGTCAAGTTGTTGTTATTCATCAATATGAAAATAAAAAATTGTGTGTTGAACATTATATTGGATTGAAATTGTAGAAGTGTGAAAATTTCTTCGATAAAATCTTAAATTGATAAGGTAAATACTAATATTTGGGTTGTGATATATTAAACATGCAATTGAATTTTGAAAGTGTAAAAGTTCTAAGGATTTAAATTATGACATAGATACTTATGAATTGTAATATTATGTGATGTTTATAATATGGTTGGAAATTTATTGGAAAGTTGGAATAAATAGAAATCTTTATGGTTGGATTTATTTGGTAGTGTGAACATTAATTAATGATTGATATGTGGATGGAAATTACAGAAGATCTTGGAAATATGGAAATTTTCAAGCTTGAAATCTTAATTGGAAGAATGAAAATTCATACATGGATTAACTGTGTGTATGTTATGATCATATGATGTTTTAAATTTATACCATTAGGGGTGTAAAAAACACAATCGAAGAAGGACAAGTTGTGACAAGAGATTATTGTTAGAAGTTTTTGGTAAGGATTGCCCCTTTACCTCTTCAATTATTTAAATTGCTTTTGTAATTTAAGAATGGAATATAAATTATATGTATATTATACAATTATGTATAATGAGAAAAATTATGCTTTCGGGACATGAAAATAATATCATGTGAATTTATGCTTTTAGGGTAGGAAAATGATAGAAAAATTATGCCTTCAAGGCAATAAATAAATGTTATGTAAATTATGCCTACAATGCATAAATTTAATGTTATGTGAAATATGCTTATAAAGTAGGAAAATAAAATGATGTAAATTATGTTTTTAGAGTAGTAGAATGATATTACATAAATTATGCATTTGAGGAGGGTAATGACATTAAGTGAAAATACGGGTATGACATAGGGAAAATGATACGAAAACAAATATGATTTTGTGGTAGAAAATTAATATTTTGTGAATTAAATAGACCACAATGGCGGAATTTAACGCACAAAATTGAAATTAACCACAACAGTGAGATTTAATTAATTAGACCACAACAATGAGATTTAATTAAATGGACCGCAATAATAAAATTTAACACATGAAACTGGAATTAACCACAATTGTGAGATTTAATTAATTAGACCATGATAGTTGAATTTAATTAAATGGACTGTAACAATGAAATTTAATATTATATGAATTAAATTGACCACAATGGTGAGGGATATCATGTTGAAGTATGAGCTATGAGTGATTAAAAAAAAATTATGAAAAGGATATGAATGTGACATAAATACTCACAAGAAATATTTAAGATAAAAAGTACTTGAATATGTCATAAATAAGTATAAAAAATATTCAAAATGAATAAATGATTGAGCCATGAATATGTATAAAAAATTTGAAGAATGAAAAAAAAATATATGGATGGGTTTTAAGCCATAATAGGTATAATAGATGCTTGGATTGAAAAATGATATTGATGAGTTATAAATGACACTATAAGAGTCAAAATAAATAAATAAAAATTAGTTGGTCAAAAGTGACATAATAAATATTGAAATGAATGAACACGAATGGCGAGCTAAAATGTTATTTATAAATGATAAGGGCGTTAAATGGATTTATAAATCCATAATTAAACTAAGTACGACCTATGTGCATAGCAAGGGGTAATGAACCTTAAATTGGTTTGGACTATGAAGTTTAGAGTATTTGAGATAATTTCATGAAAATGATTAAATCAAAACATGAATGAACATGATTGTCACATTACAATGAATACAATTAATTTTATGGTATAAGTGATGAATGTTTTGAGATAGGCTAAAAAATGGATTGTTAATCAAAAAATCATTATAAGCATGACAATGATAACTCAATGAGTATGAAAAAATGATGTTTATTGGTTATTGAAAAACAAATGTATTAAATTAGGGATTTGGCAAAAAAATGATGTGCTTGTAAATGTGTTAAAGATGTGGTGATTGCTTGTTTAGTTTTGGCAAATATTAGTAATCATAATGGTACAAATATTAATGTTATTTTCCATGATCTTACATGTACCTTCTCCTAAATGACTTAGATCTTGCATTTCACATTAGACATGACCTTATAAAAATTTTGTAAATAAATTTACATGTATAGAATCAAGAAAATATTGTAACCTTATGACTTTGTATCTATAATGGTGTATCATTATACCATTGATGAAATTGATGGATGCCGAGCCTGAGATTACCATTATAAAGTAAAAATAATCATCATTTGATCATAAAAAATCACCTTGTTTAAATACAAAGACAATACTTCTCTTGGATATAAAGGCCATGTTACCTAAATATAAAGGTTATTTCCCTTTAGTTATGGGAAACCTTGTTGCTCATATATAAAAGTTATATTCCCCTCAATGATAAAGACTATATTTTCTAGATATAAAATTGTAATGCCTCATAAATTTCATGACAAATTTTGTTTTCTTGAACTGTAATATAAATATAAAATAGGCAATATATATAGGTGATTTTTCATGATCAAATGATGATTATCTTTATACCTAGGTAAGGTGGTTTCTTCAAATTCAAAAGGTGTTTGCCTTTATAAATTGGCTGTACATGTTTTTTATTCTTATATTAAAGTGAGCAATAAAATTATTATCTCTCATAATATTTTGGATTTTAGCATCTTTTTTATGTTTTATTCTTATATTAAAAGTAAATAACTATTATTATCCCTAATAATAATTTGGATATTAACACTTTTTAGGTTTTTTCTATTCTTATATTAAAAGTGAATAATATTTTCTAGTAAAAAAAAGTTTAAAAACACTTTTTAAATATATAGGCCAAAATGCTTTGGAATTTTATGTACTTTTTGTAAAATCCATGCAATATTTTTTTTTTAAGACAATGCCAAAAATGTTTTAAATTTTCTTTAAAAAGATGCTCAAAATAAATTTAGGATTTTTGGCCATATGAAATTTTTATTTTTATTTTTTTAGGACTTTGTTTGGTAAAAAAAACTCATTTTTCTTGTAATAAAACTAACCAAAATAAGCCTAAAGGGTGTTTGCCAAACACACCCGTAAACTAAAAGACCCTTAACAAAAAATAGTGGCAAAACCAAACAGGGTATAAGTCTTGTGACCCAGATGTTTTTGACCAGACTAGGTCGACTCGTCTGGGTTAACTTGAAATCTTTGGTTCGACCATAAACCGAATAAAAAATTCTGGTTTAACCTGAAAACAAACTAAAAACAAAATCAAAGCCAAAAAAACAGATTAAACTTGCCAAAAACACAAAAACTCAAAAAAACTTGAATAAAACGGATCACATGCACAAAAATGAAGAACACCAGACATGAACCCGAATGAACCCAGCAACGTGGACTTAGATTCAGACCAGATTTGGTCAAATAAAAAGCACATACATATTGGAAATCATGCAAGGAATAATAATCTAGCATCCAATCTCTTCGATTTTCAATAAAAATTCATGATTTTGTCAAAATAAGTTTCGATTTAAAACCAAAACCTAAGGCTTAAAATATGTTGTAGACATATTATTTATGAAAATAAACTCTAGATTACTTGTTAATCATGGCCAAAGAAGTGTTTTGGTCAAAGAAAAAGACCACAATTAGTCCTAATCATATAGCTAAGACGATATTATTGGGAATAACACGATAACAACCCAAAACCGAACCTAGCAAACATGAAATTCAAATTATACCCAATATGGGTAAACCAACGGCATAGACATGTTGGGAATATGTAAGGATTAATAATCTAACATCCATTTACTTTAATTTTCAACGAATCAACACGATTTCACAAAAATAGGTTTCGGTATCGAAACTAAATCCTAAGATCTAAACTCATTAGAACATGTTATTGATGTGAATAAACCATAGGTTATTATGGATCAAAATTGATCCAAATCATAAAGCTAAGACAATGTTCTTCACAAGAACACGAAAAACATTGCTTATCCACAAACCTAGAACATGCCTAGAATGCAGCCACTGTTAAGCCTTTAAAATTGACTTTTTAGGCTTCTAAAACATACTTTCTTTATCCCAACAGGTCACACTAACATATACAAATATATTTGAATCAAAAACACTAACAAAAAACATCAAAACACCAAAATCAAACTTGAGGTATTAAATCCAAAACAATAAAAACTTAACACAACCTATATGTTCATGCAACATGGATTCAAAATTGGCCTTTTGAACCCATTTTGTGCATGAACATGCATAACAAAGCCAAGGTAAACACCTTTACATTAATATGCATAAGCAAGGTCAAAACACAAACTAAAACAACATTATATATTAAAAACAAACTTAAAACAACAATAAATATTTATCAAAACATAAAAAAAACTTCAAAAATAACAATATTAAATGGAAAACATAGTAGCAAAGAGGTGAATGCAACATCATTTGTTAAACATTCCAAAACTTTTTGCTATGCTTGTAAACATAAATATAGAATAAAAAATGAATAAAAAACAATTAAAGCAAGCTATAATGGCATGCTTTTGGATTAAAAAGGTACATAAGATAGCTACTCCTTTCTCTCTTTTTTTAGCTTTCATCATTTGATCTTCAAGGGTATTTATAAGGTTTTTGGGAGGATTTTGAATCTATTCTTGACCCTTGATCTTAAGGGAAGGGTTGTGAACCCTTGATAAAAACCCACGAAAGGCCTTTGAGAGTGAACGAATGAAAAAAAAGCTAGTTTTTTACATAATTGGGTTTCACCCTTAAATGATCGAGGTGCCCACATTTGAGGCTTTGTTGGAGCAATTCTAATATCATCATCGCCTAAGACCATCTAAAGTTGGTATAGCAGGTGCACTCTTTTCATTTAAATCCAACCTTGCTTAATTTGGAGGTCTGTAACTATATATTTATTCATTTGAAGTTGTCAACTCGACCATTCAAAATTGTCAGAGCTAACTGGGTTGCCTACTTTCGAGGCCTTGTCGGAGTGATTCTGATGTCATCATCGTTAATGACCACCTGAAGTTAATAAAGGGGATGCACACCTTTCATTTGAATCCAACTTTGCTTAATTTGAAGGTCTGTAGCTTCACATTCATTTGTTTAAAGTTGCCAACTCGATTAACCAAAATTATTGAAAACAAAGGTCAAGTCGATCGGACAACATGTCACTCACCTTCTCTTCTTTAAGTTTGAATGACACGTTGTTTAGGTGAGATTAAGGTTTGAAATTTGGGATTTGCAAATTTCAATTGAGTCCATATTCTTCTAATTTCTTTTAATTACACCCCTAATTGCCTTTAAACTTTTAATTTTTTGCAATTTCACCCCTGACAAACTCAATTATCAGCCCCTAAATTGGCCATATTTTTCATTTTTGTCATTGATTCTAAATTTGTGCATTATAACCCTCAATTGACCAAACAACTTCCAATTTTTTTTATTTGGTCCCCGATTTGATCAATTTCAACCCCTAAATTCACACGCCTTTTCCAGTTTGGTCTTTGGTTTTGAATTTCTTCAATTAAGTCCTAATTACCCATTAAACTTTTATATTTATGCAATTAAGTCCCTGATTTAACGAAATTAAATCTTAAAAATTTTAATTTGACCCCTAGACTTTAACATCTTTCAATTAAAGCCTAAATTGACTAAAAAATTAGTTTTCATGCAATTAAGCCCTCAATAAATTCAATTAAACCTTGAAAATTTCTAATTGAGTCTTTAAACATCCAATTTTGAATTTTTCTTCTCGAATTGAATTTTCTTTGCCATTAGAGCCTTCATCAGTCGAAAATACATTATTAAATTTTTTCAATCTTGCATATTTGATCCTCTTCAACTAATTTTCGGTGATTCCCTAGGCGTTCGGATATAATCTTTTTACTGATATTGTTTTTTATTTTCTTCCAATATTTTTTGATTATTTTGTATTTTCCTTTCCCCTTTTTTTTTTGTATGTGGAGCCCTAAAAAAATAGGTAACAACACCAACCATTAACTCTTTTTTTTTTCCCTCATTCCATAACATTTTTTAGTTTGATTCCACCAACATATAATCACCATTTACACTTAGTTCACATTGAAAGTTTCACTCTCATAACCTCTATCATTTTCAACTTATTTCTCATGAACACTAGTCACTATTCGACTATATCTAAATTTGTAGAATTTAGATTTAGGTGTGGCTTGTCTCTATGGAAAACTAAGACATAGAGCTACAATTTCAAAGAAGGAATTAAAACCCAGTTCTGTCATTAACGCACCCAAAATCACTCGTTATCATAACATGTAAAACTGTTCAATATGGTTCCAGTTCGACCTCCCCTTGGATTTTAACTCATATCTAGAGTTTTATAACTCAATTTACATAAGATCAGTTCCATTGAAAAGCTAGCATCTATGGCTATAACTTATATGAAGAAACTTAACCTAAATTTATCATTTTTATGCCCTAATCTCTTCTGGAAATTAGGTGATGAAATTGTCTAATTTTCATCTATGGATTTTACAAATAACCAAGTATTTCTATTCATCTTCTCGTCATTCAAATAAGCATTGCCCTTTCATATATGTTATAATATAACTAATTTCAACCTTCTAATAACCAATCAATCCAACTCACATTTTCTTAAAAATATTCAAAACTATTTTAAGGAAAATATGCGTGTGTGTGTGTGTGTACACACTACCACAACCATGATCATAATGGCATTCACTTTCAATTTATTTCCTCTTTAGCCGGCACTACAACCTCTTTTATACCATGATTTATTCTTAAAGCTTTTAATCATAACTTTCCCTTTCATGAGAAGTCGAGCACTGCACAATAATCTATACCTCTAAATGCAATAATCTTCTTTAACATTTCAAATCGCTGCCATATGCAGATTTTACTCATTTTATATAACATAACCAAACTCATTTCCCACACAATGTTATGCATTAATCTCTCATAATTTTCTTAAGCAAACACAATTTCATTGCATGCTAACTTGTTCTCTCTTAGCTGACCCAATATGCCCTTAGAGACACCATGCTTTTCTTCATTATTTCTTTATGATTTAACACTCATCACAAGCTAACCTAACCCAATTGGTTCAATTCACCATCCATTTGCATTTCCCTCAAATTTCTTTTACAAACCCTAACATAAAATTAATTATTTAAACATCAATCCTTAATCAAATTCATTTAGGCTTTCATATATAAGTTTAATTCTCCTAACGTAGTGTTAACATATCTAAAATCTCAAATACAAAAAATTAAATCAAATTGATAAATTAGATGATAATTCAAGTGTAAAATGAAAAAATAACCGTAGCTCTTTTAAGCTTTCTTCTTATCCTTCAAATCTCTCTAAATCCTTCACTTTTAGTTTGTTAAAACCCCTTTTAAACATTCAATTTTTCTTCTTTTAATCCTCAAATACGCTTGTGATCCCTCAAAGTTAACCTTTTGCATCTGATTTTGTTAAGAATTGAGAAGGAAAATTCAAAAACCCTTCCCCTCTTTTTTAAAGCTTGTTGCAGACCATAAAGAAGTGAAATAACACATTTATAATTTTAATTTTTTTTATTATTTACACATTAACCCACAATCTCTTATATTTATTTTTGTCCCCATTTTTTCTTAATTTATTTTCCTTTAATAATTTAATATCATGTCATCAATTCCACTTCATTCAATTTTCACCTTATTCATTTAATTTAGTTTTTATATTTGATTTAACCTATTTTATCTTTGGTTAAAATTTTGCTAATTCAAATATTTTTAATCAAGGATTTATATCTGATAACCAATCTTATTGATTAAGGTTAGTAATAAATGTTAAGTGCTGCATCATTATCAATAATGAGTTTTTGTACTAGAATACCATTTTAGTTTATTGTAATTTATATGAGACTTGTAGTCAATGCTTGCTTTGAGAATGAGAGAATTGAATACTTATCGGCCATATGTTCTAGTTAGTCCATTTTAATAATTTATACCTTTTCATTCAACATTATCTTTATAGTCATTATTCAAGTAGGGTGGTTGGTTAGGTTTCACTTCAAAGGAGTATGGTAGAGTGAGCACTATGTTTGTGGATATAATTTAATCATGGTAAGTCATCTTTGCATTAAAAGGTATTGTTAATCCATTGCCTTTCTTTAATACGCTATGTTTATCTAGTTATTATATTAAGATTTAAAACTCTAAGCTTTTGACTTTTTTTTGTTACATGTTATCATTACAAAGAGTCTTATAATCATATTATATTTTACAAAGAGTCTTATACCTTCATCTAATATACCATCATCCAAGAAGCCAATAACATTGATAATCATATTATACTCTTCTTTTGATTACTTTTTTATTTAAATAAAAGGATATGTTCAAGTCATCTCACACCCTGTAGATTTGTTTGAGATTTAAACATTATTATTGTCTTTGACCTCTACTAGTATTGTCTTTTTCTATAATAGGTACATGATAATCCTTTGTTTGGGTGGTTACTTTAGTACCTTGACCTCTATTACTATTGCCTTTTCTATAATACGTGTATGATTGTCCTTTGTTGAGGTTATTAATTTACTAGCATTCTCTTGTTTCATAAAAAAATACCTTACTCCATGATTGTACTAATTTTCTATGCTCAAGCTTTATGGTTATAGGCCTAACATAATGGATAATGTTTTCATGTTATTGTAGTTATAGATTGATCTGTATCCTAGCACTATATTGGATTGTTGTTGTTTCAACATAGGGTTAATTGCTCTTTATTTACTTCTTAAACTATTTATGTGAAACCATTTTAGAGATTTTATTAGTGATTTGCCTCCATAGTAGCTCAAGTTCTAATGCAACCTATTGAGTGGACAAAGAGGTTATTGATGTTAAAACCCTTTTCCATTATTTATACTAAGGTTTTAAGATATGGCATGATCATGTTTTTTTTACAAAACATTAATTTATGATCAATATTGTTGCCTTATATAGGATTAAGTAAAATCTTGTTTAGTGCTTATCGTTCTTATATATCTCTTATAAATAGCTGAAATGGTGCTTGAAGTTATTTGATCATAGGACTAGTTTGTTCAGTCTCTAAAACTTGTTTTTTTGGTAAGATATAATGTAACCCCAAACTTTTAATGAAATTTAGCCTTTAAAATGGTCAAGTAACAACTCGTAATTTCTAATGCACCATTATTCATTTGATGCTTACATTTATGTGTAAATAGGATATTTTTTTTTAGAGTTTGTCTCTTATAGAGTCACTCTTATTTATTGCATGTAATACAATTTTTACATTGTGTGTGTATATATATATATATCCATCATACGTGAGATTTCTTTTTTTATTATTAAAGTAAGAAATTATCCATTTTTTAACGAAATTTTGATAGAGTTTCCCTTGCATTAGAACTCTGCCAAAAATCTCATCTTGCTTTAAAATATTTGTAACTAATAATAATAAGTCAAACGTAATAGCTCATACAATCCATACTCATAGATAGGCTTAGGCATACCACTCGAAAGCACAATCCTCATCCACTCAATATGTGTGTGAATGTGTGTATACTGATTTATAAAACTATCAACATGAAAAATCAAGAAGAGGTGTCATTTTTTTCTCGCATATAAATTTTTATAGTGTATTAATTAAAACACAAGAAATAAATCAAGATACAATACATTAAATTGTTTTACAATTTCCTATATTTACACTAATTACATAGAAGAATATGAAGAATGGTCATAAAGTTGAAACAAATGTGTTGGATACATATGTAACATAAAATATAACAGATTATAAATTAATGATATACATATTTATTGCCACTAATATTTTTTTCAAACCTTAAAAATAACCATAGCATCACGATCCATTTCCCATGTATAAGACCCATACCAATTTTATAATTTATCTTTAACTTTCCTTAATGCTAGATCTTTCTTTTATCATTACGTAACATATCATCGTAGCTTGCGTCTTTCCTAGTCTAATATCCTACCCATCGGTCTTTAAAAACTCATCCCATTATACTAGTTTTATTGATATCTGTACCAATAAAGACCAATTAGTAATCAAATATATAATACACTTGTTTTACATATCTGTAGTAATTAACCTTTTTATCATATTTGTTCTACAATTCAATATATTCATAGCTTAATAGTGCCAAATTTCATTTTGAAATTAGATTACTAGGATAAATATCCTATCACTTAGGCATGATTTTCATCATCACTCTTGACATCCCTCATGTAGTAGTCAAAGTATAATCTTAGTTCTTCATCAAATTAAACCACCTTTACCAACATATATCCATCATTATTTGTACATCATAACTTCAACCTATTCAATCAATAAGAAACTGTATAAGTTTTCATCTAGTCAACATCTCCAAGTATACAAAATGATATAATGGTAATTATCTCCACATCATGATCTGGATAATTCATTTCATACTTCCCTAGCTATTTCAATGCTTAAGTAATTACACATCCATATAATATCCATGTATTCATGTGTCTTTTCAATATATTTTCTTGTTTCTAATCACAATCCATTCCTTTATTCTTGACTAATATTATTCAGTTTTAATATGATTTTATATACGCATATGTCTTTTTTAATTAGTCAGATGATTTTAGATCCAAGAAAGGGTATTTTCTTCACAGTTATGTAATTTAACCGTCTATAACCAATACAAAACCACCAAGTCTCATCTTACATGTCATAACAAAATTTTTCATGGAATTCTTTTCATAAGAATTCATACCAGCATTGTCTTATAACTCGATCAGTACTGGCTCTATATTGTCAAATTAATTTTGGATTAATTAGTCCAATTTAGAGTTCACTATGTTCATATTTTTTTTGGATTCATTAAACTAACAAAACTCGCAACTCGAGTTTAGAAAATTAGATGTATTCATCAATCTAAATCCATCCACCTTAACTTGTACTACATGTTGTGTCGTACCTTCTCGAGAGCTCGACATCGCGACGACCCTTCCCCTCTATTCTCTGTTGTCGTCCGTCTTCTGAGTTTTATCTCTGCGTCTTCGTCCCTCTCTCTTTACTGGTTTTAGCTCCTCTGTTCCCCATGTTCTGATGATCTTGTTTGTAGAAAATGGGAGCAAAGAACGAAAGGCAATCCCTGGTTGCTTTAGCTTTTGATGATTTTTCTTTCCATTGTTCATTTCTAATCTCCCTTTCCTTCCTCTCCTCTGTTCTCTTTTCTGCCTTTATTGTTTTTTTTCTCTGCCTCTCTCTTGTTTCTCTTCTCTTTTTTTTTTCCTTTTTTTCTTCTCTGTTTTCTTTTTTCTCTATCTAGTGTTGCCTACCTCTCTCTTGTTTCTCTTCTCTCTCTCTTGTTTCTCCTAGCAGATGAGGTTTATATAGCCTAATCACAACTCTTATTAGGAAACAAATATTACATTAATTCTATGATGTAATCTTGAGTGATCAAATAAAGCAAAAATAGAAAACTAAAATATTCTAATTCCTATTCTGTGATCATTAGTCATTACTTTCCACATTAACACCTCATCCCAGCCATCTGTGTTAGGGATGAAATCCCAGCCATTAGATGATGGTGAGGTTCCTCTCTGCATGTCATTTTGCAGCTGGCATAGAGAAGGCATAAAAGCTATTGTCTCCTTTGGATTGAAGCTGAAAAAAGCGTGATTTGCAGCTCCAAAAATCGAGCGAAAGAAATCATGGAAACCAATGGGAATAGTTGTGTAGAGAAAAGGAAAGAATTGCTGACGAGGTGGGTTGTGTAAAGAAAAGGAAAGAATTTTAGATGGAGAAGGGTACTATTCAAAACACAAATGAACAGTACTATGCTGCAAAGTTGTATTTTCTTATTTGGCATGGTAGAATTCTTGTCATTTTCTGATGATCCAGTCCCCCTCTTCAACTTCTTAAAAACCTGCCCATTTCGTTCTAATTTTATCTTCAATTAACTCTTTTATTTTAGCACTTTTCAATTCAGTCTATGGTCCAAAAATATTCCTTCAAACCGGCCCGCAATCCCTTGAATCAGACCTGCGAACTTGGGCTAGAACCCTTCTCGCGGCAGGATTCTTTACTTTCATGCTAGACCTTCAAACAGAAATATCTTGAGCATCTGATATTGAAATTAGGTGATTCAAAAACCCAAATTCATCTAAACGTATAGAACTACAACTTTTATGAAGGGTTCAAAGTGAGATAAATTTGTTTTGAAGAACAGAATCTGGGCGCAATCTGGTTGGTCAAAAAGATCTCGTAATCTGATTCGGAAACTGACAATGCCAAGCATCCCAATCTGACTGAGAGTCTGACATAAGAACAGTAAGCCCTATGACCCAATAAAGGTGCAGGCCAATTCTTTAACATGTCATGAATGATGAAATATAGCTGGGATGATCAGATATTGCGCAAAACCAAGTTAGAATCAAAGTCTAAGTTGGAACAAAATTGGTATTACAACAGAGTTACGATAGCAGCAAAATCATTTTTTTAATGCAAATTCTGAGGGATTTATCCAAACTTAAAGACCAGATAAAGAAGGGACAAGTTTAGCATTATGAAGACTCCTAATTAATCTAAGAATCCTGATGATTTTGGCAATGAAGGGAAAGGATAAAGAGAGCAAAAAACAGCTGAAACAGGGTTCGAAAAACATTCCTTTCTTCTTTGCTTTTGTCAATTTTTCACTTAATCAAAAATTTGCTCGAGTATTTACTATTCCATTTTTATATTTATAGTTCACATATTATTATGGTCATAGGCCTAAAAATGAGTAACAACATGTTGATTGAGTATTTCCTATTCCATTTTTATGTTCATAGTTCACATATTATTATAGTCATGCATTGATGACCCTTATTGCACACATCATCAAAACCCATTAATTTATGTAAATACTCGAAAACTTATACCTTAGGATAGATCATATTCATAAATCCATTTTCATTATCCTTGACTCATACTTTAGGACAACTTTATTCAATGGCCTAAATTTAATAATTGTAACTTGTACCCCATAATATCCATATGTTTGCTATTTCGTTTCAATAATCATAACAAAAATCCACATTAATCATATACTTCTCAATTTACTTAGACAATCTAAAACCCATGTCTTATCTTAATTAGTATTATTGATTTATTTTGATATACTTAACTTATACACTTAGTCATACTTTAGCCTTTCATCATTATGGCTGAATTATTTTCACGTGTTAACCCCCATATTAATCCATACATCATATCTTGTTATCCTGCCCTGAAGACATAATGCTTAAGTAATCCTGCCCTGGATGCATAACATTTATTTAATCCTTTTTTCATATTAGCCCTTGCTTATACGACTGACTTGTTCTTCTCTTATTAGCCTCTACTCATGTGGCCAGTTTATTTTCTTATAATAACCCCTATCAAAATGATCAACCTAGTTTAACATAATGAGTCTCTGTCCCAATGATAGATGTTAAATTTAATATGGTAAGTCTCCATCCAAATAGATGATGTTAAATTTAATATAATAAGTCTTTGTCTAAACAACCAACTTTAAATTTTAATTCCATAAGTCTCTATCGAAACGACCAACTTTAATTTAATTTAATTTCATATTTCCATAATCTTTTTCACTTATTTCATAAATGAAACTAAATAATTTTTTTGCAAAAACAATAATTTAATTAAAGGAGTAAGGCAACAAACACCTACCTGGAGCTCCTGCATAATGTGTCCCTCTTAATGTAGGTCCCACTTTTAAAGTCCCTCCAGAATTCCAATAAAACATCTCGATTCAATACCCAAACCTTTTAGGTCCACTCATCACATTTATTATTTCACATCATGAAACATTTTTATGAACAATTTAATGGATATGCTATTTTTATTTATCTTTTCTATCCATCCACACACCATTTGCATAATCCAATTTTTAATGTTCATTCATTTATCCAATCAATTCCATAACCTAATTTTAATGTCTTAAAAGTTTTGTCAACCATTTTCCATAATTCAATTCAATGTCTAAAGGTTCTGTCAAACATATAGTGAGCATTTTATTCAAGCCATCATTACATTAAAATTCTATATACCCATTCCTTCAAAACAAATCAAAATGTTATAACTCATCCCAATTCAATCTATAATCATTATAATCTAGATTATATATATGATTCCTCAATGTAACATATAACTTGCACAATTTAAACCTAAAATTTAGGATTCCCTTAAATTTTCTTAATCATGGTCAACCACTCATGGCTTGAAACCAATGGTTGACTTCAATCACACCAAATTATCTCTTAAACTATACAATTCCTATGACAAACCCTCTAAAAATTGAAATTTCCATCACCTAACCCCAATCAACATATAACCTAACATTTCTATTAACAAACCTTATAATATAGAAATAGTTAAATGCATGGAATAAAATAAAATCAAAGGAAGATAAGCTTTTTGACACCTAACAGCTCAAATTTATAGGGTTTTGTGAGAAATTTCAAGAATTAACCTTTCTTTAATACACTTTACTACCACAACTCTATAAACACTAACTAACCACTCTAAACTCTCGATTTTCTATAAATCCTACTAGTTAATTGGGTATTGTCATAATCCCTCCAAACTCTTAAATTCTAATTCTCATTAAAGAGTTTGTCATGATCATCCTTGACTTTATCAAAGCTAATTCTCAAATAACAAGGTTCCTTTCCAGCTGTTTGTTCTTGAAACTAGCTCTATGATTTTGGAACCATATTGCACCTGGTGAGGCTGCCAACCGAATCCTTTAGCAAGCTACATCTTCCTATATGATTTTTGTTTATTCTAGACCTTAAAGTCCTTCTCATAAAACCCAAATTGAGTGTCAATCGCCTTTTTCTTTTTGATGGCATAGAATGAATATCACAATACTCGTAGCTAGTTTCTTTCGTAACATGTGTTTAAAAATTCCTTGACATGTGTTTGAGAAACGACACATTTACTATGTCCCCTTAAACATTTAAAAGAATCTCAGACCCTTCCTATTTTTTTCTTTCCATTTGGTCACAAACCATGATAGGAAAATTTATATGAAATTCCCTTTTTTTGTGAATTACTATTTTATCTTTGTTCCTTCAATTATTTCTAATACTTATCATTTTTGGCTTTTTCCCGTCAAGTTGTTGATCGTAAATATTTTATGTATACTAATTTATTATTATTTATGGTCGGAGTTCACACTAGGAAAATATAAGGTTTACATGTATGTTATGAATCATCTATCTTTATCAATGTGTTTAGGTGTTGCAATCTCCTAAACTATATCTTAGACAATTGTCTTTGCTTTTATCTCTTTTATAAGTCTAGGAGATGTTTATGGTTATTAACAATGACATTGTCCTCTTCATCACTAGGTTTGGATGATTTCTGTCATGGTTGATGCTTATGACACTTATTATTAGCTAGTCACTTAGACTTGAATATTTTGGCTTGTTGTTGAGTCTCAACTAGCTTAGTTTTACTCCCAAAATCCTCAAATTTTAGGAGAATTATAAAGTAGGTAAGGCATGTATATACCTAATTAATAGTCATATTATTGGCTAGTTGAACCACCTTTTAGCTTTACCATAACCTGTGTATCATTTTCTAATACCAGCGTCCGGGATCAATTTTAGTCTTTTTCTTGGTCGATTGGGCTTTGCCTTTTATTGCTATTTTGTTTCTTCCAATAAGCCAATATAGTTTGGGGGTATCCACTAATGTTGTTACTTTAGGGAATGGATCATCATCCATTTTTATTTTCTTGTCCAAAAAATAAATGTGATTAAATTCTAGTGCTTTCTAGATCTGGTTTCTAAGGAATACAACCATGTACCTAAGAAGGTTGGATATTAGGTTTAAAAGCTCAACCGAGAGATAACCTTGTATCTCAGAACCAAATGTATTGGAAAAAAAACTTGAACCCATAGATAACCCTATACCTCAAAACCTAAAGTATGTAAATGACGACACAAAGCCAGTTAGTCTTTAATAAGTCGATATACGATCTTTGTCTCTATAAAGAAATGTTATTTGCAACACGCAAAATAAAAGGAAAAATCTTGTTCATTCAAATCATCATAACTTCTGAAACTTGCAGCATTAAAAGCAATATATAGTGCCCTCTAAATAACACTAGTAAACCCCTTTTAGATTGTAAACCAATGGGCTCAATCTAGTAATCAATTAACATAAATCTAATACTGAAGCAAACCCTAAAACAATATCTAATGGGCCAAAACAAACCCAATTTAGACTAAAGTCTAAGCCTAATAACATTCAACACTACAATAAATAAATAAATAAATAAAAATATTATAAAACAAAGTCCTCTTACTATAAATCCCCATGTATGGCCAAATCTCTCCCTTTTCTTTACTTGGAGGCTTTGCCGAAACATCATGCTCCAAATTAGCTAGAAAACTTTGTTTTTAATTGCTGAAAATTTTTTCCCTTAAATTGCCTCCATACAGTCTCCTTAATATGTTAGAAAATCCTGTAAAATAAGAAAAAAAAAGAATCCCAAGCCTTCTTGCCACCATATACATTCCATAATAGATATGGAATCCTTGCAAACTATGGGTAATAATTACTTCCATAAATGTCTCATTGTTTGACGTGGAATCCTTGTAGAATAAGTAAGCCAATAGCTACCATACATGTTTCCAAGAGTATTAAGAAATCGTTGTATTGACTGGAATCGACAATATATAAGGAAATGATATTTCTCTAATTTTCATACATTCTTGACAGATTTTAGTCATTATTCTAACACATCATTCTCTCTCGACTGGATGAATTAACAGGTCTATAACATACCACCAGAAAGGTATGGATGTATACTTTCCAACCTAGTTGGTATATCAATATAATTTCTTATATAACTCTAGATATAGTCCAAATAGTAGATGAAGGTCTGGATAGACAAATTTGACAACATTCATCTAATAACTTTGACCCTCTGAAATAATCCATTCTTAAACTTTAATTGACCTGAAATTTTAACCCATGTAGAAAAGCATGTCTATAAACACCTATAAAACTTAAAGTCTGATCCAACAGTCTAGTTGAAAGTTCTGTTTAATAGCGTAAAATTAAACAGTAGAACATTTCAGTCAAATTTGAATCTGACCTTACTTGGATCGTATCAATGTTTCTATGAGTCATACCACTCATAATTATTATTATTTTTTTATCAAATGTTAGAAATATATAGATAAAAAATAAACATTGCTAGAAACCAGAAAGTCCACTGTACAGGCATATACAATAACATGGAACATACTCTCTGGAAACAAAGGGAACAAACTCCCAGAAACAAACCCCAAACCTAGCTAGAAGGCAAGGAACAACAATATTAATTATTCTTATTAATATTGTTTGTAGTGGGGATGTTTATTAGCAAAAAAGTCATTAACACCCATGGATCAATTATTTTGATGATAACAACAATTAGTAATGTTATGTGTTAGTCAAAGGTTTTAACATTGTTGGAATTTTCCATATCAATTTGAAGGAATATAGACTTTTTGGATTCAAATATGACTTGAAAACACCTAAGCTCAATTTAATATGATCAAGTCTTTATAGAATTTGATTTGGCATTTCAAAAAATAGTTTTATCTAAAAATTATTTTTAATTGCTAAATTTTTCCATCCAAAATATTTTTATTGACAAAAATTAAACATAGTTGAAAATACCTTATAAGAAATACTTTTATCAAATACTTTGGTATTATGACTTAATTCCTTTTAAATAAAGAGTATAAAATTTATCACATTTGTTTTTGCGCATTTAATCACCAAAACACTTTTCATCCATTCTTAGCTAAAGTGGTAAAATTATAATTTTAGAAGAAGTGTTTAACACTTAAGAGTTAACTTGTTTGACATGATTAACATAGTTTATACTTAAGTTATTTGTAACAACTCTTTTTCTTCCATAAAAAGTATCTAGCCATTTCTAACAAAGTAGAAGAGAACTTTGAAACATCAAATTTTCTCACATGTGAATAATGTCTATGCAATGTTTTTCACCTATAAATACTACAATTTGACTTTGTGGGAAAGTGCTTGCAACTTCACAATATTATATAATTGATGCTTTATCCAAAAAGCTGTAATCCCTCTTTTCATTCTCTTAAAGCTTTAAATCATAAATTGCACCAAATCTTTCTTTCATATTATTGAGCTATATTGCATCTCTATAAGACTTGAGCTTAATCCTTTGTGATCTTCTCTTGTGAAGTGTGATAGATTTTGTGAGAGTTTTATCTATTGTAAGAATGTAAGTGGCACTTGAACCACTTGGGTAATATTTGGTTGTGAACCATTTAAAATGTTTAAATCTTGATCCTTGAAAAAGATTATAATTGTAAGGTTTTCTATTCTTGATCGTTGAAAAATATTAGTGTACTAGATAAGGTCTTATCTATTAAGAAGACTGTAATTTGATAGTGGATACTTAGATGGAAATTCAAGGAGTGGAATAAGTGGTTGTTCAAACCACTAAAAAAATTGGTGTCTTTCTCTAACTATCTATTGTATTTCATTTATCCCTTACTTAATTGTGTGATTGTTGTTGCCAAAATTGAGGTGTTAATTTTATTAAAGTATCAAACGTTCAATTTAGACCTAATGCACCCACCCTCTTAGGTTATTTTATACTTTCAATGTTATGATTGCCAATAAGCTTAATTTACCATCACGCACCAACTGATCAAAGATTTTCTCAACTCTTTTAATGTCAAAAAAGTATTCTTTGTTTTATTCAACCATTTTAATAGTTGTTATTTATTTGCAACTAGATCTAATAACCTCTATAGGCTTTTTTATTATCAATATCTTAAATAGTCTTTCATTTTTTTTTCTATATTGGATATGAATTGTTGTTGAACTTTCTCATTTGAGTTTAATCAGTTAAAGAATAACCATTCCTAACATTATATGAGTAGCCAACTGGGTATATTCCCTTGAATGACTTTTTTTCTACTCATTTTGCAAGTATATTCTTATAAGAAGAAACATAATCTATCAGGGTGTAGATGTTAAAGTATTAGTTTTTAAAAATTTATTTCTTATATTCCTCTATATCCTTTCCAGAATGAGTTTAATGCACCTGTACTTTGTTATAATAACAGTACACTAGTTAGTCATTTCATATAAACCTACACTATGGAAACTTAATCATAAATGGAGGTAGGTAACAACCTCAAAAAATCAAACAGAGTATAGGGATACCAAGACCTCAAACCTTAAGAAAAAGTTGTTTAGTTTACCACTATGAGTGAAAAAGGATATGTGTTTAAGAAGAGAAAGGGACTACAATTGAGTAGTGGCATTAAAAACTTGGTCATCCCTCACAAGTTATCCTACAATCACTTGCAAGGTCAAACTATATTAGTTTGTTATCAAAAGATAATAAAACAAGCTTTTGTTCTACATGTCCTTTTGGTAAAAACAAAAAAAAAATTGCCATATTCAAACTCCACTCATCAATAAAAAAGTTCAGTATCCTTAGTACATTTTGATGTTGAGACATCCCTTATAACTTATGTAAGTGGTTGTCATTATTATGTTTTATTTGTTGATGATTTCTTAAGATACTCATATATTTATCCCTTACATAATAAGTCTGAGGTCTTTACTACTTTCCTTAAATTTAAAGTTCATGCTAAAAACTTATTATGATGCTCTATTATATAGTTCTATAGTGATAATGAAGGGTGATTTTGTCTAATCAGTTTGGAGACTTCTTAAGTAAATTTGAAATTTTCACAGGTTAACTTATCCATATAACTCTTAGGAAAATAAAATAACTAAAAGGAAACATAGATATATTCAAGAGCTAGGGTTAATTTTATTAACACAGTCATGCCTGAAGCAAACCTACCGGGTAGTTACCTTTCTAACAACAATTTATTTGGTCAATAGATTACCTACCAAAGTGCTACAAAATTACAACCCTTATGAAATCCTAAATGGTCAAACCCCAAATTACTCCAAACTACATGTGTTTGGTTGCTCATGTTATTCTTTCTTAAGACCATATCAATCATATAATTTAGCACATAAAAGCAAACAATGTGTTTTTCTAGGATACTCACGTAATAAAAAAAGGTATCGATGTTTAAACTTAGAAAATAACAGAGTTTATATTTCTAGACATTTGATGTTTGATGAAGGAATGTTTCTAGCAAAGGTTAAAGACTAGAACTGAACCTGCTCCAACACTATTCAAATTGGTAATTCCCACTCCTTCACTGAAATAGTTATTCATTCCATTTTATTCACTAATGCTCTTACCATTGAAACTCTCACAACCCCCTTTGTAATAGAGATAAAGAGTATTATAGGGTAGTTACCTATTGAGACTTTACATGGCCAACCTTCTTTTAGCTCAAATACATCAATACAACTCCTTACATAAATACATCTACTATATAAAGACATACCAGTAGAACACATATTGTCTAGTGAAGTGATACCTTACAACCTTAGCCTATATCCTATATTATCACTTAATAAAAAATTGGCCACTTAAGACCAAAACAATTCTCTAAATATAAAGTTTTATACTCAACTTGTCATCCTTCAAAATTTGTTTATAGTGTTTTTAATTAATAAGAACCATCTTTCTATAATAAAATAATAGTAAATAAATATTGGAAAGTAGCTATGAGAAGAGAAGTTGATGCATTAATAGCTAATGAGACTTGGTCTCTATGTTATAGACTAAAAAGTTTTCATGTGGTAATAAATAAATGGGTGTATAAAACTAAAAGAACTTCTAATGGCTAGATTAACAGGTACAAAGAATGACTAGTAACAAAAGGCTTCGATCAACAATTTGGGATAGATTACTTCAAGACCTTCCCCTCAGTAACAAACCTTCCACCATTAGATTGATATTGTCACTTACAATAACATTCAATTGGTCTATCAAATAGCTTGATGTTTCTAATGTATTTTTGCATGGTTTTCTTAATGAAACAGTATATATGGAACAACCACAATGATTTATTGACGAATCTAAACTAGATTTTGTCTGCAAATTGCACAAGTCATTATATGAACTATAATAAGCCTTATTGGCTTAGTTTAGAAAGTTTTCCAATCATCTAATTGACATTGGATTTCAAGAATCTTCTGTTGATCATAGTTTATTTACACTACAACACACAAAGTCTAAACTATTTGTTATAGTGTATGTGGATAATATCATTGTCACATGAACTAATAATTCAGAAATCAAAGACTTCATCAAACAGTTACAAGTTACATTTCAAGTCAGACATCTTCGAAATCTTTCATATTTCCTTGGCATTCAAGTACTTGAAATAAAGAGGGACTTCATCTTAGACAATCCAAGTATGTTTCTGAACTACTAGACAAGACACAAATGATTGGAGCTCGACCTTTGGCTACACCAACAAGACCCAAACTTTTAGCTCACAAAAGAAAATTGTTAAATGATCCACCTGAATATTGACAGGCTGTTGGCGCCCTTCAGTATTGCACTTTAACAAGACCTAACATTAGCTATGCAGTCAATCAATTAGGCCAATTCATGCATGCTCCATAAGAACCACACTGGAAATCTACCAAAAAGGTTCTTTGTTACTTTAAAGGAGCAATTTATTATGATATTCGCTACACTTAATCCAATGCTACATTAGATGCTTTTTGTGAAGCAAATTGAGCTAGGAATCCTAAAGATAGAAAATCTACGGGTGGTTAAATTGTATTTATAGGTTAAAATATCATATCATGGAGTACAAAGAAACAAAGCATTGTGTCTATATCCAATACTGAGGCTAAATATCGATTTATAGCTCTTACAACTGCTGAACTATGCTAGAATGTTATTGCAAGATCTTGGAATTTCATTGTTGTCACCTCCTACATTATGGTGTGATAACATGAAAGCAATATCTTTAGCCTCTAATCTTATTTTTCATGCTAGAATCAAATACATAGAGGTGAATTATCACTTTATACGTGAAAAAGTTTTTCATAAAAATATCATGATCCGACATATTTCAACACATGATTAAATAGCAAGTGTCTCCACCAAAGAACATACTAGAACCAGGTTTACTTTTCTAAGGTCCAAACTAATGGTGATTCCCATCCATATCAATTTGCAGGGGGGGCGTTAAGCATGGAAAGATCACAGA
>Ga0325404_1001151_pt1 | contig 27935 bp, 17 predicted proteins | sample PopdelMetagenome_18_FD_205664 | JGI IMG/M metagenome (GOLD analysis project Ga0325404, IMG submission 205664) | Populus deltoides microbial communities from Bellville, Georgia, United States - Xylem-Control-R1 | ecosystem: Host-associated > Plants > Phyllosphere > Stem > Wood/Secondary xylem...
TTCTGCTATGACCTGAACAAGAGAATCGCGTGTCAATTAAATGTGCACTCCATACAGGCTTACGCACTTGTGTAGAAGCACAGAGAGTTTACCTTAATCCTTCTATAGTTTGATCAGATTTCCAGACTACATCCTTTAAACCTGACGAGAAACTCTTGTAGAACTGCCACATGATAAGAGAAATGTATGCTATATTAGTCTGTGGCCTGCTAAAATTCTTCCATCCTATCCACAAGGAATTCTTTACTTCTTTTTTCATTTTTCATTTTTTTTTTTTTGGTTTCCGATATATAAAAATTAGAATGTTGACATACATTGTGAAACTCCAGCGTATCACCACCAATTTTCCGGAGCTCCACCATGTGCAAAGAGGGAGCTACCTCAAACACCTGGAAGTCCACAAGCAACTAGTTGTCAACTACCATGTGTGGCATCAAATACTTGACATGCAAAATCATTAGCCTACATAGTTCTGATTGGGTGCCAGAGAACCGTTCAATAATTGAAATGATACTTGAGGCTTTCAGTTAAGCTGAACCTGGATTGTTAGTTAGAACAAGGTCTAATGGCTAAAAATTTCAATGAGAATAAGCTCTCGGAACTCCTATTAAACCAACAGTGCAGACAGGAGTACCTTTATCGGTCCATAGCCAGAAGTGGCTGAACATCCGAAATGCAGCACACGACTGAGTGCTTGCATAAAACACAATGGATTTATCTTCTTTTTTTAACCAAAACCCTGTGATTCACACTAAAGAATGGCTTTGAACACGCATTAACATGTGGCCAACATTGATGAGAGAGATAAAAAGGACTGCCCAGAAGATGCACAAAAACAAATAAAATCCGTACTACAAAAAAATCAGGAAAAAAAAAAAACAGATTCCTACTAATTGCCGTATAAGATGTGGGACATGCATTTTCATAACTGAGAAAGTTAGCATGTAATTGCCTTGCATTATAACGTGGACAGACACCTTTTCGTTTCTTTAAAGAGAAGGATAAGACAGTCGTGAGTACTCAAACATGATTGTGAAATTACATGTCGGGGGTTTGGAGAATATAATATCAACAATGAGGTTTAAGAGCAAGGAAAAGCATTATTCTTCATATGTTATAAGTTATTGTTTACTTCATTCTGAAGGGATTCAAAAGTATCATGAATTAACTCAATGTTACCTCAGTTGCTACAGAGAGTTGGCCCTTCCTCCCACCTTTGTCTCCTTTCAGCTTCATCTGGAATAGTTTGGAAATGAAGGCATTCAATTTAGATAACAGAATTATAATATAAAAGCTAGCTGTTTAGGTAAATGTTGGTTAAAAAAGGAGTGACATGGAAATTGAAAGAAAGGAAATTAAAATGCATAAACATAACTGGAGGGAGAAAACTTTACCTTGTAGTTTCGTTTGTCGACATTAAACCCCAGAGGCTTTGCAGCTTCCTCAATTCTAGACATAATTTCATTTGCGGGGCTATGAGAAGCAATACGGGTTTCTCGTTTCACAACACCCTAGAACAAACAAAGAGAGGCGAAGAGGAAAACTCAGGTAGCAATAACGAGCTTTAACTTCATTGGAAAAGAAAGATCAGAGTATAGACGGCATAAAGCAATCACTAATTATCTATACAAATATGGAGAGGGGTTGAGTCAGGACCAATTCAAACTAAGGGCCAAAAGGCTTCATACTCTTAAACAAAAATATAAATGGCAAGTGCATAAACATTGCCTTGGCAAAACCATGCCTTTCCAATTTTCAAAACTTTGCCACCATGATATGTCACTGTCACATTAGTGGCACCAGGAATTTAATATTTTAAAAGCAATGAAAGAATTCTAGTTATACATACTGCCTGCTTCCCGAACAAATTCTCAAGGCTAAATCCCTGTGTCTTTGAAATAAGCTCGAATGCATTCATCGATGCAGGTTTCTTCTTCTTTTCTGTAACAAGATGTTCCTGCAAAGTAAATAACTAGAATTAGAATTGTTCTGCTAATGTATTGCCATTTCAGGTTGAATGCATTGTAGATTTACAATGCCATGAACACAAACCAAAGACCAAAAAAATCCAGTGCCCACATTTGAACACAGGGATTAAACATTCTGAATGATATTTCTACACGGATCTGCAGAAGGTTTGGTGCTAGCACACATTGTATTTACGCCTTGTCTAAGGTAAATTAGTTAGCTTTTGTGATTAAAATTCTAACCTTCGAATCATTAAAAACAGCATCAACATCATCTACATTTACATGCTCTTCCTGCTCGAATTGTGGTGGCCTGTATCCTTTCTTGAACCATTCATCTTCTATAATCTCAGCAACTGTTATCCTCTGTGGCAGATGCAATCATGATATTAGTGACTATAAGCATCCAATTAAGACAAGAACAAAGTCATGAGGTATTGCATTAGGTATTTTATAGGCTAATCTCTAATGACGCTACTAACACAAGTCCAGCAGAAAAATCAGAATGTATAAGTAGTATTTAATATTCATCCAACAAAGAGAGGGATAGAGATCTCACTGTAAGAGGCTCCGGGTCAAGAATACGCTTTATCAGTTTCTTTGCACCAGATGAAAACCAAGATGGAAATGTGAAATCAGCACTGCAGATCTGAAATTACTTTCGGACATGTATTAGTATGTATAAGGAAATTCTCTTGACTTGTAATCGTGAAACAAAAGCTCAATTTTACTTACTTTTAAGTATAAGGCCATAAGACTTGTCTCATCAAAAGGCAAGTATCCAGCCATAAGTACATAGAGAATGACCCCACAAGACCATACATCAGATGCTGTGCCATCATAACCTTTGTCTTTGAGAACCTGGAAAGAAAAATAACATATGCTATCAATATAGAGCAGTAATGCATCATTCCGAGAATTCTATTTCCGCCAAATTAAAGGTGAAATACCTCAGGTGCGACATAATTTGGTGTTCCACAGGCAGTGTGAAGCAGCCCATCACCCTAAAATTAGAAAAATAGTAAGAAAAATGTCTGCCTTCATTATTGTATGTTGCAGAAAAAATCTATTTCCAGTCATAAGCTTTGAATAGTTATCAGTTTCTATAATTCAAGAGAACGAGGCCAGAGTCTACATTTACAGAACGTGTATTTTCACAATGTAAATGGGAGGAAATATGCAATAAATTCAAGTATCAAATAACACATTTCTTGAATTAATCCACTTAGAGAAAGCTGATCCTTACAACATAAACCTACAGGATAGGATGTAAGCAACAATCAAAACATGCTTACCTGCAATTGTTGTGACAGTGCACTCAATCCAAAATCCGAGACTTTAAGAACACCGTGTGAATCAAGAAGAAGGTTCTCAGGCTGCAAAATGCAGAGAAGCCATTAGTGATAAACAACCAAACTCCTAGTTGAACGAGGCAGGAATCAAATATATTTCTCGACACATGCACCCATTATCAGAAAAATGAATTTAGAAAATTAAGGAAGTTTGGCAAACCTTCAGATCTCTATGGAAAACGCCTCTACTGTGGCAGTAATCCACGGCATTAATAAGCTGCTGGAAATATCTCCTGGCTTCATCCTCTCTAAGTCTCCCATGCTTAGCCTAGGAGCAAAGGGACAATCAAACACTCCTAATTTTTTTTAATTACCGGACACTGCTAACTAATTAAAAACATCATTAATGTACAAGAAAAACTGAAATAAAAATTGGTAACGCGAAATGCAAAACGTAATGATAAATCAGAGAAACTAGCTCAAGCAAAAAATTAATTTCTTACAATCTTGTCAAAGAGCTCTCCTCCGTCAACAAACTCGATAACAATGTAAATCTTAGTTTTGCTTGCCATGACCTGCAAGCAAATCCACAAGTAGCAAAGTAGAGTCAGTCGCATTCATAAAAATTTCAATAAACTTTTCCTTTTTTCAAAAAAACAAAATTTACGTACCTCAAAAATCTTGATGACATTGGGATGTTTAATCAGCTTCATTGTTGATATTTCTCTTTTTAACTGCCAACAAAAATTAAAACAACACAACCATTTTTCTTAATCATTGGTCTAACATTAATGAATCATCATAATTAGAACATCATATACTCCTGGTTCACACAGTACAGAAACTAACAAAACAAAACTCGATATAAAAAAAAATCAAAATGAATATTATTAGAACCTGTTCGACCATCTTGTGACGGAGGACTTGCTCACGGTCGAGAATTTTAATGGCAACAACATCACCGGTTTCAACATTTTTAGCGACCTTGACCTTGGCAAAGCTTCCTTCACCTATGGTCTTCCCTAACTCGTACTTACCTACTCGTGTTCTCGTCCCCTGTCCCTTAGCACTCATGATTATTTATTTGTTTGTTAATAGAGAATGAAATTGTCCGATCAACTACTGACTTCGTTTTTGTTGTTGTTGTTTTATATAAACGGAGTGGCTTTTGTTTGGATCAGAAGAAGAAGAAGAGAGGAGGGAAATTGCGAGGATGGTGCGATACTGCAGGAGAGATAACGCGGGTCCCTGAGCAGAGAGGAAAGAATATTATTATGCGTAACGTAATCTACCACCATTCGATCAAAATATCAATGTTTCCGTGTCTGAAAATGTTTTTTATATAATTTTTGCTCTTTTCTTTTAATAAGTCGTATGTCATATGATAAATATTATTTTTTTAAAAAAAAATTTATTTTACCCATCAACATATAAAAAAATTTAATTTTAACCGGAAAAAAAAAAAACAGGTTGAACTGAATAAAAAAGAGGTACCAAGAGAGGATTCGGATATGTAGAGCCTGTGAATTTACCTACTCGGCCCTTACATAAGCTTCTCGTATTCTTTCCAAAATTGAATTACAAAATAAGATAAAATAAAGGAAAATAGCTTAATTCCTTACAGGGGTGTTTCCCATACGTTGCAAGTGTCGTGTCATCCTAGTTATCAAAAATTAACCTGCCGTTTACTCTTTTTTATGCTCTCAACTCAAGGCAAGGACCTCATAGGTAGCGTGTATAAAATTCATACCATTTAATTTAAATCATCAAATTTAGCATGAAAATTTCAATTTAAATATATAATTTTATATTTTTAAAATCAACCTAATGAACATGATTCATCGTCATTTAAATAAAAAAATCATTAATATAATTCTCCAAACCAATTTACTCTCACTTTTTTTCTTTCAGTTAAAAAAGATTATCGTATGAAGGAAAATCCACACGTGTGCCTGTCACATTTTCACTAAACACATAACAGGGTTGACATATTAGGCGGGTGCATGTCCTGATTGGACATTACGCGGAATAGGGGGACCATCACAAAGACGACGATAACTGAAAGGCAGCTATTAGATAGAAACTACTTACAATGCAATCTTGTCTTGTTTCAATAATGGAGAACGGCCAGAGGTTTTCAGTCACTCTCTGATGGGGGAATTTGTTGACCACGAGCCTCCCCTGTCTAGGCTTTACTTACTTTTTATTGTGTTTTTTTTAATTAAAATAATATTCTTTTTATTTTTCAAATTTATTCTTAACATGATTGAAATATAAAAAAATCAATTCAAAATAAAAAAATCAATTTTTTTTAAAAAAAATCTTTTAAAACGTGGAAGGAAACCTTTGATTTTTCAATCCCTTCCTTTTCAATATCGATTTCCATTCCATGAGCGGTTTCATCTGGGTACTCTCCTTGGGACCTTGACGAACTTTGCCCACTCGTTCTTGAGTGGAGACGGATTTCCCGTGACCACGACTGCGATGATAAAATGTGACCCAGAAGAAAAGAGAGTAAGAGTAGGCCTACGTGGTGGTGGTCGACCAAACGAATCTGAGGTGTTCAAGTGACTGTAATTATCGGACTCGACAAGAAGATGACGATGTAACGTACTAGGTTGAATTGTTGTGTATTTGGCCTAATTTAGTTGAGCAAATGCTATGTAACAAATAAATTATACAATTTTTTTTACGCCAACTGGTGTGACAAGCAAGTTTTTTTGGTATCATTCTAGACCTAACCTGGTTCTATACCTAAGTTCATTTCTTATTACTTACCATATTTGTTGTCAAGTATGAAGTTTTATGTGACTTGTTTGTGTAGACCCTCTTCAGTTACTAGGCCTGGAATGGCTCCTTGAGGGATGACTAAGCCTAGACCCAAAGGGACCGTACTAGATCTGCTGATTTTCTAACTGGTTGCCAATTATATAAGACAATCTTGCTGAGCTTGCTTGGCCCAGGCTTGGCTTACGTGTACATGAGGGGTTGCTTTGAACCGGAAAGGCATAAGAATCCGACAGTAGATAGGAGTTAGGGGTTTTCCGTTGTTAAATCCGAATAACAAATGGGCTTCCATTCTGCAAAGGGATATTACACCGAGCAGGCCAAGGCCCAAGTTCCTTGTTTTAAGAGTTCATAGTCATTGGTAATTTGTCCTCCTCTTCTCTGTCTATTATCCGAAAGATTCGAAACTAGAGCCAATCAGCTGTTTATAATCAACGTCAAAAAATGATACCACGCTAGTTGTACTTGGTAAGGATCGGGTGGAATTAGTTTTCTTCTTCTTCTTTTTCCCAAGTTATATTCAAGCATAAGTTCTAGCCATAGATTAAACTAATTCATTAGCTTGTGCTACACCGCTAGCTTTTTTTTTTAATATAAAAAAACTATATCTAAGCATTATTTTGTATTTTTTTAAAATAATGATGATTAATGCAAGATTCTACACATATTGAATTACACCTTCAATCATCAAGATTTGACATGAATTAGATGATTTATTTTTTCATTGAAATGATGATGTATTATATTTTTTTTAAAATATTAAAATAATTATGTATTAGATTGTTCTGAGTTATTTCAGATTAATCATTCAAACTTGCGATCCAGGTTATAAGATCACAACAACTCCGTAAAAAACAAATTAAAACAAATAATAATGATTAATCCCAATATAATTCAATGTTGAAATGTGAAATTTAAAATAAAAATATTCAATTAAAAAAATAAAAAAAACTCAAGTGAACCTAAATCAGCCTGTTAAATTTATGATTCGGGTCGTTTATTCTACTAGATTTAATTATTTTTTATTTTTTTAATTATTTTTTATTGAACTACACAACAATAACAATGGATGTATGACTCTTTTTTCTATCAAATCAAAAAAACATAAACAAGAATAAACGTAATAAGCGTGTAGGATTGAAAAACAAAATGACATGTTTTGCAAGTATCAAATAAAAAAAAGATATTTAAATAACAAGCGATGATTTAAAAAAAATAAAACTTTAAAGGGGTTAAAATACATTAAGTAAAAAAAAACAATGCCCTAGCAAATTGTTAATTCACCTTCCCTAAATAAAGTAAAGCATCCCTAAATACAACTGACCAAGATGAAGCCTGTTACGGCATTGCAGGCAAAATGCATTTCGATCGGAGAAGAGCTCAGCTCGGTACAAGTTAATCTAATACGTCCAGTGCAAAAGGTGCGGCTAAAGCGCTTCACGAATCGTGATATTTGGGAGCTAGTTTCAATTTTCTTTTTTTTTTAATTTAATTTTTTAAAATTAATTTATTTAGTATTTCTTAATATTAATATGTTAATTTTGAAAATAAAAAATATTATTTTTATATTTTTTAAAATAAAAAACACTTTAAAATATAACCATTGTATTAAATTACTGTTGTATTGTATCCCCTGCTCCAGAGGTAAAATCTACATGGTATTTGGTACATATTAGAGACTAGTTTTATGACATGATTTTAAATTTTATGAGCTGATTTTTGTTTGGTTCTAGTTTAGAATTAATTCTTTAAGGGTTAGTTTCATCAAATTTAATTGATTTAAAAAATAATTTAAATTATCACTAAAAACATATTTCAATTATATTGATCTGAATTTTAAAATTTTACCTACAAAACCAATAATTTGAATTAGAGACTCCATTGACTTTAATAAGTCTATTTTTAAACTATTTTTTATTTAATAATATGTAAAATTAAAAATCAACCAAATATAAAATGTTTATCTTAGACTATAACAACCTCATAAAAAACAAGTTAAAACAAATTATAAAAATCCTAATTGTATTAGAAATTAACCGAGTTCATCTATTAAAAGAAAAAATTTGAGTGAGTGAAAATGACATTTTACATTTATTTATTTATTTATTTTTCTTTCAGTAATATTTTCTTGGTAATCCCATCACTGAACGTCTAAAGAATACAAATTAGTATTCACAAAGTGAAGATCTGAGTATTGATGATGTTTGGAACATGTTTCGTATTACTGTGTTACGTTATTTGGGGTTATTATATTGTGTGCTGCATTATCTTGTATTATTTGATATTGTACCGAGAAATAAAAACAGTGTTTAATATAATTAGTTATTTAATTATGCTTATAAATAATTAAAATAGTTAAATAATATTTAGTTAAATCTGATTGTTATGTTTTTTAAATTGAAAATGACTAATAAGGACTCTTGCTAAAAATATTTAAACAAATACATTAAATGATTCGTGACTTCTTATTAAATTTACATAATATATGAACATGTTTTTTTTATAGAAATAATTTTTAAATAAATATTATATATAAATAATATAAATATTTTTTAAATAAAATTATATAAAATATTAGTGTATTCGTTACAAGTAGTTTTTTTTTTTTAAAAAAAGGGAAATAAAGATTATTCCTTTTTTTTCTTGAAATTTTTTTAACCCGAGCCCAACTGTTTCCTGGAAACAAACAAGCCACCGGTCAGAAAATCCACAAAGTCATCAATATTAAAAAGACAAATCGAATCTACCCCACATAGCTTCATCGACCACTAGTGTTAAAGCCTCCGACGTAATCCTTTTTCTTCTTTAAATAAGTAATCATTTTACAAATGACAACTTCGATAAAAAGGCACGTCTGGTTATAGCTCAAATATCAGTCTTCTGTTATACCACTTAACATAGACCAATACCTTTGTCATGGGGCTCTTGCCTTCTTAGCAGGTCCTCTGTGTGTGTGTGTGTGTCTATATATATATATATCACTGCTCGTCTCATTTTGCAAGCGGCTCTTTAATCTGTCTCTCTAACACCATATTAATTTAACAAATTCAATACACCTCCAATTCTCCTCCAAACCAAGGTGAGTTCTTCGGTTCGTTGTGCTTAATATATAGATGATGAATGATAGTTCAATCTTTTTCTTCGTTCTTGAATTCCAGGGGATCCGGGCCCGATCAGTTGGTTTTGGTTGATGGGAGCATTCAAGAAAGACAAGTATGAGGCGATCCAAGAGTGTTCCGAGAAGAAAGTGAAGGCATACATAATTTGTGTGTGGTCATTTTTGGTGAGTATGGCAGGAGGATTACTACTGCTTTGGTGGGATTATGAATATCACCCTACAAACAGTCAGCTGTGGATGGTGCCCTTCGGTCTCATTCTGTTTGTTACTCCGGTAATTGCTTGTTTCGCTGTTGTCGTCTCCGAGGCCTGTAAAAACTATAAGGTAGATGATGACAACTCTCAGAAAACGAGTGGACTTGATGTTTAGGTTAGGTGACTCAGTTGATGCTGAAAGAAACTATAAAGAAATCGCAAGTGATTCGATACATGTGTGTTTTAGTTGCTTGGTTGTTAGAAACGTTACTTGTAGGTTTTTACTCGTGTAGGATTTGCTTGCATGCGCATGACAGTAGTTTAAAGCAAGATTTTATATATGCTTAATGCCAGTTTTCAGTTCTTAAGAATTTAGATTTATATATATATATCTAGAGTAAGACTTGAATTGGAGACCACCTTGCCATGGGGGACGAGCTAAAATGCTCACCAGTAACTTATACTGCAAATTAAATTAAGTTTATTAGGGCAATGCCATGTAACAAATTAACAAACCGTGGTATCTTGAGATGTTGATTAGTTGGTGGATGCATGTGTTAATAGATAACGTAAGCGAATATCTCAGTAGTCTTTTGCGTTCTAATGAAGTTAAGAACAAATAAAGGACAGCTGTTTCAGATCATAGGCGTGAAATGTGATGGTGGGCATCAACTTGTCGTTTTAATACAGCAATGACAGCAACTGATATAGAAGCAATTATATTATAATCTGTTGAAAATCAAAGGTCATTATATCAGGAATGGTTTGCGGAGGCAAGGACCTTGCCTCCCCCAGTCTAATCTTCCCATCTGTTCTTTGGTTATAGTTTATTCAAATACGAGTATGTCCTGATTGAAAGGATTCACGAAGATTTTACATGCATGTGCACGCTCAATTTCGAAGAAAAACATGGAACTCTAATGTCAATAGCTGGTGGCTCAAATGGCACTCATCATACACCCCTCTTCCGAATTTCCAGTAAGTATAATTTGGGTTTGAAACTCTCGTTCATAACAAGAAAAAAAGGTGCAACTGGGGGTGAAGGACCAACGCCAAAGCAAGAATATGAATGTTTGATCAAGATTGTGCAAGGAAATCAAAAGAATTTTGATAGAGAGCAAAAGATGCTGGTAGAATTTCATGTTACCTTACAGGGGTTTGAAAACTGGTTCATCGAACAAAATAATACCTACATATCTAATACATTTTGATGAATTATAATATGAAAGAGAAATCAACAAGTCAATATACCAAATATATTTTGCGGAATTTAAATGGAGGAGAAGAATAGAGAAGTCAATGTAAATAAATTTTGGATTTGCAACATGATTGATGAACACAGAAGGAGACCACATAATTAAGAGGATGGCAGAAAAATTGCCATCAAATCTACAAAACTGCACACACTTGTGCAATGGCCAAAATTGTAGATTTTGCAATGCCATTCCAATGTAATAGTTATATCATCAGATACTACATACTTCCCACTTTGCTAAATAGCACATAAGTTATCCTTCTGATATGATACCCACTCCAAAAATCAACATCCCATGGCAAAGCAAATATATTCGTGGCTGCCCCTAAATTTCATATGCATCTTCTCATAACCAAGGTTATGAATAAATGGAGTAGAATGGACTGAACCTTTTTCATCCCGTGTTCACTGCGTTTCCAGAAACTCCAGCAGTGGAAAGAGGAAGGATCATGACCTCAACAAGCCTCAGGATTCCAGATCTGCGCGTATTGGAAAATCTAGGCCATGAAGTGCAGGTATTTTATCCACATCCTCCTTGGAGAATAATGGAAAGAACCACAGTGCCTTCTTTGTGCCAAAAACCTTTTAAGAAAAAAATAGGAGCAATGACAAATTTATTCTTAGCAAAAGAGCTGAAAACAAGGGCCAAAAGTCTATCTCTAGAAATGGCAGCCTTCAGAACTACATATTCACCCCGAAAGCTAAGATATGAAGTTCCCTAGAAGCAGAATAATCCTTCTTTTTTTCAGTTCCAAATCTTGCAAACACAGATCAATTGTTTAGAGGTGTGATCAACGAGTGCAAAATTGTAGATTAGCACATATAAACTGGTAGTTAAAGTTGTCTATTATCTGCCAAACAAGAGACATTCTTTCACCAGGTACTATGCAGATACAAGAAAGATAGATATAAAGAAGCACAACAGGTATCACCTGTTCAAAATTCTTCTTCCTGCCTAAGTCGTACTTCCACCTGGCTACTCCTTTCTTCTCATAAACCTGAGTGTGATCTTCGAAAGATTACATGCAGTATTCAAGGAGTAACATATGCTGGACCTATTTCTTTACTCTTATGCTAAATGTGTGGCATGTCAAAAAATGAATTAAATAGTTGAAAGAGGCCATCACAGCATTTTCACAGCATGCGAGGCCATTAATTATGCATTTCATAGACATGCCTTCGCTCTTAAAAAAAACCATGCTTTTGCTTTGTCATGATTCAGCTGACTCTCATCAAAATAACACAAATTTCATGTATCATGACCTCTTGCAGCTTGAGGGACATACATCAATAAGCATGCAGTTACACAGAAAATAACAGTTTTTTTCTTTCTTACCTCTATTGAGGTGGTGTTGCTTGATACAAGAGATGCGTGCATAACCAGGAAACAAAGAAGACTGAGAGCAAAAGCCAAATTAAGAACTGCATCAAGGTACACAATCTGTGAGGCATAAGGGGAACAATGAGAATGCCAGGCTAAAACATGAAAATGAAAATCATTAACATGAAGGGATAGTTTACCAAAAGCCAAAAAGATGACTGCTAGATCACCGGGAGAGCTGGAATGATTCTTGGCTTTGCCGAAGAAGTTGATGAAACCAGGCAACAATACTAGAGTATCCATTGTCGTCACCATGAATGTGTATAGCTTCAGGGAAAAGAAAGAGGTTGATAGCTATGAAAAGTTAAGTCAGAGAAGAACAGAAAGAAGAGAGAACCCCTATGGCCTAACCAACATCCAAACTTCTTGATATTCAATGAACAATCAAGCGAGCTTTCCATGTACTTCAAACACATATGCCAAATATAACACAATCAAATGGCCTCTGACATTCAAGAACCACCTAAAGTCAGGTAGTTTGACCAGCATTCCTAATCTTCAGTATCTACTGAATTCATCAGCTTACCAAATATCAAAAGCATCATTGAAGGCAAATCAAAGCAAGAAATAAATCTATCCAAAACTTCTTGATATTCAATGAACAATCAAGCGAGCTTTCCATGTACTTCAAACACATATGCCAAATATAACACAATCAAATGGCCTCTGACATTCAAGAACCACCTAAAGTCAGGTAGTTTGACCAGCATTCCCAATCTTCAGTAAGTATTCAGTATCTACTGAATCCATCAACTTGCCAAATATCAAAAGTATCATTGAAGGCAAATCAAAGAAAGAAATAAATCTATCACTAATCCTATGATGGGTTTTCAACAGAGTTAAAAAATGATGTCTGATTGCATAGCATCAACAAGACTTCAAGTGCAGAACTGGGGGTGCATTCATTTGTTCAGCTCCCAAACACATCTTACCAACTCACTCATAATAAATTCCAATTATCCCTACAGGTTTATAAATCAACTTCGAAGATGCAATCAGTCATACAAATTACCAGTTTTGAAAAAAAATAGTTTCTGTAGTCACAAGTAATTTATAAGTTGACTTGAAAGGTAGAATTGAAATTACCAAGAAAAGAAGAAAAAACTTGTAGTTACGTGCTCCAACACAATTCACCACCCAAACACAATGGTGATCCATCTTGAGAACACATCTTTGGCCTACAGAATAGAGAATACAATATCAAAAAGTTCTTAAAAAATTGATTCTTTATGACATAATAGCAGTCCACAAAATTGCAGCGATGCAAAGAAAAACATCCAATGACACATCTAGCACATGCAAAATATTAGCATAACAGAAACTAACCAAGAACATTGAAAATACCAAGCACTTAAAAGTTAAAAATGATGGCCTACAAACAGAGCAATGATGACAACGCGGCGGCTTTCCATTCTGGCAGTGATTGCAAAACGCTCTGCGATCCAATCCATCAGTAGCAACTACACAATCTGACCTGTCATTCAATGAAGAACCAGTCTCCAAAGCCTCCTCTGGAAGTACAGCTCTCCAATTTTCAGGCACAGAACCAGGATCCTTGGAAACCACCGTAAAATAGCTCCACAGTAGCATTATAAGCTGCAGAAAAAAAAATAAGGCAGATTCACCCTCTATTTTTCACTTTAATCCCAAAAACCCAACAGTTAAACAAACAAACTCAAGATTACCAGAAAATGAAAGATCATGATAATAGCAAAAGCCAAAACAGAATGGGCTCCACCGCGAAGTAACTGTGGGCCACAGGTAACAATTACAACGGCGTGGTATGAGACGGCGACTATGGCGGCAACTAGAAGGATCATTAAGTAGCCGAGGACTTTGAGGCCAGAACATAATTTGAATACGTTTATTTCCATATTAAAGAGGCAATTACTGCTGCTGCTGCCGCTGCCGCTGCTGTTGCTGCTGCTTGCAGTGAGCGGTCTGATTTCGAGAGGGATGACTGGAACGGGTCTTCGGGTTCGAGGAGGGAATAGGCGTTTCAAGATAGTCCGAGCCAGGTTTGAGGATGGGATTCAACTTAATTGATTTTCGGGTTTATGGAAGGAGTGGATCAGAATGTTTAATTCTGGGCAGGGAGACGAAAACGTGTTTGGGAGGGTTGGTGTCGGAGGCGGGTGTACTGGCGGTGTTTGCCTTCATTATCACTCAAGTGAACGGTGGCCCACTTTCTATTAACTCGTCATTAAAATTTTAAGGAAACCACAAATTAGTCCTTGATAGATCACCATTTTGTTTATTGAGTTCCAAACCTTTTTAAAAACTTAAGACACACATTAATGAAGGCTCAAATTAATGAAATGATTATTTTGTCTTTTAAAAAAAACATTAAACCTTTATTGAAGGTAATACTAGATTTTTTAAGGTCTATTAATTATTTTAGAATGATTGGGTATAAGACAGTTTTTTCACCTTCTTTCAAACATGGTAAAATAGTTGAACTACCTTAAAAAAAACAAAATAACATATAGAAGCTTTTTTGAATTTTCACTTTTTAAAGAAGAATGAAATGATTTAATTATCTTTGGGTTTTTATAATTTCATTTTATTTTTTTAATTACAATCAAGTTGAAAAAAGAACACTTTATTATTTTAATAAATATAAAATATTATTTTAAAACCAAAAGTGGCTAGCACAAGGCATGTGACAGCATGTGGGATACCCCGCACCCTTTATTCGACACGTGAGGGATTATGCAACAACCAAAAAAATCTTTCAAGGCAGTGTTTGAATCATCTCGACTGTCCTTCCATTCCTGAGTGACACGTATGGCCAACAAACCTTTAATTTGATTGCAATGACATTTTTTCCCCTAATTTTCTCTCTTCTCCTCGATTTTCCCATTTAACTCTCCAAGTTTTCAATGAAGCCCTTTAATTTATTTTTTCTTCATACTTAGTTCATTTTCTTTTGATTACTAATTATTTTATTTGAAATAATTTATAAATTTATATTTTTTTTTCAATTTCATCATCTTTTAATTTTTTTATCTGTCAAATTTGATCATAATTCTTTTGATTACTATTTATTTTATATGAGATAGTTTTTAAAATTGAGTTTCTCTTACGAATTCATACTCCTTTAGTTTTCTTTCCTATCAAATTCGATCATTATTCTTTTGATTGTTATTTTTTTTACTTTGATAAATTTTTTAAATTAATTTTTTTATTTCATCCTTCAACATTAAATTGATTGATAATTGAGCTTCTTGATTAAGCTCAAGCTTAGGATTTCATGGGTTATGAGTTTGAAAAATTAACCAAGGTTTAGGAAATTCATCCGGGTTTGCTTGATAAAATTTTTAAATTTATATGATTAAATTAACCAAACTTATTAAATTCAGTCAAATCAATAATCCATGTCTCGTGTTTTTCTTTCTTCTTTAAAAAAACTACTATCGCCTAAACATCCTTTTTAATGCTAGAAAAAACTTAACTTCCATGATACTCTTATCACACGAGCTCCTTTCGTGAAAGTTTCAGCTATAGATGCATTTCCTAACATCAACGAGAAATATCCTTACCTATACACCAATAACTTAACTCATGAATTTAACAACCATGCTAAAAACATTATCCATGCGCAAACACTTTATACTTCCACACATACTAATTTCAAACTCTATAAAATCAATCAAACTTGACATGCAATTTATCTAACTTGCATATTTAATTTAACACTATCTCATTCGAATCACTATCGACACATAAAACATTAAAATAATACAAATTAACCAATTTATCAAGTATGACATCTTAGATTTCACCTTAAAATTCTCTAACTAATAATTTGGCCAGTTTTGACAACTTATAATTTATCATATCTTTTTTAATTTCATTCTTAAGCACATTCATTTTAATATGTAGCGCTTTAATGACACCAAACACAATGCAATTTAATAACTTTTAAACTAACTCTACATCAAACACAATCAAATTTAATACCTTTTAAACAAATTCTAAACCTTTATAAATGCCAATCATGTTCACTCATACATTTTAAACAATTTTTAACTTTCATACATGCTAATTATACATTCAACCAACAATTATATTTCAATTTAATTTAAAAGGCTTTTACATTGATTCATAATCATTCAATATCATAAAATTTTACATATATAACTTTTTTCAAAATACACATACAACGTGTAATTTACATATTCAACCAAAAAACTTATCCCGAACATAATTTCTCATACTCGTACATTTAATGAACAAACATTATCACAACATTTAGGTAAAATTCTTATCTCTCCCGATTACTCCTCTTGGCCAACTATATATTAACATTTTGATCATTGTTTTTATTCAAATCCTTCTTTGAATTCCCTAAAAAAAAAACATTTTCATGCCTATCTACTCAAACTATTTCTAAATAACCATTTTTTCAAATTTATCACAGTCCTTAGAATTGGAGATTTCTCCTTTTCTCCCAAAACAAGATAAAATGAACTTTAGAGAGAAATGAGTCATTTACCTTAGCTAAAACAACCCAAATTGACAAGTTTTTTTGCCAATCTTTTTCAAGCTTTTCTTCTCCTCCACCAATTTAAACTTTCTTTCTCTATAACTTTCAAATCCATAACTTGTTTTCTCTCGAAAATTTTCTATTTAATTAGTTTTCTCTACTGATAATCACTCCCTGCACTCTCCAAACCCACCATTTAGAGAGAACAAAGTTGAATTTTGAAGGAAAAAAGAAAGGAAATGAAGCTTTCTTTCTCTCCAATAGCCATCTACCACTATTTGTAGGAGGAGAAGGAATTTTTGTTATAGGCCATCAATACTTTTTACATAATGATTTATTGCTTTATCTTGTCGAGATATTTAACTAACTCACAAGAGACTTCCACCCATACTTATAATAATTTCCTTCCGAGTTTATTATTTTATTTAAATGTTTTTGTCAAGAATTTACACTTTATTTTTATATTGGTTTATGAATTTTAGATCGAGAGTTTACAAAAAACCTGCTATATTTTTATTTATGGATCAACTAATAGACACTCTTATCGATATTTTAACCATCTTCTTTTCATTTTCCACACTTTAAGCAATGAAATCCAATTAGAAAGATTCCCTATTATCATAGAAAAAGTTCTTTTTTTAATACATGTCTTTGATTCTTTCAATGTCTTTTTTTTAAAATTTCAAAAGAGGAACAATATGGGATTTAACAATTTTATATATTTCACGCACTAGTCACTTTGTTTTAATAATTTTCAATAGCTCATTATTACAAAACTGCTATACCTTTCGTTAGCATATTTTTTTTGGTGTTTTTGAGATTGTGGTAGTGGTAACGGTTTAAAGTGTTTTCCGCTTAGAAATACATCAAAATAAAGTTTTTTTATTTTTTAAAAATAATTTTTGATATCAGCACATGAAAACGATCTGAAACCATAAAAAAAATTTTATTTTAAGCAAAAAAAAATTAAAATTAAAATTCAAAATTTGAGGAAACGCAAACCGCGTTCCCAAAAATTTTTAAAAATTTTTTTTGATTAAAATGAATTTTTTTTTATATGTTTTCAGATCGTTTTGATGTGCTGATGTCAAAAATAATTTTAAAAAAATAAAAAAATTTATTTGATGCATTTCTAAGTGACAAGCACTTTGAACCGCTACTGTTACTACAATCTCAAACAGACCCTTAATCTTGAAGTAGAACCACCGGTTCATCCATTTTCCATATTTTCACTTTCATAGTTAAAAAGATACATTTGAGAAATTAATTCAATGGACTAGTTTGATAGTTGAAGAATTTTTGTTTTATAATTTTAAGATTACATATAAGCCTATTTAAATTATGTTGTCAAGTATTGATGCATAAAAAAATGATATCACAAACAAAAAGTTTTACGTGAGTGATTCATATAGATCATATTTTTCTTTTATTGATGTTTCTACTAGTTAACAAGCTTTCAAAAACGATTAAGATTTAATTTCTTGATTTCTAACTTCAATTTTTATAAACTTAGAAATTATTAGTAAAAATTATTATCTTGGTTCATTAACAAGGATTTAGGTAAGTCATTGAAAACCTCTTAAATCACTTTATTACTTGAGTTGGATTGATATCCGAAAAAATATACTATAAGACATCACTCTTAACTTAGAAAAAGGATATTGTGTTTTATTAAAGAGTTTAAGATTAAAAAAAAATAAGATTTAAGATACAAGTAAAAAAAAATTTGGTAACAAAAAAAGATATTGTCATTGTATTTTACATTGCCTTGTCAACATCACTTAGAAAATAAAATTATTAGGTTTCTAGAAAATAAAATTATAATGACGGAATTAAGTTGCTTAATTTCAGGTCACTAACTACGACTAGGGAATTGACAAACTATTACCTCCTGATAAGAAATAAGGATGTATGAAAATACAGTAGTAGTTGTTTTTTAAAGTGTTTTTTAATTAAATATGTATTAAAATAATATTTTTTTAAAAAAATTATTTTTTATATAGCACATTAAAACAATTAAAAAATATAAAAAATTAATTTTAAATTAAAAAAATTTAAATTTTGGTCAATTAATTTGAAATGTAATACCAAACGAGGCTAAGTAGTCGATGGTTGCCGTTTGATATTGTGGTTGGAACTGTGTTTTGTTCCAACCACAAAAAAATAGTTATTTGGTTAATATTTTAAATGCAGATTTGGGAGATGGATCCCACTAAAAATTGTGTTTCTACCACCGGTTTTGATGAAGCAGAAAATTGTTGCTTTTCACTTTTCATTGCTGCCTGTTGCCATGTCCTGCACTGTTAACTTCTTAAGCTTTCTCTATCAGGATGATCCTCTACACCAGTGTTATCATCAACTTAATGATCCAAAACCAAAATTTTTTTCTGGGTAAAAATCGAGTCACCCCAGGAAGGTTTAATTAGACAATAATTATCACAAAATAGTTTCATGTCCAAGCAAACACCACAACAAGAACACTTCAAATCCTCCTCACCATTTTCACCTAACTTACCACCCCAAATCTTGAAGGTCACGAAGTTGCTTCATCCAAGGGAAAAAAGCAAACTTGTTCAAGGATTCACAATGAGATGAGAATGAGCAGTCCTCACACATATCTTGCGAGACTGATCAGAATCCATTCAAGGATTGCATAGACTAGGAGAGTGATCTTGTTGGTGTTTCTGTTCAGCATGGTTGCAAACTTGTTACCGGCCATGGACCTGCTCTGTTTTTCTTGCTATGTACAAGGAAAGAGATGGAGTTGGGTAAGATATCAAAAGATAATTTATCAAAGGTGAAGTTAAATGGCTTTAAGATAGAGAAAAGGGGGACATTGAATGTTAATTCACTTGGCACAGTTGAATTAATTCACGGGTCGTTAATAGTGTTATTTGCAGATTTTTATCGTAATTCTAATTTTATTTTTGATAATATTTTACATAATATTATTGCGCCATTAAAAAATCAAGAAAACTATAGTTTTTATCGGACATAATGAAATTATATACAATTTGATAAGACAATAAAAAATATTTGATATAAGTATTATTTATTTCATGATGTAATAGCAGTAGTTAAACCATCAATATTTTACCTAATATTATTGCACCCTTAAAAAATCAAGAAAACTATAGTTTTTATCGGACGTGATGAAATTATAGATAGTTTAATGAAACAATAAAAAATATTTGATATAAGTATTATTTATTTTATGATGTAATAGCAGTAGTTAAATCTACAATAATTAAATTTAAAACCATCAATATATATATAAATTATTTTTTAATCTCAATTTGAAAAGCATTTTTAATCAAACATATTAAACTACTTTTTGTTCAATCTTAATTTCAACCATAATTTTAACTAAACATATATTTTTCTAAACCAATCTTAACTAAATGTACTTTTTATAAAATAATTTTTTTCAAATCACAACCACAACAACTACCATAATATCAAATACACTCAATTTTTTAAGTCCTTGACCAACCAAGAGGATACAAATTCCGGTGTATTTGTAGTGTATATACTTCTGATTTTAAATATTTTTAGTTTTAAAAAATAATAAATTAATTTTTTTAGTATTTTATAATAGTTTTAATTTGTTGAAATTAAAATTTTATTTTTAATATTTTTTTAAAAATATCAGTGTTAAAAATAGAAAGTTTAATATTTTCGAACACTATTTTAAAAACGGATCAAATCTAGTATATCGTGTTTGGTGAAAAAATAAAGCAGACTATTATTTCTGCCTGCTCTGTCTTCAATTCCAGAAACCTTGTGGATCCACCCCCTCTCTTCAAAATATACTCTCTCGCCATCTCACAAGTGCTCCCCTACCCCACCTCTCTCTCCATATATTTTAAATATATAAAAAAGCTCTATTTTTGGTTGCCTCTCCTTAATCAGGGTTTATCAATTTGGGGATTTTTCTGGGAATTAGGGTTAGGGCTTGAGCAAGCAAAGTAAATTAAACAAGATGCAGCAGCCACCGCAAATGATTCCTGTCATTTCTCCATTTCCACCAACAAACATCACCACTGAGCAGATCCAAAAGGTAGTATCCTTTTGTATTTCTTCCTTTATTCCATGCATATGCTGTGTTATGGTATTTGGGTGGTTTTGTTTTTTTGACTGATAGATTTGGGGGTCTTTGATGACGGTGTTGTATTCGATTTGGACTTTTGGGGGTTTTATTTCTTTATTAAACCAATATTCGAAGCTGATAAGTGGCACCAGTAATGAGTAATCGTTAGGTGAGTCAATAAATAGCCAATTGATTACCTCTTAAATATTCTCCAATTCAGGAGATGGGCTTTTTTTTTTATTCATTCTATTCATATAACTTGTCATCACTATAATCAAGGCTCCATTGTCTTTCTCTTTATCTTGTGGCACTAATAGCTTTCCAAAAATCCATGACGCTTAAACTAGTTGGTTAATGGTCATGCAGATTTGTGGCTATCGTGACAGATTTTGTATAGATGGCAGCTTAATGCCAATTAAGAAGGGAGTCTAGTTAATTTCATCTCAGGGTGTTTATTTGTGATTTTTTGTTTGTCCATGTAAACCACACATGATAGTTGAGAATAGGAGGAAAGAAGGGGATTGTTTGTAAACTATTAAGTTGTACATTAGATCTTAGAAGTTTCAGCTATTCAAGCTCGTTTTGGAATTAATTTACTGAAATTTGTACGTGTCAAAGCAATCTTTTAGAACCTTCTATCGCTGCAAATTTCTGCATTTATCGTGTGCATGCTTGTATCTTGAAACCGTTTTATCTTCAAGTAATCCTCAATATTCATATATGCAGATTCATTATTGCTGCCAGTAAATGTGTTCTCCTAGTTATGAAACATGACCAAATGTGCTATTATATAGCAATACATGAGAATAGTAGAGAATTTACCATTCCATGCATGAATTCAAATTCATGGTTATAGGGTGTGCTAATAGCTGTTTTTATTTATAGGCTCTCGCACCTATTCAAGTTTTGCCTTCCTCTTACTGCCATGTTGAGCAATATTTGATGTTGTTTCCATTTTTAGCTGCTTCTTCATGCTGTCAGAACTCTAGAATGGATTATATGCTGATATTCCTCACGTGATGGTTAATTTGGCCTTGTTAATTCTTGCTGCAGTACCTTGACGAAAACAAAAAGTTGATTTTGGCTATATTGGACAACCAAAACCTTGGAAAACTTGCTGAATGTGCCCAGTAAGTAACTTGTTCTCATGCATGCAAGTTTACACCCATGCTTTTCTATGCTTTCTTAGTTACTGAGTTATTAGCATGCATTTTAAGCATAATGTGAGGTCTGATCCATTAGCAGGATTTGTGGCTGTTTAGGAAACAAAAAGGAAAAAAAATCTAGGTTTTCATGGATGGTGAGGTTGTTTTAAATTTAAGTTTGGTAACTTTTCTCTAACAAAAAAACTGCATCAAATATTAAAAAATCTCCGTCAGAATTAGGGCAAAAACATAGAATTTCTTATTCTGGGACCAGTTCAAAACAGGACTGGATCAATCTCCTGGGTTCGAAATCACCCACTAGCATTTTGAAATTTGCCTAACAATCAAATCCAATACATTCATTTGGTAGTTGGTGTTGGGCATATCTCAGAATGTATTCTTGATTGCCAAATTTAACTTTGGGTCAGTTATATCTTGTCCTGTTGGAAATTAGACTGAACTTGTGGACTCTGGCCAGTACAAGGTCATGCCTTAAATAATATTTTTTTTGTTAATAACAGTGGGGATGGTTATAGTGCATGACACATACTACTGTTGCCATTGCCCCAGAGTGCATGAAGTTATCTTTGCTCTTAGCTCAATCACCTTGTTACTGCAGATTTTTTCTATCATATTATCGGAGATCTTGGTTATTGGTGTACTGCTAGTGGTTCATTGTTCTTGGCAAGAATAAAAACGTCACTTGTAGAAGGTAGGATCTGGTGTTATAAAATATGCGCTTAAAGTCAGTTGGCAGACCAGATGAAATGGAGAGCCATTAGATTGATCTGTGGATCTGAATATATCAGCCAAAGATAGGCTGTGCTCATATTAAAATCACTGAGAACTTCAATTTTATTTCCCTTTTTTAGAATGCTTATTTTTTCAAGAAAAAAATTGTATGGAAAAAATGCATGTTGGTTCCTATTTATTTATGTAATTTCATTGCCAACTTTCCTAAGGTGTACATATAAAATTTCAATGAACTAGGTATCAAGCCCAGCTGCAGAAGAATTTGATGTATTTGGCTGCAATTGCTGATGCCCAACCACAGGCACCAGCAATGCCTCCCCAGGTGGATAGTAGTCATAACTGTGACTGGTCTTTTTCAATTCTCTTACTCTGCATGTGCTCATTGATACCATTGCTTTCAGATGGCCCCGCATCCTGCAATGCAACAAGGGGCATATTACATGCAACATCCTCCGGCAGCTGCAATGGCTCAGCAGCCAGGTGTTTTCCCCCAAAAGATGCTATTACAATTCAATGCTGGACATCAAATGCAGGATCCTCAGCAGTTACACCAACAAGCCATGCAAGGGCAAATAGGAATTAGACCTATAGGGGCTAACAATGGCATGCATCCCATGCACGCTGAGATTGCTCTTGGAAGCAGTGGCCCTTCTGCAAGTGCTGGCACAAATGATGTACGTGGGGGAAGCAAACAGGATGCCTCTGAGGCTGGCACAACCGGTGCTGATGGCCTAGGGGGCTCTGCTGCTGGGCATAATGGTGCTGATGGTTCCGAGGATGCAAAATGATGTGGCTTCTTGAGGGACTCTGTGTTTAATCCCTTTCGTTGTTGATAGTAGGCACCCCGTATTGCAGAACTGGTGTTGTTCTGATGATCTATGCTAGGTTGAGCAAAGAGTTGACTTTATATGTTTCGCTTTAGTGTTGAAAAGTTAGGTAGGTAAGTCATAAGGTCTTAGTATGCCAACGAATCAAAATCAAACCAGGTGTGAGACAGAGGACGTTGTAGCTTGTGTTCTCTAGCTGTATGTCTGTTTTTGTAACAACTTGAAGATGATGCTTGGTATTGTAGAATTTTGGTCTCAAGAAGTCGTCCTTTTTGTGGTAGTTTTGGTCGGCACAATTTTCCTCCAGAATCATTAACCGGCCCTTTCTGAGTTAATAGAGGTATCGTTAGACACACATCACAGCCCGCAAGCCTCTACCAAGCTGTTATGTCTTTATGAGTAAAGCAACTATGGGTTCCAACTTCGACTTGCGAATAATCAGATCGTGCTGGTAAAATAGGCAATCGAATTATTTGAAGCATCGGTGGTCATAATTGAAGCCATTCTGAAGTTATAGCTATAAGATTGTGTAAATGATATAAAAAAGACAAAGGGAACAGGATAAGAAGTCAGGGAATGGAAGAACGTATCTAGGGAAACAAGGGAAAGGAAACAGAGATAATGAATGGCCTTCAACGAACCTGAAAGCGGGAAATAAGGAAACTTCACTAGGAGAAGGCAAAGCCTCGTAAAAAAGGACCTTCATCGTGACCTTGAAGCCATCTTCCTTTTCATATTTGTACTCAAAACATTACATTTTTGGGTTGAATAAGCAAGAATATGTGAGAATCTATATCGGATCGGCTTTGCATAAGCTTGATGAATTGCTGCCCAAGAAACCAAATATCTTTTTACCAAGAAATATATATTTCATCATTCCATGATGTGCCTACTACTTTATTGGCGTATCACCTCGGAACTTAAAATAAAGTTTGAAGGGCTAGCTTCAAGGACATGCTTATCAAGGGGATTAATAAAAACTTAGTTTTTTTTTCTTTTTTTTTTATATGAGTATTACTCGAAAAGAAAATGACATTTGCAGCTCGTTGAATTCTGGACAGCTAAATCTCAAGGAGAGTTATTCCTTCTATGACTGGAATTGAACTACTGACTTCTATATAAAAGGCCATGCATAGTCTCAACAGATATCAAGATGGACGATGACCTTGACCCTTCCAAAACCCCAAAACTTTACTACTTCTGTTGAAGCCCATCACATTTTCCCGGACCTTTTCAACACTCCCCATCTCCATCACCGTCTCCATCTGTGCACTCAAGCCGCAGCCGACTCAAACCACAACACCAATATCTCCAGGCAAAAACTTCATTCCCTTAGAAAAACATGAATGAAGACCGATTACCATCTCCCCGCCATCACCACACCAACAATAAGAAGAAAACAAGATTCGTATTCAGATTCTTGAAATCCCCAACGTTCTACGTTACCCTTTTACTGCTATCCTACGCACTAGGTTACTTATCAGCTCCAAGCTCCTGCTCTTCACTGCGGCCTTTACCATACCCAGAAATCTTGAAGGTCGACGGTGATGACCTCAAAAACCAACTCGACCACTTCCGGGTCAAGACTCACTGTGCCAAACCCCTTCCACCCCAACTTGTCCACGAAACAATTCTAGACCGAGTTTACAACGCCACGTCGCCATATGACAATTTCCCTCCTGCGCACGTTAGAGGCCTCCTCAGAGATAAAAGACTCAAGGGATGGGGCTCATACGGTGAAGTTTTTGAACACCTTATCCAGAAAGTGAAGCCTAAAGTGATTATTGAAGTGGGTACTTTCTTGGGCGCTTCAGCTCTCCACATGGCCGAGTTGACTCGAAAACTCGGGCTCGACTCTCTCATTCTTTGCATTGACGATTTTCGCGGGTGGATCGGGTTCCGTGACCTGGTTGGTTTTGTTAATATGGTAAACGGTGACGTTCTGTTGCTGTATCAGTTCATGCAGAACGTTGTTCAAAACAATGCCACAGCGTCGGTTTTGCCCATACCCTTTTCGAGCGGGTCAACATTGGAGATATTATGTGAGTGGGGTGTGTTTGGTGATTTGATTGAGATTGATGCGGGTCATGATTTTAACTCTGCCTGGGCGGATATTAATCGGGCCTACCGCATCTTAAGACCCGGTGGGGTAATTTTTGGACACGATTATTTTACTGCAGCGGACAATAGAGGCGTGAGGAGAGCAGTAAATTTGTTTGCTCAAATGAACGGGCTTAAGATCCAAACTGATGGACAACACTGGGTGATTGACTCCGCCTGAATTCGGGTTTGCTTGTGCTTGTTCGTTAAAAGTTACCGTTGTTAATTTTGTAAACTTTTGTTAACTGTTGTCGTGACAGGGTAGATTTTGTCAATTTCATAAAAGGACACGTGTGTAAGTGACCAGAGTCAAAGATATGTATCTTTTTAATAAATTTTAGCTTTTGAAGGCTATGCTCGAAAATCTTCATCCACTACATTTAAGAGTGATTAGGTCTGTTATTAGTATGCTTCTTTTTTTAAAATAAAAAAGGCAACTCCACCAGCTATTTGGAATCCTTATTATTATTAAATTCAATTCCAAAAATTAAATCAATTTTTATATTTAAAATATTTTTTAGAATATTGATTTAGATTCAAAACATAAAAAATAGAGGGGAGTTGATTTTGATTTATGTAGGATGTTTGAGGTTTATGGTAAATGGATTGGTCACGGCTATTTTTTTAAAATATCAATTATTTATTATTTAAATTAATTATAACTAAAAACTATAATAAAAATTCAAGAAAATCCATTGATATTAGTTAAATAAGTTTTGTTTGTAAGAGTAATTTAGTTACTTTACTGTATTTTAAAAAGTAAAAATATGAAAAAGTTCATAGACATTAATTAAATAAATGTTTCTCTTATGGGCAATATAGTACTTTAAAAATATAAAAAGATGCAGTTATCCATGATTAAGAATTCCTCATGATAAATATATTAAGTTTGATCATGTTATTGGGATCAAACTCAACGCAAGGGCCACAATGTGATGGGCATCACACTCAAGCCCAAAAAAAGCACTAGATATGGGCCCATTAACTAGGCCTACAAGTATGACCCGACGAGGGTCTAAAAACGTTTTCAAAGTTCATTATGGATTTGCATAAAAAAAACAAATATTTTTTAAATAAATAATAAAAAAAATCAATAATTATCGGTACATCAATTGCAACCTAATATCTCCTAAATTATAAAAAATAAAATAAAATAAAATTGTACACATAATAAACATGCACCTGGAAACTTCTGCTGCGTATTTAACATGTCACGGTCCATGGTCGTGGTTGTTTTCAGAGTAAGGTCACTAAAATGCCTATAGTATGTGGCGGGTCCAAATCCAAAACTTCATCATTGGAAATTTGTGATTCCATTTCATTTTTGACTGCCAACTAGCTAGTGTCGTGTCGGCCCTGCAACGTTGTGTTAGCAGAAGCTATTCGCAACCTAGGCGTCCAAGTCCACATCATCCCGATAAACCTTCGTCTCTGTTTGAAGATATTTATTTGCCTTGTTTTTTCTGCCCCTGTTACTGTTTCCCGCTCTGAATTTGCCATTTCATTTTCTCATAGGGATAGGCAGCTTCAAAGAAAAAGATATCCTCCCATTTATTAATCTTGTATTTTTTTTAAATAAAAAATAATTTAATAAAAGGGTTAAACCAAATAGCCAATTAAAGCCCCATTGATTTGCTGGAAAATAGTTTTTATTTGAAAAGTGAATTATTTTCTGATGTTTGGCAGTATGATGAAAAATAAGTTGAAAAACACTTTTCAATGTTTGGAAAATAACCTATTAATATTTTGTTTTTCTCAAGTTTATTAAAATAATGAGGAACAAATCTCACAAATTAAAAAGTTGAATGAGAATGAAATTGAAAAAAAATATAATTTCATAAATTATCTCAAATAAAATAAATAATAATCAAAATAATAGAGATCAAATCTAAAAAATAAAAAAACATAAAAGATAAAGAAATTAAAATAATAATAAGTAACATTTCATAAATTATTTCAAATAAAATAAGTAATAATAAAAAAATAAGAATCAAATTTGATACATAAAAAATTTCAATAAAAAAATAATAAGAAAAAATAATAATAATTATAAAAATAAAGACCAAAGTTAATATAAAAATTAAATTTTAAGAGATGAAATTGAAAAATAAATATTTAAAACAAAATATATATAGCAATCAAAAGTTTGAGGAATAAATTTAATATAATCAGGAAATAATATGACATTTCTAAATTTTTCACAACTTCTAGAAAGTGTTTCCTGTCTAAATTTTCCAGAAAAATACTTTCTTAAAAGCCAAATCAAATTTTTCTGACTGAAAAATATTTTTTATTTATTAATTTTTTTAATAACAAATAAATATAAAAAATTTTAAAAAATAAACATGTCCTAAATAAACATATTGGGAGGCAATTGACGTGATTAGAAGCCATCAAAACAAAGCTCTGTCAACTCAGAAAAGAGAATTAGCAGAAAGAGATCACACAAACTTTATTTACCAACGAGGCCTCCAGTGTCTGTCAAGGTTCAAGTAGTTATTCAGCCAGCGTTTCGTAAATCCTAAGAGAAAGGCAAC
>Ga0325404_1001154_pt1 | contig 27892 bp, 15 predicted proteins | sample PopdelMetagenome_18_FD_205664 | JGI IMG/M metagenome (GOLD analysis project Ga0325404, IMG submission 205664) | Populus deltoides microbial communities from Bellville, Georgia, United States - Xylem-Control-R1 | ecosystem: Host-associated > Plants > Phyllosphere > Stem > Wood/Secondary xylem...
GGCACCGGCACCGGCACCGGCACCGGCTCCGGCTCTACAGCACAGGGGTCAGAGTCAGACTCGGTGAAGAAATCAGAGGAGCTGAAGAGGAAGGCTAGAGCAGAGAGGTGTTATTCCATGTCGCATCCTGGTGTTATTCCATGTCGCATCCTGGTGTTAAATAGCTTTAGTTGAATTGCCCTTGTTTTTCAGTTTACTGTTCTCACAAGTTAGTCCTAAAACTTATTATTTTGTTTCTTCAGGTTTGGGATTCCTGTACCACCCGCAGCTAGTGATGAGGAGGCAAAGAAGAAATCTCGTCTTGAAAGATTCACACCGGCTGCTAAATCAAATACCCTGGAAGAAGACAAAAGGAAGGCAAGGGCTCTCAGGTATGTTTAACTGCAAACTGCTCTGAGTTGTTCAGAATTTAAAATACTCTTGATTCATAAGAACCATAACTAACATGCTACTCCATGCTTCCAGGTTCTCACAAAGTTCATCTGGTTCTCTATCCATAAATGGCAAGGGGGATCTTGAGCCAGTGAGACCTTCTTTCATGGATTACTGCTCCTTTTTATTTGAAAGGATAAATTGTTATTTATATTTATATTATTTCTCAGTACTGAACTTCTTTTGTTTTTTTCTCTTGCTTTCTGCAATCAGAAGGCAGCTATTGCAGGTGAGGCTGGTGGAGGGTCTTGAATTGACATCTCCTTTACTAGTTCTTAGGTATTATTTGAGACTTTATTTTCTAATTCTCAGCTATTAATTTTTTTGAGAGAATAATTGTTAAGTATTTTTTTTTTTAAAATATGTTTTGCATTGGAAGTTAACCTCGTATTGACTTGAATTGACATTTTATCTTTGATCAGTTGTTGAGTCATGTTTATTTAGGTTTTAATTTTGCTAGTTCACTCAATCTTAATTTTTGTTCTGCTGTTTGTTTTGGCAGGTTTAGTGTTCTAACATGAGATTCTCCTAGTGGTTTCTATCTGCCTTTTCATTTTTCAACAAAAGAACTCCCAGATGCAGCACTCATCATTCTCAGAGAAATCTCTTGAAGGCATTTGACATGATTTTGGCACCTTCTGTTTCATATTAGCTTTTGATGTTGTTTTCTTGGGGCTTAGAGGAATCAACAACGCCTTCGAGTGTTCACTTTTCTTGAAATCTTCTAAAAGTATCAGAAGTTCTGAATTTTGAATCTAGGAGAAATGTTAATGTTTTAGCCTATTCAAAGAAAGTATCTAGTGATCTTTTTTCCATTGGACAAATTCTCCGTGACAAGGACATGTCGCTAGTGTCTCATATATTCATGAAGCTGCATGTTCATGATCCAATATTATTAGTATTGACTAGATGCTGTGTGTTGCATTGTGTCATTCATGACCTCGAGATTTCCAACATGTTTCTTACTTCATTAGGAAATGGGGATGATTCTTAGGACTTCATAAATGATCCAGAGAATGGGCAGTTATGAATAAGATTACATGGGAAGTCTTATTTTGGTTTAGGCATATGTCCATGGACTGCTATTTGGCAGTCACGGAAGCCTATAACCAAAGCAAACCAACATGGGTAAGTCTGCTCTTTTGAATTGAAACATTTGAGAAAGGCTGCATTCTTTTTAAGTTTTTATTGTCATATAAAACATGCATATGTTTTCATCCTTTTTAGACGCAAGTGAACTAGAATCAGTTTTTTTTCTTAAATTTGTTTCCTTTTCATTTATATATTCATCCAATGACCATGCATTAGAACATGTTTACACGAAACTACAAAGTCATTTATATATTCATCCAATGACCATGCAGTAGAACATGTTTACACGAAACTACAAAGTCTTCTGATGTGTAAGATCAGGAGACAGATGCATGCGGTACTTACTGCTGCCTTCAACTGTGGATCATGAGGTGTGTAGTCCAAAACTGTCATATTTGACATTTGGTTTGAACATGTTGAAGGTCAAGTTTTTAGAGTATGTCAGAGAGTTGTGCTTACAGGTTGATAGTGGGCCATAAAAGGAAATGTTTTCTAGTTATTGATTCAGAATTTCTGATACTCTTTCTGGTATTTTGAGATCAGTGAACGCTTCAAAGGTGTTATTGATTTTTTAGGCCTCACGATGAATTGCTCTGCAAGGTAGGCTACTGGGAATGGAGGATATCTTGATAATTGGGTTGCTGATTTAAGTGTGTTTCCTTTTATAATTTTAGTTTTGAGTATGACATGATTACAAATTGTGTAAACACTGCATCTGAAGTTCTTGTAATTGATGTTGGAAAGACCAGGCAACATGATTGGGAGAATCTGTAGAATATGTTCTTCTTGTTTTCTTCTATTTGTTCCCTTAGTATGTTTGCAACATCTTCTATATATATATTTGGTGGTGATTTCTTTTGCTGGTTGTGAGAAACTATTTCTTACTCCAATTTTTCCATGCATTTTCAAAAGTATAAAAAATTTCCAAAAATATATTCAATCCATTTCATAATTTTCTATATTTTTACTTGTTTATGTTATTTTGTGTGACGATAGAAAAAAAAAACAGAAAAAATAGAAAAACAATAAAAAAAACAACTGCTTGGCATTCTAAAAGGGAGGAGATTGAGCTCATGGAGAGCAAGCAGCAACCTTTCTGCAAAGCTTGAACTTGTATTTTACAATATTGAATGAGTTAGCTTAAAACAAAACTTAAAAAGTGAGCGACTTTTAGGAATTCTGATGGAATGGCTTTGTATGAGATGGCACTCTTGCTCTAGTTTCTCTGAGTTGCCATATTCTAAATGATTCTCATTGTAAAAGTTCCTCATTAATAAAAAGTTTGATACGCTAAAAGGAAAAGAAAGGAGGAGACAATGATTCGAATAGGTCTAAAGAAGTGCAATAATAGTAACTAAAAAATTAAAAAAAAAACTGGGTTTGTAATGTTACTTTATTGTTCAATGAATCACCTTTATTATTTTTATTTTCTTTTTTGTCATTTTATTTATTCAATTTTATCCTCAAATATTTTTTTTTAATTTTTTGATTTAATACTTTTGTGACCTAATTTTAAGAGATAAAGTTTTAGATTATATTAGAAAGATAAAATTAAAAGAAAGAGAACCGTAGAAAATGAAGAAAATTCGTACACGGTCTCAAAGTTCTTACAATTTTTATTTTAATCTGAAAATTTATTTTATTGATTTTTAATTTCTTGATTTGAGAGAGAAAAGAGACACTCGTTGAAAAATAGTAAAAGAAAGAAGAAGTCATTAGTTAGCCAAATTTCAACCACTAAAAAGAAGGATTTTTAGGTCAATGGGTCCTTTTTTTCAAGAGGAGTTCAATAATAAAGATAATTTTATTTTTCTCCTAAACATGATGAGAAAAAGTAGATTGGGTTCTATTTGGTTTGCTTTTATTTTTTTGTGTGATTTTGAAGTGTTTGAGGTTGTTAAAATGGTTTTTGTTTTAGGTTTTTTTTCAAGGAGTTTTTAGATTAAAAAAATTGAAAATTGGTTTTCGATTTCTAAAAATGGGACCTTTATTTTTTGGCATTGACAGGTTATCTACCACTATAGAAGACCTGTCACTTGCTTAAAAAAAAAAACAAGAGCATACGAGCTTTTTTCTTAAGACCGACCACTCAGTGTCTAACCTATTTTATTATTATTTTGACTATTGCTTGAAATATTTTTACTTAATACCTTATTCTTTTTTTTTTTGTGTATTTTTTACTTTGCATTAATTTTCTTATTTAAATTTTAATTAATACTCTCTCTACTATTTTAAATTTCTTGTTAATCGATTTGAAATAGTAGTTATTTTAAAAAAAATATTTTTTTCTTATAATGTTTCAAAGAGATTATTCTAGTTTTTCTTTTAATTTTTTTCTTTTATATGTCATATAAATATTCATGATGTATTTATAAAATAAAAACCAATCATGATAAGAAAAATAACCTTTAAGATAAAAAAATAACCCATAAATTAAAAAGAAAAGTCATGATTAAATATTTACATACTCATATGTCCTTTTCTTTTAGGAGAAAGATTGACCTTTTATTTTAGCTTTTAAATAGTATTAATAACTCTTTTTTATATTATCGGTTCATTAATTTTTTTTTTGGAATTTAAATTAATATTTTCTTTCTCTCTATTTTTTTAATTTTTAATTCATCTTATTTAAATATTATTTATTTTTAATTATTTTATATTTATAAAATATTTCAAAGAGATTATTATAATTTATATTTATTTTTTTTCTTTTATATTAGTTATAAATAGAATTTATTTGCATGATGAATTTATAAAAATAAAAATAATTTGTTCTTGTTAAGAAAAATTAACTTTTAAGATAAAACAATAAGAGCACATAAATTAGAAAGAAAATTCAAGGCTAAATATTTGCATTGTCAACCTTTCCACTTAGGATTTTAATTATAACACACACACACACACACACACACACACACACACACATATATATATATATATATATATATATTTCATTAAGTATATATAACATCTTTGTGTTTCTTAATTAAAAAAAATTATGGTATAATAAAACACATTGTAATATTAATACATTCTTCAATTACATTATAGAAATTAACTTGAAATCTTCAATTACATTATAGAAATCTTATATGCAACCTTATATGCAAGGTGAACAATATATTTGCAAAAACATGTTTATTGTTGAATTGATGTCTAAGCTGTTGATATGGAGTCTGCTGATGTAGAAGCTGATATGAGTTTTAGTTTTAATAAAACACTTGTTGTTTTGAATTTGTCAAATTCTTTTAGGATTGATATAATCCTTTTTGTTTAGTCATTATCTTTTATTCTGTTACGTAATAGCAGCAGATTGTGCTGCTTGTTACTTGCATTTAAAGCTTTCCTTTCGTTGTTTTTCATAAGTCTAGCATGATCAATAAAGCAGTGAAGTTCAAAGAAGAAGTTTGATAATTGCTAGCCTTTGCATTTCATTCTATTAAAATCCAACAAATTGGTATCAGATCTGATTCTTTTCATGAGAGATCTGTGAGGCTGAGAGAGCTTAAACACTTACCTTAAAACACTTATCATCCCTCTAAAAAACCAACCAGCGCAAAATGAGTTCAGAAGCCTCTATGAATTTGATGACACCACCAGTGTTTGATGGAACAAACTATCAAGTGTGGGCTGTTCGAATGGAAGCTTACCTTGATGCAAATGATTAGTGGGAAGTTGTTGAAAACACATATGAGGTTCCTCTTTTGCTTCACAATCCAACTATAGCTCAAATGAAAAATCACAAGGAGAGTAAGCAAAAGAAATCAAAGGCAAAAGCTAGCTTATTTGTAGCTGTCTCGTCTTCAATCTTCACAAGAATTATGACTCTAAAAATAGCAAATGAGATTTGAAACTTTCTATAAAAGGAATATGAAGGGAATGAACGAGTGAAGGGCATGCAAGTTCTAAATCTAATCAGAGAATTTGAGATGCAAAGAATGAATGAATAAGAAATCATCAACGATTACTCTGACAGACTTCTTGACGTTGTAAACAAAGTAAGGCTTCTTGGTACTGATTTCTCTGATTCTAGAATTGTTCAAAAAATTCTTGTCATTGTTCCTGCAAAATTTGAAGCTACAATATCATCAATAGAAAATTTAAAGGACGTATCAAGCATCACTTTGGCAGAGCTACTAAATGCACTGTAGGCTCAATAACAAAGAAGACTCATGAGACAAGCAGGTTCTGTGGAAGGTGCCTTTTTTTGCTAAATCACAGAACAACATACAACAAAAAAACATAAATTACAGCAGCAGCAACACAACATTTCCATCGTGTCCTTACTGCAAAAAATCCAATCATCCACAGAGCAGATGCTGGTGGAGGCCAGATATAAAATGTCACAAATGTGGTCAGCTAGGACACATTGGAAAGGTATGCAAATTTTAACAACAATAGAAGCAGCAAGAAGAAGCCAAAACTATTGTTGAACAACCTGAATTAGAACAACTGTTTGTGGCATCATGCCTTGTTACCAATAACTTGACAGAGAGCTGGCTTATAGACAGTGATTGTACCAGCCACATGACCTCTGATAAAGAGCTTTTCAAAAGGCTTGACAGAACTGCCATTTCTAAAGTGAGAATTGGAAATGGGGCATATCTCGCAGTAAAGGGTAAAGGAACAGTGGCAATCAAAGGCAACATAGGTTTAAAATTAATTTCTGATGTCTTATATGTTCCTAAAATTAATCAAAATCTTTCGAGTGTTGGTCAGTTGCTGAAAAAAGGATATAAGGTGCTGTTTTAAGACAAGTTTTGTTTGATTACTGATGCACAAAATAAGGAAGTCTTTAAAATTCAGATGCAAAGTAAAACCTTTGCTTTGAATTTTACGGAAGAAGAACAAGCTGCAGTACAATGCTTTGGCATAAAATATTGGGGCATTTTCATCATACAACTCTACTCTTTATAAAGAAGAACAATCTTGTGAAAGGCTTACCTGATTTAGAAGAAGAACTTTCTTTGTGTGCAGCCTGCCAGTATAGGAAGTAGACAAGACTTCCTTTTCCACAAAATAAAAGCTGGAGAGCTGCACAGAAACTACAGCTAGTGCACACTGATGTGGGAGGACCTCTGAAAACATCATCATTGAATGACAGTAAGTATTACATTACTTTCATTGATGATCATACAAGAATGTGCTGGATTTATTTCATGAAGTATAAATCTGAAGTTGCTGGAATCTTTTGGAAGTTCAAAACTTGGGTGGAAAAACAAAGCACACACAAAATGCAGGTGATCAGATCAGACAATGGAACAAAATATACCTCAGAAAAATTCAACAAATTCTATGAAAAGGAAGGTATTAAACACCAGTTGACAGCACCTTATACCCCTCAGCAAAATGGGGTTGTTGAGAGGAAAAACAAAACACTCATGAAGATGACAAGATGTTTATTGCATGACAAAGGATTGCCAAAGAATTTATGGGCTGAGGCTGCAAACACAACAATGTTTCTTTTGAACAGATTGCCAACAAAAGCTCTGCAACAAAAAACTCTATTTGAGGCATGGTATGGCTATAAACCAAAGTTGTAAAATTTAAAATTTTTTTTGTTATCTTTGCTTCTCTTACATTTCGCAGGTTAAGAGAGACAAACTTGATAAAACAGCAGAACCTGGAATCTTTGAAGGCTACAGTTTAGTCTCCAAAACCTACAGGATTTATCTTCCACAAGACAACAAAGTAAGCAGGAACATCCAATTCTTTGAGTCAGAAAGCTGGAACTGGGAGAAAAATAAGCTTGAATTTCAAGAGGAGAATGCTGATGTTGATGATGAATCTGTTACAAAAATCAGATTACTCTCTGATATCTATCAGAGCTGCAATGTGGCAATAATTGAACCTGCAGGATTTGAAGAAGCTACTGCAGATCAACATTAGATGGCTGTAATAAAGGAGGAGCTTATAATGATTGAGAAAAATCAGACTTGGATGCTAGTAAACAGACCTGCACATAAAAAAACCATAGGAGTCAAATGAGTTTATAGAACCAAGTTCAATCTGACGGTTCTATAAACAAACACAAAGCAAGGCTTGTTGTCAAAGGATATGCTCAGATGTTTGGGGTGGGTTTCTCTGAAACCTTTGCTCCGGTTGCTAGGCTTGAAACTATAAGAATGTTGCTTTCTCTTGCTGCTCAAAATGGCTGGATTATACATCAAATGGATGTCAAATCTACTTTATTAAATGGATATTTGGAGGAGGAAATATTTGTGGAGCAGCGTGAAGGTTTTGTCATTCAAGGAGAAGAGGAGAAAATATATCTACTGGAAAAGGCTCTCTATGGTTTAAAGCAAGCACCAAGGGCTTGGTACAGTAGGATTGATGCACATTTGTTAGACTTAGGCTTTACAAAAAGTCTAAGTGAATTTACACTCTATCTCAGGAAAATCAATGATGAATTACTTATGGTTTCTCTTTACGTGGACGACTTACTTGTGACAGGAAGTAACATGGAGCAGATTGATGTGTTCAAAAGAGAAATGAAGAATGTTTTTGAGATGACTGACTTGGGAAAGATGACATTCTTTCTCGGCATGAAAGTTTAACAAAAGCAGAATGAAATCTTCATATGCCAGCAAAAATATGCCAAAGAGATTTTAAAGAAGTTCAACATGGAAGAATGCAGATCAACAACAACACCAATGAATCAAAAGGAGAAATTTTGCAAATAAGATGGAGCTGCAAAGATTGATGAAACACTCTATAGAACCTTAATAGGATGCTTGATGTATCTTACTGCAACAAAACCCGACATGCAACAAAACCCGACATTATGAATGCTACAAGTATACTTTCAAGGTATATGTATTGTGCAAGTGAAATTCATTTTCAAGCAGCAAACAGAATTGTCAGATACATTAAGGGAACAATTGACTATGGATTGAAGTTTTGTCAAGTTAAAAACTCCATACTCCATGGTTATTCTAACAGTGATTGGGCCAGCTATGTTGATGACATGAGGAGCACTTTAGGTTATTGTTTTAGCTTTGGTTCTGCTATTTTTTCGTGGAGTTCAAAGAAGCAAGAAGTCATAACTCAATCCACAGTAGAGGCAGAGTATATTGCTGCTACTGCTGCCGTGAATCAGGCTATTTGGATTAGAAAATTGATGGCTGATTTGCAGATGGAGCAAAAGGAAAGCATACAGATACTTGTAGACAATTAAGCTGTAATTTCAATTGCAAAAAATCCTGTGTTTCATGGCAAAACAAAACATTTTAAACTGAAACTCTATTTCCTAAGAGAAGTTCAAAGAGAAGGTGAAATATAGCTGATATATTGCAAAACAGAAAATCAAAATGCTGATATTCTAACTAAGCCGCTTCCTCAAGCTAAGTATGAATTCTTTAGACAGAGACTTGGAGTCTGCAGCTTCAGAGTCAAAGAGGAGTGCTGAATTGATGCCTTAGAAGCTGTTGATGTAGAAGCTGATATGAGTTTTAGTTTTAATAAAACCCTTGTTGTTTTGAATTTGTCAAATTCTATTAGGATTGATATAATTCTTTTTGTTTAGTCATTATCTTTTATTCTGTTATGTAACAGCAGTAGATTGTACTGCTTGTTACTTGCATTTAAAGCTTTCCTTTCATTGTTTTTCATAAGTCTGGCATGATCAATAAAACAGTGAAGTTCAAAGAAGAAGTTTGATAATTGCTAGCCTTTGCATTTCATTATGTTAAAATCTAACATTTATAATTCCAAATTAAAAAAAAATCATGATATTTTAAAATACATCTACAACATTAATAATTTTTATTATTATATTTAAAATTAACTTGAAATTCTACCCGCAACTTCGTGTGGTGGTGATAAAACGAGTTCATAAACATATATGATTTAGCTTCATTTTAAACTTGCCCGGTTGCGTTTAACTGCAGGTCATGTATTTAACAGATCTGTTTTCAGCCAAAAGTTCCAAAATGTTTTTGGCTTGTCAATTGGGGTAACAGCCAGAAATCTTTTGAAGATGTTCATTGACATTGTGAGCCCCACTTTTTGAGGTATCAAGAAACAGGGTGTCTTTCACAATCTTCCAGCAAAAATCTAAAGATGGGGATGGAGAGATCAAACACTAGAATCTTGCCACTGAGTCAGATATAGTGGTGGCGCTTCCTCCTCTTATCGATAAGGGATGGCCACCGATGGAACTTCTACTGATCAAATGAGAATCTATGTACACAACTATGACACTAATATCATCATGAAAATGTCTCCGGACACCTCGTTCGATCCTTTTCAAATCTGTGTACCTCATCTCTCTTTTCTTTGCAGCTTCCCGAAGGGCAGCTTTGACAAGCATCTTGGCAATTCCCTGCATCGTAGAGGTGGAAAAGGAATCAAGTTAATGCTTTGAAACAGCCACACCTTCACTTATGGGCCTATTATGGAAAATTGCAATGATCATGACAGTTCATTATTACAACGCGTTGTTAATTTGGAAATTATAAACTATACAACGGTGGAAGAAAACAAATGCTGTCTAACTGTAAGAACAACCACTATTGGTTTGTGATGGAAACTAGAATCAGAAAAAGCAAGAATCTAGTTAGAGTTACTTCTGGTCAGGAGGCAGAAAATTTGAGGTAATTACAGTTTAAAGACTATCAATCACTGCATCGTTGCTATGTGAACTGCTGGATAAACAGTAGTCAAGATGATTGAACAGGTTTACACATGATGTCATGGAGAGAATGGGATGAGCTTACCTTCCGGGGGAAATTTTGGACAATGTCAACAGCCTCCTGATTGCTAAGATGCTCCCATAGACCATCAGAAGCAAATATGAGGAATCGATCTCCTGGTTGGAGTTTGCGCACTAGTATTTCTGGCTCTGGATTTAGGATTGGCTTGTGGAAAGGCTCGGGCAGTCTAAACTTTGGTTGTAGAGGCTCTCGGTTGAACTCTGACTTCTTAAGATAGGCATCTCCTATGGATCTTGAAACCTGCAAGGATAAATGTCAGCAAATGGAAAATGTTTACCTAAAACTGCTTAACTATTCAGATTGTAACGTTCTCATGAAAGGAAATAACAGAACATAGTAACCTTCTAGTTACATATTTATGAAACAAAAATTAAATCAATTTTCTAATGAGCACAACACTATGGATAGCAGAGCATTTCCCCCCTTCTTCATGCGTTTTCCTGAACACGCTGAAACCTCATGCGTTGAGCAACACTCAAACCGCATTTTAGCACAAAGTTCAACTGTTATAAACCTTCTCCAATCAGTCAGGTGTATAGGAAAGAAAATGCAAGGAAATTACCTGTATGATGCCCTTCACGCGCCAAACTTTGTGCTTCTGCACAACAATCTGTGAATCATTGGGATGCAGACACCGGAGTTCATTTCTCACAGTTTCTATATTAGCATTATGCTCCGTAGATAATTGTAATGCTGCAACTTCCCTGGTTCCTCTTTCTGCTCTTCCTAAAACCACTCGGGAGTCTCCTGCATTTGCAATATATAACAATCCATTGCATATGACTCCCACCAAACAACATGATCCAACAGATGCCATATGGGGCTTACTAAGCCACTGCTTTTTCACAAGTGAAAGAAAACCCTCTTCTGTAGATGCAAAAGCCTTCTTGATAGTAATTTCCGATACATCTTGTTGCTCAGAAACAATTTCTGCATCACAAACAAACAGAAAGTTAGTAGCATTAAACATCTGCCTATCCAATAGAAAGATAGCTACATCGTGTAGGAAACAGGGCATCTATTACTGATCAATGCTTTAAGCCAGTTGAGAAGTTAAATATAGATTCATACAAAATAGATCCAACAAAAAGAATAACAACTAAACTTTTACAGAAACGAAACATTGACCCTCAGCCCATCCACTTGGTGTGCACATGAGTCCCTTTAACCTTTAAGATTAACAGTGTGAGGTGAATTAGACCATGAAAAACTATTTCCTACAACCTGTATATATGTTCCAAGAACATGCATCTAGCTTGCGAACATCAGAACTCTTTAAACTCGACCAACCATTCACACTATCTTCATTAAGACACAATACTACTAGATAACATCATTCACTAGATTTGAGTCATGAGCATGATCTTAAAGAATCAAGCAAACAAAGCATTACTAATTAAATACGAAGTGGTCCAAGCAAATAGTAAAATTAGCAAAACAATTAAGCTGAAAACATACTTTTGAAATTGGAGAAAACGTTGTGGTTGATAAACTTTGAAGCCTCAGTTCCTCCATGTCCATCGTATACTCCAACAAAAGTCCCCTGTGGACCTGAATTAGTTGAACTCAAAGGCCCTGATTCAAGTTGGCTTTGATCCTCCATCAAGCTATTGGCTTGAATTACAGCCATCGAGAACTCTCCATAAACATGGTTCCCCAAATTCTTGTACCACAACAACCCATCAACCTTCTCAGTGGCATCATCCCCCACACAAGTTCTCCAACAAGGTTTAACCATTTTGAAGAGATCACTTAGACCACAACCACAAGCAACCAACTTTATAATAGTAGTATTACTTACTTTCACATTATCCAAATGAGCCAGGAACCAATATATTCACAAGACTAAATCTGAAATCCAGTTCCTGCTGACGCTCCAATCTTACAGTCCCAGCTCTTGAAACTATATAGCCACAGAACTCAAGACACCATTAATAAGTACAATTATCATGTAAAGACCATAAGGGCATGGGCTAAATTAATTGAAAAGAGTATAACGAGACAAGGAGGCAATTGTTTTTAAGTGAGTTCAGAGAATATAGAGATGTGCTGGTGCCATGTACCTTGAATCTGGGTTAAGTATGTTTGGTTCTTTCATGTGTGCCATATTTCAAGAAACAGACTTAGCTGGAAAAGAACACATGGATTTGGTAGTGGCAGAGTTTGGTCTGAAATTAGAGAGATCAAAGGGAGCAATGGATAAGAGAAGGGGTTTTTGGAGTTTTTTGACAGAAGATCTTCAGTTTTGTTGTCAGATGAGATTCAAGGATGGGAAATAAAGAGATTTTAAATTACAATTCCTGACATTGTTGTTTTTTCTTTCTTTCACTTGGGTTCTCTACTTTTTTTCTTTGGTGGTCTAGTGGTGCTCCCCCTCCCCCCAAGGTTTCCCATTCCATGGCCGAGATTCTCAGTTTTCTATTCATTGCAATTCATAAGCAATAACACACTGTTTTAGCCTTTTAGTTGCTCTTATTGCTCCATTTTAGGCTTCCACTTCTTGTTTTCCTAGTTAAGCTGAAAACATTGAGCTCAGATGTTTTTACTAAATTCATGTTTTTACTAAATTAAGTAAATTAAAAGAAAATCTAAAACTTATGGCAAAAACATAGAGGATGTATATAGTGAATCTCTCTTATTCTTCCCCTCTCAGTGCAAAAATGAAGGCCAGTAATGAGGTTATTTTTATTTTTTCATAAGGACACACGTGCCTTTTAAAAAATCAATAGGGACAAAAAGGTTTTTTTATTTTTTTTTAACAATAGAATCACCAAAATAAATTTTTTTTTTAAAAAAAGAGTTTTTGTTCAGGGGCTATGTGGTCATTTTTTTTAATGAAGAATAAAAAGACTTAAATACCTTTGGAATCAAATAATTTTAAAGCTTTATTGGAGTGGCATTTTCATCTTTGTATCTAGGTTTTTTTTTCTTGGTAAGTTTTGTTTATTTTCAATTTTATCCTTTAGTTTATATACTATTTTTTTTATTTTGATTTTTATTCTTTTGATTTTTAATTTTTTTGTTTGATTTTTTTGTTAAAGTTTTATTTGTTTTCAATTTTATCTTTCAATTAAAGTATATTGTATACCATTTTTTTCAACCTGGTCCTCATTCATTTTAGTTTTTTTTGTTAAAATTATTTTTCTTTTCAATTTAACCATCCAATATAAATTTTTTGTAGCCCTCTTATTTATTTTTTATTTTGATTTTTGCTATATATATATATATATATATATTCTTTTGTGCAATTGATTTTTATTCATAGTTTCATCATTCACATTTATTGGGGATTGAGCTTGTGATTTTTCCATTTAAAGTGTTTTCAGTATAATGACATAGGTCAATGGTTTGAAATATTAACACGGGTCGACAACCTTTTTTTTTGCTCATTTTTTTATTTTATCATTCGATATTATTTGTTTTTTTTTTTAAAATTTGGTTTGTGGTTTTTCTCAATTTCTTTTTTATCATCTTATCTCGGTCTCATAACTTAAACAACGAGTTTTGCGGGTTAACACAGGTTGACTCACCTCTTATTACCCAGGTTTACATATTTATCATGCTAACTCAGGTTGACTCATATCATTTTGTTGTCCTTTAATTTATCCAATTTTCATACTTTCAAGGTTTTTTTTTCCAAGTTATTGTGATATTTGTTTATAAAAATTCTATTTGTTTACTAGCATTGTTTTTTTTAATCATCTAATTAAAATAGAACTAACTTATTAAATTTAGTTAGGCTTGCAACCCAAATTGTTTGGTTTTCTTGTTTCTTTTAAATACGTTTATAGCACCTAGACTATCATTGTCTTTTTCTTATTTTTTTAATTAAATTTTGTTTTTATTTTAATTAATATCTTTTTTTAATATGTCTTTTAATAAATTAATTCTTAAATTTATGTTTCTATTAATATCCCTCCTCTATGATTTTTTATTTAGCTTATTTAGTCTTTTTTGAATAATTTTTTTTTAAACATTGTTTTGCAAGTGTTTAATTTTTAAAGATATTATTCTGATTCATCTATAAATTTATTTTTATGTTTTATATAAATAATTTTAAAAAAATAAAAAAATATTTATTTTTATATATGCAGCCTTGTATGATATATTTTATTTTATTTTATTCAATCCATTATATATATATATATTATCCTTTGATTAAACAAAACATTAATTTTAATAAATAAAATCATTAATCTGACCCGCATAGACAACTAACTAGTATTGACACTAAAACCCATTAATGTTCATCACATTGAAGGGGGAAAAAGAAGAATTTAATACGCCAGGAATTGAAGATTTTTGACTCGTCAAGAAAAGCTCCCTTGGATAATTAGTGTTTTCCATTTGCAGACATCTGACTAAGCTTGGATTTTTTTTCTAATTAAGCACTTGGATATGAACCAAACCAAACCAACCCCCATTAATTAAATTGCATGGAGCAAGTATGGGTCTTCTCTTGGTTCATTATAAAAGCAAAAGGAGGTGATCTGTGGGTCTAACTTCTTCTTCTTTTTTTTTATTTACATGGATGTCCGGATCAGCTTGCGCGCATCACGATTAATGCTACAGTTCACTGAACATCCTACAAACCTAATAAACATATAAAGTATCATAAAGATAACAAGCATGCATATAAAAACTCAAACCCAGAACAACAAAAGAAGACAAGCCTCTCCCACCACCAGCCCAATACCCTCAGTGCCTGTGGGTCTGACTTCTTACAAGAAAAGGAGGTGACAACCGGGTCCCGTGAGTTCAGACTGAAGTGAAGTCACAAAGATAACTGGTACATGCACTAATATATATATATATATATATATATATATATATGAACAAATGGAAGTAGTCAGCCATTGTAGTGAACAATATCTCCGGTGCTTTGCCTGCCAACAACCCTGCAAGAGGCATTCTTTTTCTTTAATGGGCTGACTACAATACTATCTATCATGCATCTACAATTCCATGTTACCTTCGCTCACTATCAGAAAATTATTAAATTTAAATAAAAATACTAATAGAATATTTCTATTAATAAATTACAGTTAATTGTATTCCGTTAGTTATTCTGTCTATAATATTTAATTTAAATATTGAATTTAATTGAAAATTTTCAAAAACTCTCCAAATAACACCAATAACTTTTCAATCCGTCGGTATTTTATCTGTAAAAAACAGTAATTAACAGTGCAAGTGTGAAGTGAATAGTTCTAGAGCTTTCTGGAAAATACCAACAAAATCTTTCATCGGTGATTTCTTTTGTAATTGACATGATGAATAGTGTTAGGGAAAAGTGAAAAGTTTACCAACAAGTTTATGAACAGATTTTACTGACGGTATTAATACTGTCGGTAATTTTGTTAGTATAAATGACATGTCATCATACTTTTTGTTTTATTTTAATTTTTTTCCATTATAATATACCAAGAAAATATTTTTATCAATAAAATTAACTGTAATTTATTAATAAAAATATTCTGTTAGTATTTTTATTTAAATTTAATAATTTTCTGATAGTGACCGAAGGTAACATGGAATTGAATTAACATTTAAATTAACGGATTGAAAAGTCGTTGGTGATATTTGACGGTTTCTGAAATTTTTTTATTAAATTAAAAATTTAAATTAAATATCAGAGATGGAATCACAAACGAAATGATTAAAAATATTAATATTTAATTATCTGTTGGTAAAATACCTCAATAAAAAGACTAAAATCCCTTATTTCACAACAGACGGGCCTACTCCTCGTCCTCCTTTTCTTCACCTTAAGTAAAAAACATCATCCATTTCTTTCTTTCTCTTCTCTTCCACGATCAAGTGTGTTTTCTTCTCTTTTATTTTTTGCTATTCTCAGTTTTTCTTAATTAACATATTTTATAATTTTTTTTTCTTCTCAGATTCACTAGCAACTATATTAAAGTAAGATTTTTATTTTTTATTTTTTTTTGTGTTTTTTTCATTATATTTATTTTTTTATCTTATTTTTAAACTTTTTTGTTCTTAGAAATTGTATGAATGTTGTTATAAGATTTTTTTTTTCATATGAGATCAATTTCTAGTTGATGTTTTTATAGGATTTTTATTTTTTTTAGCAATCACAACTTTATTTTTTTCATATGAAATTATTTTTAGTTGATTTATTTATTTGTTGTTGTTGTTTTTATTTATTTGTGTTATTTATTTGTTGCAAATTTGTTTGAGTTGATTTTCTTCTTCTTTTTTTCCAAGCAACTCAGTTCTGAGTATTATAGAGTGTTGATTTATATTAATTTAATTATTTTCTACTTTTGTTAAATAGATTTTTAAAAAATATTTTTAAATAATCACCGGTGAAATTGCATATGGTATTTTTGTCAGTTATATGACAAGCTTCCCAAGGGAAATACCAACAGAATGAAGCGGATAATTTTTTTAACGCGCTTTTCCTATCAGTAATAATATGTTTTTATTACCGACAAATAAAAAATTATCAACAAAAAATTTACCAATAAAGCATTTTTATTTATAATTTTGTCAGTATATTAATTACCAATGAAATAATATTACCGACAAAAATTTGTCAGTAAATATGAGAATGCTGGTAGCGAAGGTTGTTGTCTAGACAATTCAGTTCACCAAAGCTTAGCTTCTCGTGATGCCTTACTCCGACAGCTTAATGAGAATTTACATGAAGCAAATAATTGTATGAAATAGCAGGCATATTCCAAACGACAAGACATTGAATACAAAGTGAGGGACTTTGTGTTTTTGAAGCTTCATCCTTGCGTCCCGCCAACAATCAGTGTTTAAAAGAGCATATCAAAAGCTTGCAAGCAGGTTCTATGGACCATATGAGATTGAAGAAAAACTTGGAAAGGTGGCCTACAAGCTCAAGCTTCCACAAGGATCTTGTATTCACCTGGTCTCTCATGTGTCCCTTTTGAAGAAATTAACTGGGTGAAACAATGGTTGTTGGTACTAATTAAGTTACCTCCAATAACTGAAGATGGTGAATTAACTAGGAACCAGAGGAAATATTAGACAATAATTAGGTCAAAAAAGGATCCAAAATTATCGAGGAATACTTGGTCAAATGAAAAGGACTTCTAGTAGATGATGCTACGTGGGAAAACACTCAAGAAATGAAAGACAAGTTCATAAATATGAGCCGACAAGGTTTCAATTAGGGGAAGGGGTATTGATAAGCCAAGAAGATCATCCCAAAGAGTGCCCATAAAGAACCCAGAATATTTTGCGCAGGAGTTGTCATGTAGGAGAGCTGTGCACTTCACATTACATTATCTAGGATGTCATGAGGGGGACATGCACAGGATGTCATGTTGGGGGCTTGCATGATTCAGGACATGATAGCATACATGAAGATTCTGAAAGCTGTTGTTTGTTGATCAAGTCCTCGAGCTTGCTAAAATATAAGTCAATTAGTTATTATATGCTTTTGAATAAATTTTGGCTACCTAGCTGTCATTAAGTGTCAAAGAACTATCTTAATTTAATAGTTTAAATTGTTAGTTGAAGTCTTAAGATATGATTTATATTATTCTCTAACACATCTCTTCAAGTGAAAGTTTTTAGGGCTTGAAATTTGCAAAAGCCTATATTACCTTGTGCTTAATTTTTATCAAATAAATAGGGGTGATGAGATTCAAACTCGTGGTCATTTAGTTATTAAGGCTTAATACCATGTTAAAAAATCATCTCAATCTAATAGCTTAAACTATTAAGTGAAGTTTCAAAATATGAATTATATTATTTTCTAACAGTTAATACAATGATGTGATCTCAGAATTAGAAATAGTTGTTAATTCCTTTTTGTATAAAAACTTTTTATTGTCATTAATAAAGCAAGCTTATTCCAGATAAATTACTATGTCTATTCTCACCCAAGTAGAATTCTATCTTCCTTAAAACAACTTCATAGCTTTGATTGGGACCCATCACTTTGTAATTATGTGTTTTTGAGAACTGGGTGCTTGGAACTTTGATCCTTGAATCTTCCATGGGTATTGGGTTTATGACACTCGAACCACAGTCAATAGGTTGGCTTGGTTTTCGACTAGACGCAACCCAAAGAAAAAGACTGGATTCTTTTCTTGGGCTGATGTTGAACTTGCAAATTGGAGAAGACCAGGCTCCTCGGGTGCCTGCAAAGGTATAAGAAATTGTCTTAATAGGACAACAAAACATCGTCTTTGAAGTGTCTACAAGTTAATCCAAAAAATATGCACTGTTTTGGTATCTGGATATACTCATACACGTGATGGGATGGCATGTAATCCAAGGATAGACCAAAAAATGCTCATCAAGTTCAGGGAATAATGTGTGCAGTAAGCAAACTCGGTCTGAAGTTCTGGCAGGTTTACTATTAGAGACAAAAACCTTGCTCAGTCCCCTCTGAAGTCTTGTTCTGGTTTTCAAGGCTGCATTTGAAAATCTGGGGGTTAAAAATCTTCACCGCCATCTTATTTTAAAGCTTTGTGCATGCTTCCTTAACTTCAAAAGCCATGAGTGACGCTCGTTTTTGGTTGAATCAGAGTGAAATGGATGTTAGGATTTGAATTGAAATGATAAAATTAATATGTAAGAAGCCTCTGGTGAAATCAAAGCGGCTAGATTTTCCAAGAAAGGGTTATCTGGTCTGGCACTAGTGTGATAAAGATGATCCTAATATATAAACTACAGAAACAGAAAAAGTATGCTAGCTTATGAAGTCGCCACCATCGGATCATCTTTTGTCCACTCTGATTTGCTTGCTATATATGTAGTTTCATCAAAAGTAGCTTCAAACACAACACTAAGGGCACTAAACCTTAACGCTTTGTATTTATAGAAACAAATTAGTAAGCCTCGGCTGTCATAAGCCCGGTACTCCAGGTTGGAGCAAGTCACGATAATCAACAATGAAGTGACGCGTTTAATTTTTATATAATTTTTTTAAATTTATTTTTAATATTAGTATATTAAAATAATTTCAAAATAATTAATTTAAAGTAAAAAAAATAAAAAATACAGTTGGATTATAATGTGAAATACCATCTTAATCAAACTCGAAAAGAGAATGAAAACAAGAAAGAATACGACCTTCATGGACCCAGGTCCAGCATCAACTGGACAACAAATCCTTGATAATTCCCTACATCACATGCTTTCTTTGATGCTCACTATCATATGACTTTATTATCCATGCAATGATATTAACTAATCAATGTTCAACCCTCCTCATCACGTTTGCCATTTCTTGCTTCAATGCAAGAAGAACACAGGCCCATCCTAATGTCTCTTTCTGCTATTTGTGTTATTAGCTATATATCTCACATCATTAGCATTTAACACACACGGATTCAAGTTGGGCAAACTCTAATCGTGTGTCTTCTCTCCATTGAGCTTTGTATCTGCTCCCTGGCATGCCTTAAAGCGTCAAGAACTTCAATAACACTTCTATTGACTACCTTCAACTCACTTTTCTTGGTAGAAGCTGGCAAACTCAATGGGACTAGTGCCAAAGAATTATTCACGTAAGCCTCGTTATCACTCTCATTTCCTGCATTTTTCTCCATCTCCACCACTGATGCTTTAATGCTCGCAGAACTGAAAGAGATTATCATAATATTGACTTAATTAGCTTAAAGAAACCCCATTAAATTATCATAGATAAAAGTGGCTATTGAAAAGGACAAAGCATGTTGAACTTGATACCTTTGATCATCAATCTTTGAATCTTGTGAACATGCAACGGTTTCATGCCTTGATTTATCTAAAGAACAATCTTTGAGGTTATTGTCAGCATTTGAATCTTGAGTCTCTCCGATGGAATCGGAAACAGGACAAATATTTTGATTGGATGTAGTTGTTTCAGAGCCATTGTCTTTCATATCTTGTGAGTCTGCTGTGATTATGACTTGGGGCTTGGATTCAGATTCTTCGGGGTCTTTGTGGCCTGCAGTACTTGTGGATGATGCGCTACAAAATCCACTAATCTCAGATGAACTTGACTTCTCCGATCCCTCTGATGCAGGCCAAATCTTCAAGGACTCAAGCTTCTTCATCAAGAATTTATGCTTCTTTTCAGCTTTTTTCCTCAATTTGATCTCTTCTCTGAGTTTGTCCTCTAGCTCTATTAACTATACCATCAAAAAATAGATGAAAATGAAACTTGAGATCTTACAATTGATGCATTGTGGTTGTATATTGACATCCCAAATGCGAAGCATGCAATAACATCAATCTACCCAGAAGGAGAAGAAAAAAAGTAAATTAAAGGCCATCCAGATGTCAGGGATAGAAGTAACAGACCTTATTGCCCATGAGCTCTGCCTCCTCTTTAGCAATCTTTGAAGCTTGTCTCTCTGCAAGCAACCTTCCTCTCAGGCATTCTAGAGTCCTCAAACTATCCTCTCCTTCCATTTTCTTGCTTTCACGAATACTGAGAGGCAATCCATCTCAAAATGTGAGAGATAAGAACAATTAAAGAAGAGAAAACAGAGAGATCAACAAGAGCCCACCTCCATCCTTTTCCATCCTTCCCAGTAGCTGTCATTTTCTCTGTCACTGAGCCTACTTGATGAGTTAAATTCTCTGGAAACAAAGAAATGTGGAAGACATTTATCCCAACCACTACTGTTCTCAGAACCGAAACTGTGAAAATTTGTATGAAAGATAGGGGAGGAGCTACCTATGTTCAAAAGCTAGTGCTTTGGTCTCTCTTGCTCATGTCAGGTGCCTTTAAATCCAGCTTTGTTTATTACCACTGCCACCCTTCATCATTTTTGCTTTGGCTCGTTGCTCTTTTTCTCTTCGCGTTAATTTTCACCTCAGAAACCACCGTGATTTCCTTTCTTTTAAAACAAGACAGTGAAATCAGCCACTTTCACTGTGTGAAAACATCCTATCATAAGCTCCACCTCCAGAAGTAAACATAGGCAGACATTTCAGTTGGACCACTTTCAAATTTAGCAATACTCACTGGCATTTAATGGCATCCAAGAGACAATCCGTGTTGGAGAAATCAACGTGAATCAAGAGAGAGATCAACGTGAATCAAGATGTTTTATTACATATTGTAATATTAATTTTATTTTTTTTAGATAATTTTTAGTTGTTTATTTTTTTTTTCTCTCATGACAATTAAAATATATAATTATTTTTTTTATTTGTCAAATCATGTATAACTATCATACCCAAGTTTATTGGGTTTGGCTTATCCATCTTACACGAATATTTTAGGTCTCACATGGCCGCCGAATCCAAGAGTTTATAAAAAATAAAATTAAAATTAAAAAAATAATTAAAATTTCTATTTAGGATATTTAAAAGATATTTTAAATGTTTTTTTAATAAAAAAATAAAAAAAAATATAAAAATACTTCAAGATAGTTTGAATATTTTTTTAATAAGTTTTTTAAAAAATAATTATAATTTATGTTTATGATACTTTAAGGAAATTTTAAATGTTTTTCTTATAAAAAATTAATTAAAATTCCTGTTTAGGATACTTTAAAGATAATTTAAATTTTTTTAATAAAAAATAACAAACATTAATTAGCATTTTTGTTTAGGATATTTCAATGGTAATGTAAATATTTTTTTCTAAAAAAAATTAATTAGAATTTCTGTTTAAAATATTTCAAAAATAGTTTAAATGTTTTTTTAATAAAAAATAAAAAATATTTATAAAAAAATTAATTAGACATGGCCGTTATACTTAAGTCTGTTGGGTTTGTCATAGTTGCACTTCTGTTTAAGATACTTCAAGGATAATTTAATTTTTTTAATAAAAAATAAAAAAAAATATATAAAAAAATTAATTAGAATTTTTGTTTAGGATACTTTAAGTTTAAATGTTTTTTTATTAAAAAATAAAAAAAATTAATTAGAATTTCTATTTAGGATACTTTAAGTTTAAATGTTTTTTTATTAAAAAATAAAAAAAATTAATTAGAATTTCTATTTAGGATACTTTAAGGATAGTATAAATGTTTTTTTCTTATAAAAAATAAAAAATACTAAAAAACAAATTAATTAGGATTTCTATTTAGCATACTTTAAGGACAATTTACATTTTTTTAAAAAAAAATTAATTACAAATTCTGTTTTAAATACTTCAAGGATAGTTTAAATTTATTTTTATAAAAAAATAAAAAAAACAATTATTTAGAATACTTCAAGGATAGTTTAAATATTTTTTTTATAAAAAATAAAAAACTTAATTAGAATTTTTGTTTAGAATAATTCAAGGATAATTTAAATTGTTTTTATAAAAAATAAAAAAATATTATTCAGGATAGTTTAAGGATAATTTAAATGTTTTTTTTATATATAAGAAAATTACTTAGGATTTTTGTTTAGGATATTTCAAGGATAATATAAATTGTTTTTATAAAAAAATAGAAAAACTTTATAAAAAAATTTATTTAGGATGCTTTAAGTATAATTTAAATGTTTTATTTGATTAAAAAAATTAATTAGGATTTTTGTTAAGTATACTTGAAGGGTAGTTTAAATATTTTTTTATTAATTAGAATTTCTATTTAAGATACTGAAAGGATAGTTTAAATTTTTATTTTTATATAAAAAAACAATTTATAAAAAAACCAATTAGCATTTTTGTTTAGGATACTTTAACGGTAGTTTAAATGTTTTTTTATAAAAAATAAAAATATTTATAAAAAAATTAATTAGAATTTCTATTTTGAATACTTAAGAATAGTTTAAATATTTTTATAAAAAATAAAAATAATTTATAAAAAAAAACCAATCAGGCACAGATGCCAGATTCAAGTCGCGTAGAGCTACGACAAACACCAAACTAAAATCACTTGGGTCTGCCATAACAGTCAGATCCAAGTCTATTTGGTCTAAAATATTCTCTCATGCTATTAATATTTCTTTTACATTTTTTTTTAATATTGACCCACTGCAGTGGATAACACAATATACTATATAATATGAGTACTATATATAACGTATGGCTACATGAAAAAAAGAAAAAAAAATCAGAATCTTGAATTATGTCACGGAGCTACAATCTCATTGAGCCTGACCCTAGATGTCCCTGAATTGTCTTCCTCTTCGACACCAATCGAGTTTTTTCACCACTTTTCTCAATAATTGAATTTTCCATTTGTTTTTACACTTACTCCTACTTGTCAGTGTAATTCCCATCTGTAATAATTTCAACAGTATTGTATTTTTCTTCTCATCATCACTTCATTATCTTTTGAAACTTCAACATTGTCTGCTACTCGATCTATTGAAGTGTTGGAATCAGCTTGCATTGCACTCAAAGAAAGGAGTAGTGGCTCGTATTTCTTTTAGTATTTACTAATGATTGATGACTATGGCAGCCGTTCTAATTGATTTTGAATTATGAATCTGCCCACCTTACTAGCATAGCTTGGGCAAAGGACCTTCATCAGCACTCAAACGAACGAAAGAGCTATAACAATGATTGAAACTGATAGATACCCCTCTAATCAACAATCAACAAAAATGAATAAAAAATGTAGATATAACCCCACATTCAAAATATGCTATAAAGAAAAATTGGTATTAGAGCTTTAAGATCCAATCAAGATGGTGGAAAATTACAGATTGAAAAATATGCAAGAACACTGCAAGAAATTTAAGGAACAAATGCAGAATTTTCAACGGGAATATTTTCAGGAATCTTTGGTTGATCAGCAAAATAAATGGCAACATTTTGGGGGAGCAAAACACGAGGGCTGATCAGATTAGCTTGCAGATTGAAACGTTATCAAAACAATTCCAAACATTTCTTGCTAATCAAATAGCAGGAAAGGATTTGGGAAGCCACTCCAAGGGAATATTGCATACACCAACAATGGATAATCAAGAAGGAATGCTACCAAGAGGAAGGAGTCACATTCCGGGAGATCGAACCGGTAGTCAGGAACATCAAAGAGTTGTGAATAATACATCTCTTCCAAGGATGAATCTTACATCATTCTGGGGTGAAAATCCTAGGGGATGGTTGAGGAAGTGCATGAAGTTTTTTAAGCTCAATTCAACTCTTTCATAACAATGGGTGGAACTAGCCTCTCTTTACTTGGAAGGTAAAGCAGAAATTTGGTTTGGAGGTTATATGTGCGGTGTAAAATGTTCGATGGATTGAGAAGAATTCTCGGGGGCCATATGCAGCAGGTTTGGTAATAGGGCTGATATAGTCGAGAAGTTTAACAATCTAATACAAGAAGGTGATGCTGATGAATATATGGACAGGTTTGAGGAGTTAAAATCACTAATACTACCTTAATACAAGCCTTTGATAAGGCGAAATGGTAAGAAGAATCAATTGTTGCATTTGCAAGAAGAAACATAATTACTTCCAGAATTAGTTCTTCATTTAACAATTAAAGACTAACAGGTATTACACCCTACAAACCTTTCAACCAACATAAAGCTGATGAGCAATATAGTTCAAAATGATCTACAGAAGATTATTCTCATTCTCTGTTCCTGCTTCTTTGTTCTCTCTTCTCTTCTATTCTTCCTCAAATTCTGTTCTCTCTCTGTCTCTCTGTTCTTCTCATACAGAAGATTCCTTTTTGTATCTCCAATTATCTCAAAGAAGTATATTATGTTGTCATATGTGGAACTTTCATGATAAAACTAGATTAGTAAAACCCTAGCAAGACGAATAAACAACATTCTTTCTCTTTCAATGAAGGTAAGGATCAAAACAAAACTCAGTAGAACCGTGGAGACTGAAATGAAACTTAAAAGACCTAAAATGCCCATAAAATCATAGAAAAATCATGATGAACCATGAACAATTAATAACTACTAGCATGATTTTCATATAATCTATTAGTTTATAGATTTGTAAATATTAATATTAATTTCTTTTCGCTTATTCAAAAGAGTGCTCTTATCTTCAGATTGTAGAACCTTGGCATGAAATGAGCCGAAGTGGGGGTAATTGGAAAATGAATTTATCTTTTTCAATTTTGGTTCTTGTTTGCCCACCCATTCCAAAATTGAACTTGATGCTGTTCAGATTTCTTGGGTGGTTGGGCATTCATAGAATTGCTTCTGAAGTCAGATGAAAGCCTCTCTTATTTGGCCAACATACTGCTCTCTAGGGTACAACTATTGCATAGAGCCCAACTTAGAGTATCCATGTAATATATTAATATCTTGTTTTTTTAGACCATGTTTGTTTTCTAAAATTTATTTTTTAGAAAATTATTTTTCAAACTTTTTTGTGTTTATTTGCCATTAGAAAAGTTGATCAACGGAAAACACTTTCCAGTAAAAGAAAAATTTAGATTGGTTTCCAGGAAATTGCTTTCCTGGAAAATTTGGGTGGAAAACACTTTCTGGAAGTTGTGAAAAAATTAAAAATATCATATTATTTGTTGATTATATCAAATTTGGTGCTTAAAATTTTGATTGCTATATATATATATATATATATATATTATTTTAAATATTTATTTTTCAATTTCATCTCTTAAAATTTAATTTTTATGTTAACTTTGGTCCTTGTTTTTATAATTGTTATTTGCTTTTCCCCTATCATTTTTTTATTGAAATTTTTTATGTATCAAATTTGATCCTCATTCTTTTGATTGTTACTTATTTTATTTGAAATAATTTATGAAATGTTAATTATTATTATTTTAATTTCTTCATCTTTTATTTTTTTTATTTTTTAGATTTGATCTTTATTATTTTGATTATTATTTATTTTATTTGAGATAATTTATTAAAATTTATTTTTTTTTTCAATTTCATTCTCATTCAACTTTTTAATTTGTAAGATTTGTTCCTTATTATTTTAATAATCTTGAGACAAATAAAACATTAATAAGTTATTTTCCAGCTCATTTTCTATGACATAACCAAACAATGGAAAGTGTTTTTCAACTTATTTTTCATTACACTGCCAAACATCAGAAAATAATTCACTTTCTTGGAATTCACTTTCCCGAAATTTACTTTCCAAAAGGAAACTACTTTCCAGCAAACAAACGGGACCTTAATCTGACTTATAATTCTGCATGAAATCACCGTACTTTGATACAGTTTTTCCTCACATGGTTTTTTTTTCAATTTCTTGTGTTTTCTTTTTTTTTTGTAATAATTTTTTTTAAAATTATCTTCGTCAATTTTGTTTTCATATTGAGTTGGTTAGAATTTAACTTTATAATAAAGCTTAATTATGTGGGGAAAGTATTGTACCTTTCCTCACAAAACATTGTGGATTGCTACAGTGTCTCTCCACATAGTTTTTTTTTTCTTATAATTTTTTTCAAATTATCTTTGTCAATTTTATTTTTTTAATATTGACTTGTTTGAGAATTACAATTACAAGTCATTATGAATAAGGCTAAATCATGTGAGGAAGCACTATAGCTTTCATCACAAAACACTGTGAATTGCTATAGTGTTTCCAACATGATTTTTTCCCTTTTTTGGTGTTTTTTTTGTTATTTTTTTCTAAAATTATCTTTATTGATTTTTTTTTAATATTGAGCTAATTAAGAATTTAGCTTTGTAATTGTTTTTCTTTAAAACACTGTGAATTGTTGCAGTGTTTTCCCATATGATTTTTTTATGATTTTTTCCAAAATTATCTTTGTCGATTTTTTTTTAATATTGAGTTGGTTAAGAATTATAATTATAATAAAGCTAAATCATATAAGGAAAGCGTTATAGTTTTTCTCACAAAAAACTGTGGATTGCTACAATATTTCTCTAAACAGTTTTTTATTTTATTTTATTAGGGAAAACACAGTAGTTTTCCTCACAAAACATTGTCAATTGCTACAATATTTTTTCTCATGGGTTTATTTTCCTTCCAAAATTATCTTTGTTGGTTTTTTTTAACATTAAGTTGGTAGAGAATTTAGCTTTGTAATTTTTTTTTCTTTTTATTAACAGAAAAGCTAAATCATGTGGCGAAAGCACTCTATCTTTCCTCATAAAATGCTGTAGATTGTTACAAAACATATTGTTCAGTCTCTAAGTTTTTGATCACCAACACAATTTTTTTCCGTCATGAAATATTTGCTCCATCGTACTTTTAGTTTCTATTACTTATCTAGCGCTGGTTCACAATTATAACACTATCAAGTGCATTTAGTTTATAAACTCATGGCAGCGAGCGGACATATCATCTCGTGTTAAGCTATGATTGGTGTGATGTTCAAACAAGGAAAGATAGTCTATTATCTTTCAATAATTTAGAATCTAATATATTTGAAATATAGTGGAAGAATCTAATATATTTTGATGAGTTGATTAAAAAAATTGAGTAATTTAGAATTTAATATTCTAATCAAGTTTAAAATTAAACTAATTTAAAAATTAATCTAGTTAGATCATTTGATTGATCTAACCTAATTTGATTTAAACATAATAATATCAAACCCTAAATTAAAATTAATATGACATCTATAATTTGAATTTTGCATAACAAATAATTTAAATATTTTAAATTTATCTTTATACAAAAATAAAATACAATTAACCCACAAAATTAATGTAATTGCGAAAGCTATAGTAACAAATTGTGCAACTATATATATATATATATATATATATATATATATATATATATATATATATATATATATATATATATATTATATAAAAATAAACAATTAAAAAAACAAAACAAAAAATAAAAA
>Ga0325404_1001162_pt1 | contig 27788 bp, 15 predicted proteins | sample PopdelMetagenome_18_FD_205664 | JGI IMG/M metagenome (GOLD analysis project Ga0325404, IMG submission 205664) | Populus deltoides microbial communities from Bellville, Georgia, United States - Xylem-Control-R1 | ecosystem: Host-associated > Plants > Phyllosphere > Stem > Wood/Secondary xylem...
ATTTTTTTAATTATATTTATTTAAAGATTATAATATTTTTTTTATTAATATAAATATTCAAGTTAACTTGTATATATTTTAACTAATTTTATATATTTTAAAATTAATAAAAATATAAATTTTCAATAATTATCATATTAGCATATCCACGACTGCAACTGTATGTTCTATGTATTGCTCAGAATTAACCATTCATATAGACGTACAGTTGCAGTCGAATGTCCCATAGAATAAAGAGAAAAACCCTAATGGAATATAAACACTTGCTTCAAATGATCTTGGTTTATATCTTCCCATTTAATTTTCTATTACTATAAGAGCTTAATCATATAAACACACAAATATATATATAAACTTGTCGAATAATTTAAATGATTTTACCTTATAAATACACGTAAACTTCATTCTTAAAAACCAAGGACCAATATATAAATTTTCTTTTATAAGCAGTCACTCAATTAATTAAACCTGTTTTACATTAAAAATAAAATCATACCTTTTAAAAGTGCATGGAATAAAATGTAATGTTATTCAAAACCTAAAGGTGCTCCTGCCCTCCCCTGTTCTTTCAAGGATTAGACAGATGTTTGGATTGTTTTTTTCTTCCTCTATTGAAAGAAATTAAAAGGCATGGAGAACTACTGTGGCCATTTTAATATCTTTTTTATTATAATTTACTGTGAATTGAAGTAGTAATTTTTTATTTTATTTTGATTAATAAACTTCTTTTCTCTTCGAATTGATCCATTTATGACTAAAATGGTAGCCAATTGCTCCTGTTTTGTCAAGGAAAAATAAAATTAAAAGAAATAAGAACATATGGGGAAATTGGGTGGCTCTTTTAAAATCAGCATGAAAAGTCAGTCCTCCTTAATAAGACTCTATTTAATAATAGAAACATTGTCGTCGAGTCTACCATGAAAGGCATGAATTTTGTATCGTCAAGGACTAAAGTACTACTGTTATGATAGCTTGCCTTGTTCATGTCCCTAAAGTCTACACACATCTTGACCTTCCCCTATATATTTCTTTGGAATTGCTACGATGTTTGTTACCTTTTGAGGGTATTTGATTACTTTGAGGAACCTACTTCAAAATGTTTCTTAACCCCTTCTTTAAACTTGATCAAAAGGTACGGCCAACCATCTAGGTGGTGGTCCAGTGGTAAGAGTTTAGGACTAAGAGGTTTGCTCCCTCTGTAGTCTCAGATTCGAACCCTGTGGTTGCTCATATGATGACCACTAGAGGCTTATATGGTCATTAACTTCAGGGCCCATGAGATTAGTCGAGGTGCATGCAAGCTAACCCGGACACCCACGTTAAACTAAAAAAAAAAACAAAAAAAAAAAAGGTATGGCCTCATCCTTCTTACCTTTTACTTTACTGATTATTACTCCCTTTTATTAATGAGAGTTTATGCACTATAATTTATGTATCTAGACTAGACATGTTTGTGTAGAACCAGATGAACACATCAATGTATTTTAGCAGCTCAATTAGATTGCTCTTCTCTTCTGTTGAGATTAGGGTTTCAACCTTTAGCTCCCTCAGACCCTTATCAGTACATACATTGACTAACCCTAACTCTTGTTGGCTTGATTTTAATCATTCTACTAGCCTAGAAAACTCTTCAACGACACTTTCCTTCCATTCCTTTTCATCTATTGCAATTAAGTTTTTACTAAATTCAGGCCAAATATGCTTAATGATTTCAGATATTTATGGATAGATTGCTTTTAGGATTTTTGAAAGTAAAAAGTGCACTGAATGAGTGAATGATTAATGAATGAAAATAATGAAGAAATGGCAAGAAAAAAATAAAGGAAAAATAAAAAAATTTACAATTAGATTAAAATTTCATGATATTAACAATTAAAGCAAAAGAAACAAACAAGGCTTATCACATAAATATATTCCTTTTCCAGCATCCTTGGCCATGATTGTTGGGAAAGTTAGGATAACAAAATAGCAACATTACATAGAAAATACCATTTATATTTCTTAGGCTTCCTAATTGTTCAACTCTTCCTCTTCGGCATATTTAATTCCCGACTAGTTTTTCAATAGGTGGTGCCTGTTTCAGGGTAATGATAATCAGTTGGGGCAAGATCACAATTTAGGAACCAATTGAACTCGATTCAAGGTAAATGACATGACCTTCAACAAACACCATGTTCATATTTTTCACTTCGTCACTGGGCAACATCACACAAGCTAGGCGAGGAAAGGTGCTGTGAATAAGTGGAATATCAATCTCCTCATCATTAGGATCCTGCCCCTCAATGCGAGCCATTCTTTTCTCGCGTTTCCTTTCTACCACTCTTAAATAGTCCTTTCTCTCTTGAATTAAAACTCTAGCCAAACAACTGATCGATATGTTTCAATTTCATATAATTGATACGCTCTAGCATTCTTGCGCTCAAGTCATATCTTAGTGGCAACCTTTATATAAACAAATATTTGACAACTATTTTTGCAGCTTCTAAAACATCTGGCTTTCTCAGCTTTGTATTCTCAAACACTAAGTCTGCATTCATAACCTTGAATATATGAAGACATCCATCTCAACTTCTTTAAGCTTCTATGTAAGGCATTGATATATTCTTCATCATGGACAACATCTCGTAGACCTTTATTGTTACCGGCTGCCTATTAACTACGTATTTATGCCTTTGATAACACCTGTAATATGAATCCAGGACCATCTTAATAATATACTATAAAAGGGTTGGATGTTAATTACTTGCAAAGTAACTTGGAATGGTTGTGGCCCGATGATCAACTCTATATAAAATATCACCAATCATCTATCTAAGTGAACAACCATATGCTTTTTCCATGATGTTGTTAGGCCTCATATGTGATGCACTAACCAACAGACGATCTAAGATATGCACTGGCATCACATTAAAAGATGAGCCTTTATTTATTGGTACCTTAGTTACGATATAATCTTTGCACTTATCTGTGATATATAGAGGTTTGCTGTGTCCAGTATCTTTTGTACCTAGCTCATCTTCCAAGAAATATAGGTAGTTTAATAGCATGCATTTTCCCCACCATATGCTCTATGAAATTAGATATGATATTTTAAGGGACATCTGCTTCATTTAAAATCTTCTACATTGCCTTTCGGTGTGGTTTCAAACTCTAAATAAGAGAGAGTATAAAGATCCAAGTTAGGGTTTTCTTTAGTTGGTTAATCTACTGTAGTCACTACATTTCATCAATTTGAGAAACTTAGAGGCCTCATTGTTGTCTACTTGTTTCTTGACCTCATTATTTTTCGAGAACTCTTTTATTACTTTTTCCTTTTCTTTTCTTTGCCTTTCTAACTCTCCTAGGTATAATATCTTTTGCTTTTTGTCAAACCTTTAATTTTGGTTCGTGTAATTGAGAGTGATTGCTTATAAGAGGCACACCCATAACTATTGTCATGACGTGCATGACGTTAAACAACGAAGCTGCCTCCTTGATCAAAGAAGTTTTTGATGTGTTAAGATAAAATATAAAAATATAATTTGAAGGGTTCAGGAATCGCCACCTAGTATTATGATTATCAGAAAACCTAATGGTCTACAAAAATTTGGGTAAGGGGACTAGTTTTGCACGAAAAATACACTTCACTCCTAATGCACGTAAACTGCAATATTGACTGATTTTTTTTTTTATAAGGTCATGTTTCTATTAATTGGTTTGCTTAAGGTTTAAGGAAAAGTCCTCATCAGTAAGGAGATTTCTGCCTAATCAGGTTAAAACCTAACCATTTTAAAGCCTAAAAATTAAAGATGTATTTATTTTTGTTTTGTATCTTTAATACCTGGATGAATACTTTACAGTGTAATCTTATAACCCAAATATTAATTAAAAAATTTATTTTATGTTGTTTTTGAAATTTTAGCCATATCTTAATGTAGGGGTGAGCAAAACCGGTTCGGTTCGGTTTTTAACCAAAAAACTAACCAAAATCAAATTTTAAAAAACTTAAAAATTCAAACCGAAACTGAACCGAAATCAGTTCAAACCGACCGGTTTCGGTTCAGTTCGGTTCGGTTTTTTTAACAAAAAAACCGGAAAACTTGCATTATTATTTTTCGGGCTTTTTTGGGCTTTTTGGGCTTTCTAATGGGTTTTCTGATGGGCTTTCTAATGGGCTTTCTAATAGGCTTGTAATTAATGTAAATATTATCTAATTTTGTTACAAAATTATATAATATATTTAATATTTTTTGTCACTAAATATTCATTTATATTAAATTATTTGTGCTAATATTGTGTTTAATATGTTGCAAGTCTTTCTAATATTTGTGTTTTGGAGTTTGGACTCCTCATGCATCAAAGTTTAAATAACACACACACCAAATTAAAATTTAAATTACAAAGCTTGCCTTCAAAAGGGCTTAAAAAAACAACAAATAACATTGCCATAAAAAATAAAACACTTCATGCAAAATATATAAATCTTCATTGTGCACATCATCCCAATCAAAAAGCACATCACGATGATAAGAACATTGCACTTTGATTCCGTAATACCATTGACATCAAAACCTGAAAATCAAGATCTAAAATTATAACATGATAAAATAAATTAGAATATGTAAAAATAAAAGGTAGTTTTTTACCATCAAAGTAACTTTGAACTAATTATCATCCGTTACTAAATGTAACTTTCCACCAAATTCTACAAAATAAAAAATTAGACATGTTAAATGATTGCAAACAATTTAATTAATAAATTACAAAATAAAAGGTGCAAGTTTATTAAAAAAAATTACATGACTCAAGGTTTTCGTAGGTTTCAAGATCAAACTAATAGAAACTTAAATGTCAGGCAAAAAAAAAATGGAAAGTAATATCAGCCAAAACATCTGCCAACCAATCCTAAGTTCACCGCCATCTGCCAACCATCAAATTGTCCTTGAAATTCTGATTAACAGTCTATTTCGAGATGAAATAAGAACAAATTTACATCCTATATTATAAAAGCAACAGATTCTTAGTCATAGAAACCAGTTTTGAAGACAATCCTAACAATGTCTGTGCACAATGAAACATGCTGCCAAACATAACCAATTTCACAACATCTATATCTTTTCCTTCCAACCAACATCAAAATGAAAGAGGAAATCACACAATGCATTTCCAGAACTTGAACTGTAAACAACAGCATGAAGAAAATAGCATCTACCTTAAAAAATAACAAAGATGGCAACCAGAAAAATCCAATAGCAATTTCAATGCTGTGAAGAGACATATGATGAGAAATCAACAAACAATCAGGAAACAGCAACAAAAGAAAAATATTATGCAACTCCCAGATACTAATACACCCTGATTTTGAAGAAAAAATAATAATAAAACATAAAACAGAGTAACACACTGCAGCAACAAACAACACAAAATGATTGACAAAGAACAGGGAAACAAAATACAAAAACAAACTAAAAGAACCAATAAACTAAATAAAAAGGAAAAAAAAATAAAAACAGAGATTGACAGAAAAAAAAATCATACTTGTGCGAGTTAGGACACGATTCAATTTCAGGTGTGAAAGGCAACTTGAGGTAGCAACAAAACATACTTTATGGTCTCAAACCAGACCGCATGTTGATCATGTTTTCCTTTCAAACACAGAGTTTGTTTTTTTCATCACACGGCAAGAAAAAATGACAAGGTAGCACAATTTGAAAAAATAATAGGAAAAATGGCATAGTTATAAAAATCAACAAAAAATACACAAAATGCTCAAACATTGATTTTTTTGTAAGGATATACCAAAAATATACAGAATCATAAAGCATATGTTAAAAAAAATAAAAACAGAGATTGACAGAAAAAAATAATCATACCTGGTGTGAGTTGGGACGTGATTCAAGTTTGGGTGTGAAAGAGGGAGGGATTGGTTTGCTAGATTTGGACTCTGGAGATTCGGTGTGCTGGTGTGGTGTGTGTTGTGCGACTCGTGGCCGTGTGGGAGAGGGATGTGGGTGACTGGCTAAGTTGTTTGTTTTGAAGATGAAGATGGTATGGGAGAACCAGAGAGGGATATGGATGAAGAATCGAAGATGGATTAGCTTGATTTTGTTACAGAGTGAGTGAGAGTGTGGATTGTGAGGTGCAGCTGTGAGGAATGAGGGAGCGGCTGCAAGAAGTCGCTAGAGAGGAGAGAATCTAGAGTTAATTAAGTTTTAGAAATTACTGAGTGTTTTTTTTTTGTATTTATACTGCCCCTTAAACCGAACCGGTTCGGTTCGGTTGGGGTTTTTCTGGTTTTCGGTTTTGTAAACCGAAACCGAACCGAACCGAAAATTTTTAAAAAAAAATAATCGGTTTAATCGGTTTTTTTTGGTTCGGTTTTTTTGGTTGTTTTTTTTTCGGTTTACTCGGTTTCTCGGTTTTTTTGCTCACCCCTATCTTAATGGATAATTACAAACTTGTTGTGATACCCATTAACTTATAAATAAGCATTTTTTGTTTATAAAATATGTATGAAAATTTTTAGAATTTAGTTGTATGCATACAAATAAAAATGTATTTTTAAATAAGGATTTTTTTTTATTTTTCTTTGTGTTTTTATGAAATTGTGAAGAAAAACAAGTGTATTTAATACTAGATCAGTATCTTGCAATGTAAGTTTACAACCCAAATATTAAATGAAACAATTAATACAAGGACAATCAAAGACACAAACTATGATTTTAAAACCTAATATCAATCAATAATTAATCTAAAATTCACAACAAAATTCTCCTAATCACATAACGAAATCAACATTCATATAACCATCAATGCAAACATATTTCATCCATACACCTAATTCAAAGTTAATCATGCATTGATTACAAATCTAAATCATCATAACAACATAAAGTTATTTGTCCAACCAAGAGAGATCATACTTTTAGTGTTTTAGAAAAGAACCTTTAACTGGTGATCCAAGGGAAGCTAGGCAGCTGCAAGGAAAAATGTCGCTAGTGTCCACGTGTTATGGCTGCTGGCTGGAGCCATGACTATCGATCGACTGGTTGGAGTTTTGTTGATAACTGGTTGATTGATTGGAGTTCTTGAAGCTTTGTTGTTGCTGTGGTAGAAGAAAAAACTCCAAGTGCTCTACCACTACTGCTGAGAAGAAACTGTTGAACTGCAATCTCTTTTGTCGCTATGATTGAGAAGCAAAGAATTGATGCGGTTCACGATCTGCTACTACTACTTGACAGAAGCTTCTCGACTGCAACTGGTCATGGTGGAATCAGTGGTTGCTGATGAAGAAGATCTTACATTGCCGCTCACGGTGCAGAGAAGATGAGAGATATTGGCTGCTGCTGGAAAATGATCTTCTATAATTGTTGCTGCTAATAGTGTGACTGAACCTCGCAATGTAGACGAGATGAGAGACGCTGGCTGCTACTGGAAGGAGGATCTTCCACTGCTGTTGTTGCCGATGACATGACCGAAGCTCACAGCACTAATCTGCAATGGACAACGAAGAAGATGCTGGAGAGAGGTGAAGTGGATGGCCTGGGGTCAGACCATTTTTGTATGAGCTCTATCTAACTAATTCCTCTCTTCTTTGGTTAATGCCCCCAAAATTCTCCATTCTCTTTTATGTATGTACAACCATCTATTTATAAGCAAAATAAATGAACAAATTTGTTCTTTTCCTCCCAGTTGCTTGGTCCCCAAGCAATTAAAAAATTATTTTTGTCCTTTATTTTTTTTCCTTTGCATTTTTGGTCCCCTTGTCCATATATGTTTTATTTTTTATATTTTGATATTTTCAAAAAAGATAACATCAACATTGACTCGATAAAAAAAATAAAAAATGATATTGAAATGAGCACGTTAATAGCTGAACACATTGATAATAAATTTTTGAATTCTTTTGAAAAGATGTTAAAAATGCTAAAAATGATGCAAATACATTAAAACTATATTTTTTTGTTGTTTGTTTTGCTATTTTTGGATTTTTTTTTAAAACTGTTAATAAAATTAGGTAAAAAATCAGGTTTTAATAGTTGCTCTCTCTTTATAATACCTACGATAAAAAGTCTTGTAAGAGACTTTAGATAATGAGCTTATAAAGAAGAAAAGATAAAAAGATATTGGGATAAAAAACTTCAATGGGGATTTCTGGATTTACTAAATCAAGAAGTGATTAATCATTCTCAAAGTGATGAGATATTAAAAAATATCTCTAAGAATGACAGGTCTAATAAAATTGTCAGAAACAAGGGCTTAAAAGTGCACTTAAAAGTCGATAGTTCTTTTGTCAAAAGAACTATCTAAAAGAGAGATATTGGAAAAATAGCACATTGTTAGAAAGGCAAGGGCTTAAAGGCGTGTTTAGAAGATGATAGTGTCAAAAGCACTATTCAAAGAAGATAAAAGCTAAAAAGCACACTACCTAAAAGACGAGGGCTAAAAGACGCACTCAAAAACTGATAATGCCAAAAGGATTATCTAAAAGAGATAGGGCCTAAAAGCTACACTATCTAAAAAGCGAGGGTTCAAAGGAGCACTTATAAACTGATTGTGCTAAAAGCACTAATAAAAAAAGATAAGGGATAAAAGACGCACTATCTAAAAGGCGAGGGGCTCAAAGGCGTACTTAGAAAGGTGATAGTGTCAAAAACACTATTTAAAGAAGATAAGAGCTAAAAAGCGTACTATTTGAAAGGTGAGGACTCAAAGGCACACTTAGAAATTGATAATGCCAAAAGCACTAACTAAAAGAGATCTGAGCTAAAAAACGTACTCAAAAGGTGATAATTTCAAAGATGTTGGTGAAAAAGTGAGTGGTTTAAAAGCACACCTAAAATGATATGCTTCTAAGATGCAACTAAAAAGTGCACTATCTGAAAAATAAGGGCTCAAAGGCGCACTTAGAAACTGATGGTGTCAAAAGCATTATTTGAAGAAGATAGGAGCTAAAAAGCATACTATCTAAAAGGCGAAGGCTCAAAGATACACTGAAAAAATAATAATGAAAAAAGCATTATCTAACAAAGATAGGGGCTAAAACGCGCACTCAGAAGGTTATAATTTCAAAGATGTTGGTGAAAACATGAGTTGTTTAAAAGCGCACTCAAAATGATATGCTCCTCAGATGTTGTCTAAAAGTGAGAGGCCTAAAAGCACACTCGAGAATGATATACTTCAAAGTTGTATTCGCCTAAACTTTAAAATACCTCATGATCTCATATCTTGGAAATTGGGCTTTCTTTGTTCTTGTGTTAGCAAGAATTAAACCTCCGATAGTTTTTTTTTTGGTGGAGAAAATCTAAATCTATCAAGGATTCATTGCAAGGATCAAAATGCAATGCTTTGAGGGTTAATATGTATCAATTTTTTTACCTGAGAAATATAGGTATCTTTTCTTCATGGACTCTATCTCTCAAAACTTCAATTTCTGTAGCAGCAAGTTTTCATGGCTCTTCCACTTTAGTCTACTCGAGCTATAACTTGTGAAACTGATCTTTAAGAAAGGGATGCTTATTTGGTGAGCTCGAATGATCGTGATTTTTCAAGGTTCCCCTACTTATCACTATAATTATATGAGTATCACTATTAGGGTGTTATGATCACCACTCAATGTTCACCATACCTGCTTAATGATAGCTTTCTTACTTATATCTTGAGTTCTCAAAAGACACTTAGAGGATTTAAACAACTTGTTTCTCCTTTCATAACCTAATTTTTGACAACACAAATTCACCAAAAATAAAAGAAAGAAGAAAAAAAATGAAAATGAATAAAGAATAATTTGAAGTTTGGGTCAAGACAACACAAACTGGAAGTTTAAGGGTCAATCAGGATGGAATTACAAATTTAGAAGTTAGTTTTGGTAGAAATTAAAAGGATTGATAAGTTTGGGGGCTTAATTAAACTTTGAATTAGTTTAATTAATGAAATCAGGAGCTTAATTAAAGATTTGATAAGTTTCAGGATTTAATAAAGCTTTGAATTAGTTTAATTAATGAAATCAGAGGTTTAATTGAAGAAATATTAAAATTTAGGACTGATTTGGGTCAAAATTGTAAGAAATTAAAAGTCCAAGGAGGTTAATTGATTTTTTCAAGGGTAATTTTAAAAGAATTAAAAGTTGAAGAGCCAAATAAGAACTCAATTGATTAAATTAGAAACTAAGGATCATTTTGGAATTGATTAAATTCCAAAATGTATTCCATACACAACATAACAAACCAAAAACAATCGTCAACAAAAAAAATTAAAAACATCACAACATAACAAATCAAACACAATATTTTAAAAAAACACCGCAACATCAAATTTCCACACCGAGACTAAATCATTACGTCTTGGATAAACATGTTACAATCCAATCCTCCCAATCCCATCATAGAGTATTTATTTTGACTTTATTCAACCATAAAAATAAATTTCATGGTGGTATCATATCCTTGTGATTGCCACACAACATTGTGTTATGTGGATTCCAACACTTTAAATATCACAAACATTCACAATAATACATAGTCAATCTCAAAATAACCATAATAATCAATATTCCATCACAAAAAATCAATAAAAATGTTGAAAATTGTTCAAATAATTACTTGGATTTTGAGATCAACCTTCTGAAGTGGCAGAGGTGGACCAAAAATGATTGAAACAATAAGAGGTAGTGGCGATAAATATAACAATGTTGGCATGTGTGGTCCATGCATCTCCACTACTATTCATAGTTATTAAACCCGGCCTGGGGGTTGATCCGGCCAAGGGGCCGGGTTCTGGGTTTTATGGGTCAACCCGGGTCAACTCGGGTCAACCTGGATTAAATTGAAAAAATTAAAAAAAATTAAAGTTTTAATATTTCACATGAAAAAATCCATGTAAATATAAGTTATACATATTGTAAACAATGAAGTTTAAAAGAATATTTAAAATTTTTTTATCCCACATTAAAAAGATATTATGTTAAGTTTTTAAGTTGAAGTATTTAAATTAAAATTTTTTTTATCCCACATTGAAAAACATAACTTTTTTCATGGGAACATAGAGTATATATACAAAAGGGCTTCAAATCCTACATTAAAAAGATACTATGTTATCTTTTTAAGTTGAAGTATTGAACCAAAAGGTTTTTTATCCCACATTGAAAAAACTTGATTTTTTTTCTTGGGAACATAGAGTATATATACTAATGGGTTTCAAATTCTACATTGAAAAAACATAACTTTTTTTATGGGAACGTAGAGTATATATACGAAAAGGTTTCAAATCCCACATTGAAAAAATACTAAGTTATCTTTTTAAGTTGAAGTATTTAAACCAAAAGGTTTTTTTATCCCATATTGAAAAAACATGATTTTTTTCTTGGGAACATAGAGTATATATACGAAAGGGCTTCAAATCTCACATTGAAAAGATACTATGTTATCCTTTTAAGTTGAAGTATTTAAATCAAAAGGTTTTTTTTATCCCACATTAAAAAACATGATTTTTTTTAGAAATATAGAATATATATACTAATGAGTTTTAAATCCCACATTTAAAAAAAAAAAAAGCTACTATTAACGCACGAGGACACATGCTACTATTGGTGATGATTCTTAACTAACCAGTAGCGATTTTTACTCCTCTTTCTTCCTGGTTGGGCGGTGGCATCCACCACTGCTTATGGAGGGAGATTGAGGGCTTCAAAGTTTTGGCCTTCTTTATCTTTTCCCTTATTTCTCTATCTCTCTCTCTCTCTCTCTCTCTCCATGTTCCCTCTCTACCTCCACTGTTTGGCTACTTTTGTGATGGGTATGGGGAAGATATGGGGGGTGTGGTTGTTGGCGGGGAAAGAGGAAATGATTGGGCTCACCACACAAAAGAAAAAAGGCAGCGGGGTTTTCGTTTGTTTTTTTATGGCTGTTGTTGGTTATAAGGTTGGTGAGAGAGAAATATCGTTAGTCATGGATGGTGGGGATGGTGATGCTGCTTGTTGTTGTGAATAATGGTGGTGGTGTGGTGGCTGTTGTTTGCGTGAAGGTTACCATCAATGAATAAAATGAGTGGAGAGAGTGGGAGAAGAAACCAACTGATGTGGTTTTTTCCTTCTTTTTTCTCTCTAAACAATTTTTTTTCCTTGATTTTTTTCTCCAAACAAAATTTTCTCTCTTGGTTTTCTCTCATTATCTTCACTCCATATTTTTTCTTCTCAAATTTTTGCTCTCTAATATTTTTATTCTTCATTCTCTCATATCTAATCATTTAAGTTGCTTAGTCACTAACCTCTTCCTTAATTATCACTATACTCACTAGATTTTTTGTTTGATTGATTTTGTTTGATTGATTTTCTTAGAGTTTTTATTTTTAGAAAATTCATCAATATTTTCATATTAAGTAAAAGGGTAAAAAATTATGAAATGACTAGAAATTGAATGAATTGCATTGAAAATGTATTTTTTAAAAATTTTGTATCTTTTTGAATTTCTTGAAAGTGTGTTAAAAAAAACATGGTTCAGAAACGAGTGATGACACGTTAGTATTCAAACATTTTTTTTTTTCCTTTTTGAACTAATTTCAAATTATTAAAGACAAAAAAGTAAACAACACAAAATACAAAATACAAAAACGATGACCGTATCCAAAGGACCTTGAGCATTTCATCAAGGAAATAGAACCACCGAATCAATTATCTAATTATAAGACAAATGTTTGCTTTGGGTTTATGGGGGAAAAAAAAACAGTTAGCTATGGGTTTCGGTTACATTAATCATCATTGGGCCTATAATTCAAGTTTTCTTTTGATAATTACCCTCCTATTCTAAAAAAGCTCAAAAAGTTAATGGAGCTTCTCTGTTAACAGGAACACTGAAGTGCTCTCATTTTTTTTTTATTTCAACCCTTTTTTTTTTCATTTCTTCCTTAATTTAATCCTCTTAATTTTTTAATAGTCATCCCGGTTGTCTTTGGACCGAATAAATTGACTAAATCACATCGGGGCAACTCCAACACAATTTACTCTTGAACCTGGGCTACATAAATAGTCGAGTCAATATGTTTTTTTCCTATCAATTTCATCCCTATTTTTTTTTCAATTTCATCCTCATAGTACTAATAGTTGACCATTAGTTTTTAGAAATTAAAATTTTTAGGGTTATTCAAATATTGGCCAAACCCTTAAGGAATTTTACAAAATTATTGTAATTTTTTTTAAAAAACAATGCACATAAATTTTCTAAAACAATGTTAAAAAACATTTTCCTCTCCTTTTTATAAATAAAATTCATTTTTTATAAAGATCGGGCCATATGCAACAAGCAAAAATCATTATTTTTTATTATTTATTTTTGTAAGGCCATGTTTGGCAAAATCCTATTTTTTAAAATCCAAAACTGTCAAAATAGGACTAAGGGGTGTTTGTCAAATACACCTTTAAACCAAAAACAATCTTTAGAAAAACATTGCTAGTGAAACAGGGTCTTAACTTTTGAACCAATTTTGACCCACCGAGTTGACTTGACTGGGTTGACCAGAAATATTTGGCCCGACCATAAACCGAACCAAAGATATTTGTTTGAACCAGAAACTAAACCAAAACCAAAACAAAAACTTAAAATGAATCAAACTTTAAAAAACACAAAAACAAAAAAATCTTTAACAAAAAACAGATTAAATGCAGAAAAAATCAAGAACAACTTAAGAACAAGAAGAACATCCAAGGTAAACCCAACAATATGGATCCCAAATCAGACCATATACAATCAAAAGAAAGACATAGACGCGTTATAAATCATGCAAGAATTCCTAATCTAGCATCCGTTCTTCCCAAGAACATAAAGAACATTATCTTAGAATCTGAAAAAAAATGCTAGATATAGCCAGCACTATCAAACCTCAGAAATGGCTTTTTAGGCCTCTAAACACACTGCTTTTGGCCCTCATAAACTACATTATCAATACCAGGCATAGTTGAAGAAAAAAAACTACCAAACAACATCAAATCATCAAAATTATGCAAGATGTTCCAATCTAAAAAACTGTCAAGTTTTAGTAGCCTACATATTCATGCAATTTGAATTCAAAATTGATTTTCTAAACATATATATCGGTCATGAACAAGCCTTGTAAACCTAGGATTAACAATATTTCTTCACAATATATTAATCAAACTAACAAAAACGGTTATATAAAAAACAACCTAACTAGAAAGCTTTTATTCCATTGAAAATATCAAGCCATGAAATAAAAAATCACAGCAACAAAAAAGCAAACACAACCCTATTTTGCAAGCATTCCAAACTTCATCTCCATGTTTGTAAATATAAATACATACCAAATGACAATAAAAAACAACTCAAGCAGACCACATGGACTCCATTTTTAGATTAAAAAGTATACCTTCAAGCCCAAACAATGGCTGCCGCCTGTCGCACCCTCGTGGCGGTGCGCAACGACCCTCGATTGATTTCGGGGTAGTTTTTTTTGTTTGTGTAAAGGAGTTGGCTCTTTGGAGTCGCCACCTAGTATTATGGTCACTAGAAAACCTAAACTGGTCTTTCAGAGATTCTAAGGTAAGGGACTAGTTGCGTAAAGGGAAGGTATTAACACCCCTAGTACGCCCTACCTAAGGTAAACTGCTTGGTGTTTGGTTTGCCTTATAATTGCTATGGTGTTGGTGTCTTCTAATCCCATCAGGTTTTTCTAAGTTTGATTCAAACTAAATTTATTAAGATAGAAATCCAAGGAGATTCCATGCGCTTTAAAAGCTCATTTTTCCCTTAGTATTTCAAGAGTTTTGCGACTCGTAAATCGTAAGAAGGAGGGACAAAAATTCAGAAATCTAAGGAAATTCAGAGCGCTTTAAAAGCCTCTTTTTGCCTTAGTGTTTCATACTTTTACGGCTCGTAAACCGTGGAGTCAAAAATTAAAATGCCCTCGATTCTAATCGAGGCTTCTTTCAAGTTATTATTCCTAGAAAATATTTTGAATATTTACCACTTAGGGTTTCTTTATCCAAATATTAACAGCGAATAATAACAAGTTATTCCCAATAATATTTTGGATATTCATCCCTTTGGGATTTCTTTATCCAAACATTAACGGTGAATAATAACAAGTTATTCCCAATAATATTTTGGATATTCATCCTTTTAGGATTTCTTTATCCATACATTAACGGTGAATAATAGATGAATTCCCCCAAAATAAAATTTTTATATTTTTTTGGAATATTGGCCAATACCTTTCGGAGTTTTACAAACATGTTGTAAAATCCGAAAATGCAAGAAAATAATTTTTGTTGTGTTTAAGAAATCCATGTGAAAACACATTTTTAAAACTTTCAATAATTTTTTTTTAAAAGAACATTCAAAATATGTTAGGGTATTGGTCGTATGCAACACACAAAAACATTTTTTTTTTTATATTTTTCTTTGTAAAAAAACACACATTATAGTTAATCACAATTAAACATATTAATCAAATTCTTAAGGCTTTAATAAATCAGCTATTAAATCCCATAATATATGTAAAAACATGTTCTTACATTTTCACGAGAAATACAACATGATTTTATTTGTCCTTCAGATACTTGATCATATGTAGATTAAAACATCAAATTCAATTTTTTTTGTCTTTTTTTTGATTTTTTAATTCAATAACATACATAAAAAAAATACAAACAACACACACATCCCTTTTTATTATGGTTTTTCTCATACACCCATATGTAATTACAAATAACAAAAATTTTAAATAAAACAAACAACACGTCACATAAATAAAAAATTACAAAATAGCCCCAAAACAATCTGGAATTATAGGGAAGGCCTTCAGCACCACCTGAACAGTGGCGGCGTGTCTCCTCCACGCGCCACCGCCACTAGTGGCGCGTGGGTTCACACGCCTTCGCAGGGAACATCTGGAAACAGGTGGATCTAGCCTGGCTTCTTCTCCTCTTCCCTTCCTCACTGGCGGTGAAGATCAACGTCACCTGCAACAAGAGTAAAACACACAAATAACAGTTGATTTTAAGTTTTGTTGTTTCTTGTTCACGGATCTGTTTTCTTTCTCTTCTTCTCCATTTTGGATCTGCTTCTCTCTACAGATCTGTTCTTTTCTTTTCCTTTCCCATTCTTCTCTATCTCAGGTGGCGGCAAGACCAAGAGGGCTGCCAGCTGCTAGGCTATGGGTTTCTGTCTGGTCGGTGCAGCTGTCGGTGGCCGGTTCGTGTCTTGGCGAAGACGACGGCCTGCAGACTGCTCCCTTTCGGTTGGAGGGGAATAAGCAGATCAGGGTGAATGGCCTGTGGGGCTGCTGTCCTTTGGCTGGTTCCGGGGCCGGTTGAAGGAGATGAAGGAAAGAACGGGGGTGGCCGGGTCTTCACGAGCTGCGCGGTGATGGTGAAGAAGAAACGACTGAGTGAGAGATGGGAAATGGTAGCTCTTGTTCTGTGAGCTGGAGGATGACAAATCGGTGAAGACAGAGAGGGTTGGTTTGGGTGGTCTGTGGGGGAAGATGGGGACGACTGAGAAAGGGAAGAAAGGTCGAGAGAGCAGAGTGATGGGGGCTCGGGTCGGCTGAGAGGAGACTATTGATCTATGGCCGGCTGAAGAGGGAAACCAAAAATTCTCCAAGGCCAAAGCAGAGTTTTCTCTGGTTTGGCTAAAGGGAGGAGAGCTCGTGAGGGAGAGTCAGCCAGATAAAGGAGAGGGGGGGGTTGGTCTCCGTGTAAAAAAAAAAAAATCAAAGGCCAAGGGTGGGGGCGCGGCTTGGTTTCGGCCGAATACAAAAAATTAAGTTTAGGTTTTTTCATGGTTGCTCTAAATTTCTCTCTTTAAAAATTGTTCAATGTCAATTTTTCTTCTCCCCTGTGTATATGGCTGGATGTTCACTTATATAGAAAATCTCTACACGTTCTATTTAAGGAAATATTGCAATAATTATTGCAGAGATTGTCTTTTATAACCAGAACCAACAAATCCTATATATATGTTATTTTTTTTATTGCAGTGATTATTTTCCATAACCAGCACAAATCAAATCATATATCTATGGTATTTTATATTGCACTAATTATATATGATTTAGTAATTATCTCCTTGACATATTGCTTCCTTAACCCTGATGCTCTATATTATCGCCACATGTAAATCTTTATTTTTTATTTTTAAATTTTTTTATCAAAACATGGGTCGAAAATTGGGTAGCAACACCGCCTATTGATTCTTTCTTTTCCAAGCTTGTTGCCTTCTATTAAATTTGAGAAAAGCCTTGTGCTAAGCTCTTAAACCTTCACACTTAGAGTTCCTTTATCAATCTTTTCCTCATCTCTTTCACTCCTTTTCTTTTTCCTTTTTCTTTCTGCTCTACTACCTTGATTTTTAGGGGGTATTTATAAGGTTTCAAGTTAGGATTTAATCAAAGATTGAAAAGTGGACAACTTTTGATAATAAGCCATTTAGAAGGCTTGAAGTATGAGCACACAAAAAAGATTATTGGTTTTGTGAATTGGGTATCCCAGTCAATGCTGACTAAGTTGACCAATTTCGAGGCTTTGCCTGAGCAACTCCAATGTAAACGTCATCGAACACCACCAAAACTTGGTATAGGAGAAGCATACCTTTCAATTGGATCTATTCTTGCTCAATTTGGTGGTCTGTAGCTCCATATTCATTCATTTGAAGGTGCCAACTCAATCAACCGAGAATCTGAAAATACAGTGATGGCTGATCTGGGAGGAGATGTTGTTAAGTTCGTTGAAAAAAAAATGATATTTAAACATTTGATGAGAGTAGCTGATCTTTGTAGAGAGAACGTCTCTCAGTTGAATTATGGTGGTTATAGCCTGAGAGGTGGTCGGACATGCCACATTCCTTCACGTGAAAATGCCCTTAATCAATTAAAATTGCCAAAGAAAAAGCTAAACAATGGCTGAACGATGCATCGTCTAGGTTAGACCCTATAAATTAGGGTTTTTAATTTAGGATTTGACAGATTTCACTTTATTACCTATTCTTCAAATTGCTTTTAATTGCACCCGTAATTGCCTTCTAAACTCTTAATTTCATGCAATTCCACCCCTGTCAAACTCAATTGTCAGCCCCAAATTTGACCACCCGTTTCATTTTAGCCCTTGGTTATAAAATTATGCATTTTAACCCTTAGTTGATAAGAAACTTCAAATTTCTTGAATTTGGCCTCTCATTTGATCAATTTCAACTCTTGCATTCACGTGTTATGTTTAGTTTGGTCCTTGGTTTTGGATTTTTTAAATTAAGACCCTAATTGCTTGTCATACGTGTGCGGCGTTGCGACGATTGTCCACTCTCAGGTATGGTATCTATCTATCTGGCAAATATGGGCAGACAAGGAATCCTTTTCTTTTTCAGTGGAAAAAGGGAATGAGAGTCGCCACCTAGTATTTTGGTCACTAGGAACCCTAACTGGTCTCAGAGATCGGGTACGAGGACTAGTTGCGTAAAGGGAAGGTATTAATACCCCAAATACGCCCTACCTAAGGTAAGCTGCATTGTTTTATTGTCTAATATATGCTACGGTTTTATCATATTTCTAATTGTTGGTCTGTCTACGGTTTAAGGAAAGTCCTCCTCGGTAAGGAGATCCTTATCTTATCGGGTAAAACCTAACCGTCCTAACGTCAACAAAAGAACTACATTTTTTAATATCAGGAATATGTTTTACGTATAATTTCATAATCCTTGATACTAAAACAAAATAAAATATTTTTTTTCAAATTTTGAAATATTGGCCAAGTTCTCATGACTTTAATAAACTGGTTATTAAAGCCAAAATGCATGCTAAAACATTTTTTGGATTTTTCTTTGCTGTATGAAAATACGATATGAATTTTTTGAGAGACTTGACCGCATGCATGAAAACAAGGCTCTTTTTTTTGTTTTATAATTTTTACAATGTTTTGACAAAAACCAGAATTTTAATACCAAATTTATATCTTTATGGTATAAAAATACAATATAGTATTAAGCGAAATTGATAATAAAAAAATACACGGGAAAATCTCAAATTTTTTTGAAATGATTTTTCTGAATTTTTTTGGATTGGGATGGGCCGGACCCGGTGTAAAAGAAAACTGGGCCGAGAACAACCCAAAATGAAATCGGGCCAGAACCGGCCAAAAAAAAAGAACCTACTTTCTACAAGGCTGAACTGTCCGGCCGAAGGGAACAAATGGTTGGTTACTGTGATGAGCACAACAACCATTTAATTATAATTAGCTGGTTCCTGTGCGCAGCACAACAACGAGCTAATTATTTTTCATTTGCTGCAGAACGTGAATTGCTCATGTTTTGCATGCAAATGAGGAGAACAGAGAAGAGGGGACAGAGAAGGGGAGAAGATTACCTGGAATGAGGGAGCGTGGTTGTTGGGCTGACGGTGGCTTGTGGTGGCGGTGGAGGCGGCTGGGAAGCCCGGTGGTAGCTGTTGTGATTCTCTTTCTTCTTCTGTGCAAAGACACCAGTCCCCATGTCTTCTCTTTTGTTGTTTTTTTTCCTTCTCTCGATTCTGTTCTATCTCTCCCCTCTCTGTCTCTGTTCTTCCGCCCCTTGTTTTGTTTTCTCTTTCTCCCCTGTTTTTTTAGTTCTCTCCTCTCTCTTTGTTTTGGTTCTCTTTTTTTATCCCTCTCCTGCTTTCTCTTGTCCTCTCCCTTCTGCTCTCTCTTCCCCTGTATTTATAGGTGAAAAATGGGGGAAGAGAGGGCTACTACCCCTGTCCAGTCATGGCATAGGGGTAGGGTGGCTGGGGCTGCCACTGGGCAGCCGCCTCAGGGCCGCCTGAGGGGCTTGTCCCCTCTGTTTTTCGTCTGATGGTAGGCCACGGGTCAAAGTTTAGGCAAGTGGATGTCTTTATCGGTTTTTTTAGTCTCAGGAGAGAGAGGGAGAGGAGCAGATGCAGGGGAACAAATGCTTCTTCTTCCCCTGCCTCTGCGCATCCAGAGGAAGAAGAAGACCCACAGTGCAGTTCAAAACAGCACCATTTTGGGCTTTTTTTTTTTAAACAGTGGATGAAACGATGCCATTTTGTCTAAAACACACCATTTCATTTAAAGGAAATGGCACCAAAACTTGTCAATTTCCGAATCAGTCCTCAAGAAGTCCTCAATTGCAAATTTGATTTTAAAATTCAATTCAATTGCATCCCTGCCAAATTCAATTGTCGGCCCTGAAGTTGGCCGTCTTTTTCACTTTAGTCCTTGGTCTCTGATTTATGCAATTTGACCCTCAATTGATCAATAAACTTCCAATTTCTTCAATTTGGCCCCTGATTTGGTCAATTACAACCCCTCTATTTACGCGCCTTTTCTAGTTTGGTCCTTGGTTTTGGATTTCTTCAATCAAGTCCCTAATTGGCCATCAAACTTCAATATTTATGCAATTAAGCCCCTGATTTGACCAAATTAACTCTCAAAAACTATAATTTGACCCCAAAACTTTAATTTCTTCCAATTAAAGCCTAAATTGACTTAAAAATCAATTTTTCTTGCAATCAAACCCTTCATAAATTTAATTAAACCTTCAATAAAATTCAATTGAGTCCATAACATCTAATTATGGACTTTTCTCCTCAAAATTGAATTTTCTTTTTCGACAGGGCTCTCATCAGTCAAATATATAGTATCAAATTTCAATCTTTGTATTTTTGAATCTCCTCAACCAATTTTTGACCATTTTCTAGGCGCTCCGACATCCTATTCTCATTGCTATTATATATATATATATATATATATATATCCGGATGTCTTCCAACTATATTTTTTTTGTATTTTTCTTGTATTTTTTTCCTTTTTTGTGTGGGGACCCAAAAATGAGTTAAAACAGATGCCCCCTCTTTACAATATTTATGGAGCAAAGACTTTGCATAGTAAGTTTTGTAAAGATAAACAAAACTGAACTTCCAAAACTGATCTTCTCGAAGCTTGGTTGATCTGAAACTTTGTCTTTGCAGCAATCCCCTTCAACTCGAAAATTAACTTGGTTATCTTGAGATCCCGATCTGGCGATCCTCTGAATTCTATCTTTCATTGGGTTAACTTGGAATCTCATCAGGCGATTCCCTTTAACCAGAACTTGAAATCCTCTGCGTGGTTAGGCTAACCCATGATCCCATCTGGCGATCCCCTTTAACTAGAACCAAAATCCGTGCGTGGTTGGGCTAACTTGAGATCTTATCTGGAAACCTCTAACTAGAACCAAAGTCTGTTTTCGTGTAGCTTGGTCAACCTGAAATCCCTTCGAGCGACTCCCCTTAACCAAAGCTCAAATTTGGTGTTGCAGTTGAGTTAACTTGAAATCCCACCCCGTGATTTCCTTTAACCAAAACTAGTCTTGTGCGTGGTTGGGCTAACCTGAGATCTCATCTGGCGATTCCCTTTAACCAGAACCAAAATCCGTGTGTAGCTTGGTCAACCTGAAATCCTATCTGACGACTCCCTTTAACCAAAGCTAAAATCTGCACGTGGTGGTTAACCTGAGATCCCTTATGTCTATCTCCTTTAACCAAAACCTGTTTTATGGCTCGATCAATCTAAGATCCGTTCTAATCCCCTTTAATCAGAACTAAAGTCAGTGTGTAGCTTGGTCAACTTGAAATCCCATCTGGTGATTCCCTTTAACCAAAGTCCCTTCTCGCGACCTCCTTTATCCAAAATCTGTCTTGTGGCTCGGTCAATTTGAGATCCCATCTGGCGATCCCCTTTAACCAGAATCACAGTCGATACGTAGCTTGGTCAACTTGAAATCCCATCTGGCGACTCCATTCAACCGAAGCTAAAATCTATGTATTCTTCCTGATGACAGGGTTCGTACTGAAGACTCTTCTTGCTGACGAGGTTGATCTTTTCTTTTTTCGTTCCAGGGTCAAAACTGTAATTTCTTTGCTATTATCAACTCAATGATTCTTTCTTTGTCCACAATCTCGCGGGACTTCATTGAGAATTTTTCTGTAACAAATCAAAAATATACGTGCAATGCTCTGAAGTTAGATGACATCCTTACCTAGTTTGAAACACTGGTCCCTTTAGTTTCGTAGAACTCTTTCTTGATATGAGCTTGTTCATGTGTTTGAAGTCATATGCTGAAATCTGTTTCTCACGTTGTCCTTCTTACCCATCACATCCCAAGGAAGAAATCCCCAAGCTCTTTTTTTTGTTAGGTGACCCTTTTCTAAAAATGCATGATTTGTCATTACTTTTTATCATGCTCTTGTCAATGCTTTAATTTTCCTTTCTCAAATTAAGGGCTTTTTGGTTTTTGTTCTAGCACAAAAATATTTCCAAAAAGAAAAAATCTTTAAAAGACTTGAATTTGTTCATGACAACTAAAACTTTCAACATACGCATCGAAAACTCTTTTAAGCCATTCATATTGAGGGTTTTATCGGTTTCTGGAATGCAGTTTGTCTTTAGGTCGAGCTTTTACAAAAGGTGACCTTCTGTTTAATCTTTTTGAAAGGTTGCAAGTATCTACTTGAAAAAGGCTGTGTAGAAAAGTGGATTGTCTCATATTAGCATTTTTCTTGCATGGACAAAAGCGGATTATCACTCCTTTATCAAGTCCTGTGAATCATAAGACCAACATTTATCAACCCGGATTATGTGCGCTTGATTAGAAAGGACTTCTAAAGGCTTGTAATGTAGGCTACATCTATGGGCTATGAAAGAAAAGGATGCTTTAAGGCTCAAAAGTGTTTAAGGGTTTAAAGACTTAGGACCACTCTTCTTCTATCTCTTGTTCTTGTGAAGTTGTCTTGTAGGCTATGTTTGGAGAAACTTGCTTAAGGATCCTTATCTCAGTCTTAAAGCATCATCAAACCATCATCTTTTTTTTTTTTTACTTTCATGAGATGCCCCCAAGTGTTGGGTTCCGTCTTTCAAAGATCCAAATGTTTTTTTTTTTTTTTTGTAATTTGCTCAAATTCCTTCTCCCTTTTCTTCTTAGCCTTTCTCAATCGTTGGGCTTCCATTCTTTACTTTTTTTTTTACCATTGATTCTACCATTATCTTTATCTTTTCTAATAATAGATCTCTTATTGCCCCCAGTGTGGGGGTGTGGTCCTAGTTAAGGTTTTCATAAAGAAGAAACTTGTTCCGGCTCAAATGGGGATCACAAAGGATAAAATCTTTAGAAAGTGAAGGGATGACAAAAATGACCTTTCCTCATTTCGAGACGCACATTATTAAGATCGGTAAACCTTGTTCTTATCTCAAAAGAAAAATACGGGTGATTACAAATATGATTACTTAACCATTTATCCATACAATTCAAACTGCTATCAGAGACAAGGTTTTATCTCAGGGTTAGCTTTGGGATTTGTTTGGTTTGGTTACCTCTTTACCGGGAAGTGCTTAAATTTCATCTTTGAGCGTTTTATGATACATTCCTTGTAATCATGCACAAAGCCAGTTCTTTCAAGATTTTCCTTTTTAGAAAATAAACAAATTAAGTGCTGTGAGATCAATGCAATGAAAAGAAAAGGGTTCTTTACATAAAGAAATCATGGCCAAACTTCATTTTATTGATTTTGGGAGAAAACTGAACACAGTAGACTATATCTTTTTACAGAGTCAGAATTCACAGGTTTGGCTAGATCTTCTCCATCCATTCTAGACAACTTTAGAGCTCCTCCCGAGGAAGCCTTCTTCACTACATAAGGACCTTCGTAATTTGGAGCCCATTTGCTTTGATCTTCTCTTGGTAGAGACAATAGTTTCTTCAGCACTAGACCTCCTTCTTGGAACACACGAGATCTAACCTTTTTGTCATATGCCTTGGCCATCCTTTTCTGGTAAAGTTGATGATGACAGATTGCAGCTATCATTTTTTCACTTATAAGGTTTAAGTGTTCATATCTCACTTTGGCCCATTCAGCCTCTTCTAATTCCGAATCCATCAACACCTTTAACGAGGGGATTTCTACTTCTAAAGGCATCACCGCCTCCATTCCATATACCAGAGAATATGGAGCAGTTCCTATCAAGGTTCTTATTGTAGTGCGATATGCATGGAGAGCAAATTGTAACATCTCATGCCAATCCTTATAAGTGACTACCATTTTCTGAATAATTTTCTTGATGTTCTTGTTGGTTGCTTCCACGACACCATTCATCTTTGGCCTGTATGGTGAGGAATTTGAATGCTTGATTTTCCATTTGGTACAGAGCTCCATTATCATTTTTTTGTTGAAATTCTATGCATTATCGGTCACTATCTTTTCTGGCAAACCATAACGACAAATCAAGTCTTTTTTTATAAACCTCTTCACCACTTTCTATGTTACGTGGGCGTATGAACTGGTTTTTACCCATTTCATGAAGTAGTCAATAGCTACGAGGATGAATCTATGCCCATTGCTGGCTTTTGGGTTAACAGGCCCAATCACATCAATCCCCACATCGCAAATGGCCAGGGAGATGCTAGATTAAACAGAGGAGTCGGAGGCGCATTGACTTTATCACTATGCATTTGACACTTATGACATTTCCTGACATAGTTGATGCAGTCTTTCTCTAACGTCATCCAGAAATAATCGGCCCTTTGTATTTTCCTTGCTATCATATGCCTGTTAGCATGAGTTGAGCAAATCCCTTCACAGACCTCGCGTAAAGCATTTCTAGCATCTGTCTCATTCAAACACATTAGCAAGGTTCCGTCAAATGATCTTTTATACAAAATTTCTCCGTCTAGATAGAAATCCATGGCCAATCTTCTTAGGGTTTTCTTATCTATCTTCGAAGCTCCCACTTGATACTCCTGATTTTGCACAAAATTCTTGATATCGTAGTACCAAGGCTTTCCATCTATCTCTCCTTCATTTGAGCAACAATGAGCTGGGTTATTTCTGATGTCAATGTGTATAGGCTGTACCTTATGCCCGAGATCAATCGTAGCCATAACAACCAATGTGGCCAAAGCATCCGCAAAATGGTTCCCTTCTTTTCCTAGATGGGTGAATTTTATCTCTTCGAATTCTTCTGACAGTGTGGATAAATATTCCTGGTACGACCTCAACTTTTCTTCCTTGGTTTGCAATTCTCCTTTCACCTAACAGATAATCAACATTAAGTCACCATATACATCTATCTTTCTGATCTTCTGCTCTAATGCAGCTTCTAAGCCGAGGATACAAGCCTTATATTTAGCTGTATTGTTGGTGATTTAAAATGCAATTTAACTGAAACTGGATATTGCTTCTTATCTGGAGAGATTATTACCGCACCAGCCCCATTACCATATACGTTTACTACCTCTTCCAAAAACATGGTCCACCAATCTATCTTCTTTTCTTCTTCCTCTATTGATAGTACATTTTCATCAGGGAAATCAAAATCTAATGACTCATAATCTTCAACAGTGTTATTAGCTAGGTGATCAAAAATCGCGTTTCCCTTCACTGTTTTCCTTGTCATATACACTATGTCATATTCTGACAGCAAAACCTGCCACCTTGTAATTCTGCTTGAGAGGTAGGGCTTGTTACATATATACCTTAATGGATCCATTTTTGAAATCAACCAAGTGGTGTGATAGAAAATATAATGTCATAATCTTTTTGCCGCCCATCCCAATGCACAACATAGTTTTTCTATCACCGTGTATCTAGACTCACATTTAGTGAACTTCTTACTTAGGTAATAAATAACCCTTTCTTTCCTCCCAGTTTCATCATGCTGACCTAGTACACATCCCATAGCTGTTTTAGTTCTTTCTTTCCTCCACGTTTCATCATGCTGACCCAGTACACATCCCATAGCTGTTTCAGTTACTGTCAGATACAATATTAAAGGTCTTCCTGATACAGGAGGAACAAGCAAAGGTGGACTTTGTAAATAATGCTTGATTTTATTGAATGCCTCCTCACACTCCTCATTCCAAGTCCTAGGATTCTTTTTCCTCAGTAGTCGGCAGATAGGTTCACATGTTGTGGTTAGTTGAGCTATAAATCGGGCAATATAGTTCAATCTTCCCAAGAATCCCCTCACTTCCTTCTCTGTCTTTGGGGATGGCATGGATTGGGTGGCCTTTGCTTTATCAGGATCCACCTCTATACCTTTGTGTCTGATCACAAATCCTAGTAGCTTGCCGGACTTAACTCCAAACAAACTGTAACAACCCCGATTTCCTACATCCTTTTTTGCAATACATTGGAAATTTTCAGGTAATTTGTTTTTTAGATATTCAGGTTCCACCAAAATTTCTATCAAAATTTCGGCATAGTCTCCCATATACTGGGAGGTCCCAAGTTATCGACAAAATCATATTACACTTCCAATTTTAATTCACATCCTGATCCAATCATCCTGGATCTCAACCCAACTCATCATTATCATCATCAACACAACACATCTTATTCAATAACATCATATAATGTAATTCAAGTGAAAGATTCGATTTCAACTATAAACATGTATGGTTAAATAGGTACTTAGAGTTACAAACATTAGATTAAAGTCATACATTTAAATTTACGGATTAATATTACATTTCAAGTTTTAGGAGATAAGACTCTTAATTTACAAATAATTACATGGTCAAAGCAAAAGGTAACTAAACCAATATCATTCCTAATGCGACCCTGATGGACTTGAAAATAGAAATTAACGTGTACACATAAGTATAAAAAGGTAGTAACAAACAATAACAATGATAGGTAATAATCTCCATAGAATTTATTTTGAGAATAAACCTCTTTTACAACATGCATTTTCCATCTATTACCAATATCCATCGAATATCCTATCACATTCATTGAGAATAATTTCATCTTGGAAATCTCAACACAACTCAACGATTTTCGAACACCATCTCCTTATAAATCAATTCTCACTTTGTACCAAGATATTCCTCTTCTGGTATCATTAGCTTATCTCAATCTTTTGGAATAACTAATCAATATTTTCCTTTTTATTTTCTGGAAGGTAATTACCAACACTAATAAATCTCATTAGTATCATCAGTCTTCTAATGTTGGGCTAGACTAATCAATTACATTCACGTGCCGATATTAATATAATTGATTAGTATCATTAACTATTCCTATCTAGAGTATCAAATCTTATTCATATCTGGTTTACCATCAAAGTTGCAGATGTCAAGAACCCTTGACATCATTAGCCTCCTTACCTGGAGTAGCTAATCACACCAGGAATGGTTGCCGATACCAATGTTACCCATTGATATCATTAACTATTTTCGACATGGAATAATTAATCAACTTATCTTTTTCACTGAACCAGGAGTAACCCTGCCGATGTTAGTAATCTTTACTAACATTATTAGTCACCCAATTGCTCGGGATCGACTAATCAATTTAAGAAATGCCGACATTGATGAAACCTCATCGATACCATTAGCTATCCAAACTCGGATAGCTAATCAATGTCACCTGAAATGCTGGTACCAATGAAACCTCATCGATAGCATTAGCTATCCAAACCCGGATAGCTAATCAATGTCACCTAAAATGCCAATACCAATGAAACCTCATTGATACCATTAGCTATCCAAACTCGGGTAGCTGACACGACCAAAAGATTGATGTCTTCTCCCAAGTGCAGGAGTGTCGAAGTAATAAATAACCCGGCAAGACCGGGGTCGAACCACAAAGAGGTTAATTGTATAAATTATAGTTAACAGCAACACAATAACAACAACAATAATAGTAATAGTAATAATAATAATAATAATAATAATAATAAAGAAGAAGAAGAAGTTGATGAGAACTTTGAGATGGAAGATTAACGTAAGGATTAAACAATGATAACAACAAATGTCAAGGTTAGAAGATCCACTAAT
>Ga0325404_1001167_pt1 | contig 27756 bp, 22 predicted proteins | sample PopdelMetagenome_18_FD_205664 | JGI IMG/M metagenome (GOLD analysis project Ga0325404, IMG submission 205664) | Populus deltoides microbial communities from Bellville, Georgia, United States - Xylem-Control-R1 | ecosystem: Host-associated > Plants > Phyllosphere > Stem > Wood/Secondary xylem...
TTTTTTTTTTTTTTGTAATTATCTATTTGGATGAGGGGCAATTAAGTCTTTTCACATATATAAAATTAATTAAAAAAGTGTGGTTGACATGTGCTACACATGCACCATCGAGTGGGAGGTGCCAACACTAGTTGGGCATGCATGCGACGCTTCCTGGTTGTGACATGCCTTTGTCTATAACGACGATTGAAGTGACACCTCATCATCTTTATAGTGGTGGCGCGTGTTAGTGATGAAGTTGTACTTAGGCTCCGGAGAGCCTTTTTTCTTCCACTCTCTCTATCCTTTTTCATTGCCTTGATTTTCATGCCAGCCCATCCAAAAATCAATTGTCCTTCAATTTGTATTTATATTAATTTTAATTTTTGCTTTTTTAACTTTATTCATTTTTCAATTTCTTCCACGGGTATTTTATTTCATTTAATTTTTGTATCCAATTTTATTCTCATTTTTTATTGCTATTTATTTTTGTTTTTTTGTCATTTTCTTGATTTTTTTCAATTTCATTCCTCATTATTTTATTTTATTTTATTTTTATATTTAATTTTGGTTCTTATTTTTTATTGCTATTTTTTTATATCAAAAAACGAGTTAGAGAATTCTCATATTTAATTTTTTTATTGGAGAAAAAATTATCTAACCTACAAAGAAACGTAGACCAAATAACTAGTAACAACTATTAAATATGAAGTCAATTAATGACATATAAGTTATAAAAAACACTAAAAAACATTAAAATTTTACTGTACACACAAACTTCAAATTCCAAGGGGATAAAGAAGTTTGTTTACATATTTGATGCACAAAGTAATGACTTTAATACCCCTAAAAATAAAATAAAAACATAATTTGGATTAAGGCCTTTTAGGTCATTTCATGCTTTGAATGCATTGTAAATTGACCACATTTCCCTTGAAAGAAAAAAACAAAAAGCTTCTGATTATGGGCACTTTAGACTTTTTGATATTTTTTTTGTAATTATCTATTTGGACATATAAAATTAATTAAAAAAAGATGGTTGACATGTGTTGCACATACACCACTGAGTGGAAGGTGCCCACGCCACTTAGGCATGCATATGATGCCTTTCGGTGTTGAAATGCCTTTGCCTGCAACAACGATTGAAGTGATGTGTCATCCTCTTCACGATGGTGTGGCACGTGTTAGCGATGAAGCTGTACTTGGGCTCTAGTGAGCCTTTTTTCTTCCCCTCTTTCTATTCTCTCTCATTGCCTCGATTTTCATGTCAGCCCATCCAAAAATCAATTGTGTCCTTCAATTTGTATTTATATTAATTTTAATTTTCATTATTTTAATTGCTCTTTCTTTTGCTTTTAATGCTTTTTTAACTTTATTTATTTTTCAATTTATTCCATAGGTATTATATTTCATTTAATTTTTATATCTAATTTAGTCCTTATTTTTTTGATTGCTACCTTTTTTTTGTCATTTTCTTGATTTATTTTTAATTTCATCCATCATCAGTTTATTTCATTTAATTTTTGTTTTCAATTTTGGTTCTTATTCTTTTGATTGCTATTTTTTATATTTTTTCAGATTTTTAATTTAGTCCTTCATTATTTTCTTTCATTTTATTGTTATATTATATTTGGTACTCATTGTTTTGATTGCTATTTATTTGTTTTTTTTTTAATTTTGTTTGATTAAGGATTTTGTTTAGTGATTTTTTTTATTTGCCTTTTATGAGGTAACCCCGATCTCATAATCAGGGTGACAATTCTCAAAGATTAGATAGATTTAATTTAGTCTTTTTCTATGGAGTTATTAGGTTTTGAGCATTGTGATTTTTTTCACTTTCTTTTACATGGAGTTACTAGGTTTTGAGCTTGTGATTTGTTTTCAATGGGTTTATCTCAATCTCTTATCTCATGTCTTAAGTTTTTTTTTTTGACATTTTTCTTTAAATAGTTTTTTTTTTGTTTTCAATTTCATGATTGAAATTATATTATTAGGCCTTGAGTTTTGTGGTCTTTTTCGTTTTCTTTTCTGTGAGGTTATCCTGGGTTGCAAGTTAGTTAAATTATCCTAGATTGATGCTAGTTTTTTTCTTGATGTTTTTTTATTTAAATTTAGTCTTTTTTAGGTCTTTTTTAAAAATAATAATTTTTTATCCCAATTTCATATCTAGTGTAGCGAATTAGTCAAATTTACCTGGATTGACTCAAGATTTTTTTTTTTTTTTTACTTTTTGGAGATTGATTTCTTTTTTAACTTCATCATTTGACATTAAGTTATTGGGCCTTGAGCTTTATAATTTTTTTTGTTTTCCTTTATGTGAGTTTAACTCGAGTTGCGGGTTAGTTGAGTTAGCCCGGGATGACTTCGTTTTTTTATCATTTGTTTTTATCGATTTAACTTTTGTCTTTTTTCCTAGGTTTTTATTTTAAATTTATTTTTTTTTCTCCCATTCTCATGTTGCGGATTGTGGGTTAGTTGAGCGAGCCGAAGTTGACTAGGATTTTTTCTTTGGTGTTTTTTTCTTTTATACTCACGATCTAGGCTAAGAGATCAGGATAACAACTCAAAAGTAAAAACAAAAAAAATTATAAAGCTCTAGACTCAATAACCTAATATCAATAGATCAGATTGAATATATATATATATATATATATATATATATATATATATATATATATATATATATATAGAGAGAGAGAGAGAGAGAGAGAGAGAGAGAGAGAGAGAGAGAGAGAGAGAGAAAGAGAGAGAGAGAGAGAGTTTGTTTTTGGAAGGTAGAATACTTTGAGAAATAGGTTATGGTTAGCTAAGAACTCGTTTATAGAATTAATGAAACTTTGATTTTTTCTTAAATCAAGAAAGTTGACTTTTTAATTCATGTAAAGGTTAATTGAATCTATAGTTTTTTTTAAATGATTAGAGTATTTTTATGCTAGTTCCATGTCTTGATAATAATTTGCCAAAACTTAATTACGACTTAGAAATAAATCCTAGTATGACTAATTAAAAACAGAGTTATCTAATAAATGACTTCTAGAAATTTGATGTGGCTTGAGGAGGCCAATATTCAATTCGTAGACTTTTCTACCTCCCCCCACCGGGACTTTTGGCATGCCTCTCCATTCTCAAGTAAAATACGGATAAAGTTTGAAAATAATTGCGAATAAACACATGAAAATAATCACAAAGTAAACTATGATAGAGTTTTCACCAAAATAATAATGAATTTTTGTCCCTCTAAATTGATTTCTTAGGTTTTTGTACGTCTATTTGGTCCATATACTTAGCAGCTATACATCCCATGCATGTCATAATCATGCTTATAGGCACAATCAATTTTCTTTTCCCAATTAAATGGAGAAAAAAATAGTTATAATCCCTCTCGTTGTAAGTGAGAAGTTTTCTGTATAAGCAAGATTTCTGTATAAAGCTACAAAGATATTTTAGAATATAGTTTTTATATATATATATAGGGGTGAGAAAAAAATTGAAAAACTGAGAAAATCGAAAAAACTAGAAGAAAAATAATCGATTAAAATTTAAAAAAAAACAAGCCAATTCAGCTCCGTTTCAATTACAGCATAAACAAACACCTTATAAATGATTACAAGAGATTTCTTTAATCAATGAAAACAGTTTAAGCTCTATCAATGGCGATGGCGATCACTGAAGTAACTGGAGGCTATGCAACATAAGCCGATGGAAAATACAAAAGGAGAGAGTTTTTATTTTTGGCAGAGATCCCATAACAAAAGTTAGTGCTTCTTTAGCGTAGTGGAATCTACGAGATTCCCAACCAAGAAGGAATCCATTTACACGAGCTGTGCTTATGGAAGTGGTGGGATGTCACAGATTCTGAGACGGATTTCCATCAAGACTCTCCCTAGTGGCTATTTCGGTTGAAGAATTCAAAAGGAAAAGGAAGCATCCCACCTTTTGTAGGAGAATTCCACTTTATGCCTTTGGTTTTTAGTGTTTTTCCTACAGGGAATACATTTTGTTTTAGACCCCAGTTGATGGGAACTAGAACATCGAAATAACAGCCTCAGTTTGTTCAAGCCTCCTCGCAAGTTGTCTTCTCTTGTAAGAATAATTTGCTTTTCATGAAATTAGGGCAAAAAAGAAAGGAAAATAGTTGCAGGAAGGGCTTCCTCTAAAACGAATATAAGAAATTAAAAAAAAAATCAGGGAGCAACCTTTTTTTTATTAATATTTTATTTAGAATTCTGTTCTTCCTGGTCGTCGATCATATCATTAATTGAATGCAAACAGGAAGCTTTTGTGGATAGAGCAGAAAAGCTTAGTGGTGATTACTTTATATCCATTTTCCTTTGTCTCTTTAAAACACTTTCAAGGCAATAGCTCTCCATGAGCTGAAGTAGTGGAATCCCAACTTTTTTGAACATCAATGTCTATCCCCAGTAGTTTAATTTCAGTCTTGGTCCTTGTTCAGGATAGCAATAGTGTCGGCTAAAATTTAGTTTTTTTATTTTTAATTAATTTTTTTATGTTATTAGATCATTTTGATGTGCTGATATCAAAAATAAATTTTAAAAAGTTATTATTTTAATGTATATATAAATAAAAAAAACAGTTTAAAAAATAACTGTTAGATATCATACTCTCAAACACCCTTTTAAACAAACAATATTAAATTAATAGAAATTCTTAGCTAGCTTTTACAAGTACAACGGCAACTTTATAATGATAATCTCATACATTAATAGGAGGAATTGCTTACCATGTGCCAATAATTCTCGATTGTCATAGTTTCAAGTAACTCTTTACATGGAAATAATTAAATAGATATGCCACATTTTTAAGAAATTAATGATGAAAGTTCAATTTAAAATATCATATTGAATGAATATTTTCTTTATCATATAAAACTAGTTAATTATAGCTTCTAAATAAACTACAATAATGTTAATTATTCTATCTCAATTTCTTCAATCAGATATGTTTCTGTCTCTTCTATATCAATCCCTTATATATATCCTAAAATATTAATCAAATGCAACCTTATAAATAATTCTTTCTATATTCAGATAATGAATAATTAAAGTTCTTGAATAGCCATTGGAAGAGTTTTAAATACATGTATGCTCGATGGGTTCCTTTCGTGCACAAATCAGGTTTCAGAATAAGGAAGTTGATGCTTTGAGAACCAGAGTTGTAATATTGTAGGTGATCCTGTGGGGGTGAGGTCATTGGCTTAGACTATTTGAAAGAGTTGTATAGATGAGTAGGATGAAGAGCTCTAGAACCAGTGTTAATTGAAGTGAAACCCATTTTGACAAAATTATAATAATTGAAGTAAATGAACGCTAGATTATTGATCATTGCATGATTTCCAACATATATGTGTATTGTTTTTTTACCATATTTGGTCTATTTTGGGTTCCACATTGTTGGGTTTGGATTTCGGTGTTCTTTATTTTTTTGGTGTTTGATTTGTTTTGTTCAAGAATTTTTAGGTTTTTGTGTTTTTTTTTGTTTAATCTGTTTTTTTGCCTTCTTTTTTGTTTGTTTGGTTGCTTTTGGGTCAAACAAAGATCTTGATTTCGGATTATGGTCGAACAAAAAGTGTTGAGTCAAATTTGGGTTAAGGGTTTAAAACCCTGTTTGGTTTGCCATGTTATTTTGTTAAAGATTTTTTTGGTTTAAGGGTGTGTTTGAAAAATACCCCTTAGGCCTATTTTAGTAGTTTTATTACAAGAAAAAATGAGTTTTTTTTTGCCAAATAAAGCTATATATATATTTTCCTTGCATATGGCCAAATTCTAAAATTTTCATAAGTATTTTATTTTTTTTAAATTTCATTTTTATCATACTTTGAAAAAAAAATACAAGAATCAATCACAAAGTATCATAACTAGTTTATGATTATCTGTTAGAACTTTGTCTACACTTCAAAAACATAATTTTTTTTGTTTATTTTATTATACGAGATTATATACTAATACATAAAATGTATTCTCAATATGAAAAGAAAGACAGTTCATTTTGTTTTTATGTTTTGGCACTAGAATGGTTAGGTTTTAACTTGATAAGATAAGAATCTCTTTACTAAGAAGGACTTTTCTTGAACCCTAAATAGACCAATAGTTAGAAAACACAACGATACTTTAGTTTATATCAAGCAAATAAACAAGGCAGCTTACCTTAGGTAAGACGTATTAAGGGTGATGATACTTCTCTTTACGCAATTAATCCACTTACCCAGACTCTGAGACCAATTAGGGTTTCTAGTGACCAAAATACTAGGTAACGACTCTCATTTTCTTATTTTATTGATAAAGGACAAGAATTCCTTATCCTTTCCACCTACATCACCACTAATAATCCTTGTTCGGGAGGATGATCGTCACGACGCCACACCCATGTGACATAATGGTGACTCCACTAGGAACCTATGGATTAAGCTTTGTTTGTTTGTCTGATTGTTGTGTTTTTTTAGTGTACTTTTTTCTTTTTTATGCTTTAAATTATATTGCATTTTGTCCATCATTTTTTTTATTATCACCATGCATTCTTTTTATGCTTTATTATTTTTTATATATCGCACATACATTTGTATATTGGATATGGATTAATGCCTCATGCATCGTTTGCTTTAATTTTTGAAAGCACATACAAATTTCAAGGTTAGGTGGAGGATTAACGATTTGCCCTATGACTACTAGTCAAAGTTTAGATGCGTGAAACCCCCAACTCATATCTGATTGTCTGCTTGATAATGGTAGGCATACGTGCCTTAACCATTCATTGCAATGTCCCCATACTATCTTTACAAATAACATCTCTAGGCAGATTTAGGACCTTTTTGATACCGGGTAGAAGACCTACCCATGCTCACTTAATGAATAGAACCTGTCATTAATTTGTATGTGCTACTTGTAATTTGCATCAAGGCAAGTCTGGCCATGCTAATCCTGTATTGTAGGATTCTGAACTAAAATAATGACTTTTTATAGATATCCATCTTTTTAAGAATTTAGGCAAGAATCTGAGTTAGCACAAGTAGCTTAAGGAAACTGTCTAAGAATCAATGCTAGTGGATTGCCATGCATTACTAAGATAAATCATATGGTGAATGTCCTGAAGAAATTGCCAACCATAATGGTGTATATCGACGAGACTCTATTTAAAAGGCAATATGAGAGGATTGCACAACTAATAAGACTTCTAGTACAAGCAATAGTTGTAAAAGCTTTACTGAATTTTTGGGATCCCAATTATAGGTGTTTTACTTTCAGGAACATCGATAAAACACCCACATTGGAGTAGTGTGAAATGATCCTAGATTTTCCAAATAACACTCATAAGATTTATCTCAAATGAAAATTTGAAGACACAGCTTCGGAGATAGTCAATTTATTATGTTTGGGAAAAATCAGCCAGTGTAAGGTAACTGACGAAGGATTCAAGTGGAAAATCATTGATGCCAAAATGAAGAAAAATGTTGAGGAAGGCATGTTGGGAGACGAACGATACCAACTAGTGGCCTTTGCCATATTTGGTTTAATTTTGTTCCTATCTGAAATTAGAGTCATCGTTTTAAAAGCTATAAATGCATTCAACAAGTATGAGCATGATCGAATCAACCTTTTTGGTATAATTTTGGTTGAAACCGTACTATCACTCAACCATTGTAGGATGCATAGGAAAGGAGCTATAGGATGTTATGTCCCGATGTCTTATTTATGGATTATCAGTCATATCAAAACTCCAAAAGGATATTTTCAATAACTTTTAGTGGTTTAATATTTGACCATTAAAGATTATTATAGATGAGACTTGTAAGAATTTGGATGAGAAAGCATGGAAATGAAAATATACCACATTACCATAAAGCAACTTCAAGTGGAAAACACCATGGATGAACATCGCAGTCTCTATATAATGAGTTATAGAAGCAAGACATGGGTTCCCCTAATTTGTGTAGCTAGATACAACAGTTACGCACTTGTTCTTATAACAAGACAACTAGGTGGAATGAAGTATGTACCGAGAACTCTGGGATTAAAATATTTCACCGGTCTATTCAAGCACCAGTCATCCCTCAAAGAGATGAACTTATTAGACAAGATTAGGAAAGACTTCTATTATTGAAGAAGAAAAAAGACAGTGGGGTTGAATCCTTATTTAGTCAAAATTACATGATTTAGAGAAATGAAGAGCTTTCTAAAATGATAGGGTTCTCAAAACCTAGAAATTTAGAACTATAAATGCAGCAACCAAAAAGAAAAAGGATTGGTAATGAGGAGTTAAGAAGTAACTAAAGAAGTATGAAATTGACCTTGGCTATAGCAAAGGGCAATGACAACTCTTGGAAAAACAGTTGGAAGAGGAAGATAGGATGAGGAATTACTTGAACCAGCAATTGGAAAAGAAGGATGAACAACTAGAAACTTTGACAAACGATCATGGGGTAATAAAAGAATGACAGAAAAAGGTCGAGGTAGCCGAAGAAATGGCCAAAGGTATCCTAGATGAGTTGAGAACTCATATGACCAAATACGATGAGCTTGGCTAATAAGCATGTGCTAACAGAAAGAGAGTTGGCCAAAGTCATGAGGTTAATCAAAGGTAGCATAAATACTGATAAGGAAATAATAGATTTCTTGAAGAAAGAAAGATTGCTTTTGGAAGAAGTTAAAGGTTGGGAAAGATAAAAATCAGTTAACTAAGATTAACATAGAATAGAAAAGAAGAATCTAGTCCTAATATATAGCACAGTCCAAGGAAGAGAGAAGCGTTAGGGAAGCTGCTGAGTCTAATAAGTGAGACTACCAGAAGAGAGTTGAGTCTTCAAAGGGATAATTATGGTATTGAAATCCGAGCTAGAAATCCGAGAGAAGGAGTTGAAAGCATTGAGAAGCCATTACTTTGAGATGAAGAAAGCGTTAATTAGGACTAGGCAAAAGCATCAAGGATATCAAGACTATATTGACAGCTTTGTAGTTCAAATTAACTCTAAAAAAGCTGAACTTGACATTGAGAGGGAGGAATTGCGAAGGGCAATGGCTAAGGTAGCACAATTGGAGACTATGGTACGAGTACTAGAAAATAGCAATGAGACTTTAGCAACCAGCAATAAAGTATTGATCACCGATAATACCTTGTTCCATGACAAGAAAAGACGAATGACAAAGCAGATTGAACAAGTGGCCTGTCATGCTGAAAGGGTGCAACAATAAGCCACCCAAATTAGAAATGATGATTTGAATTGCCGAGAACACATGAGTGCCATCACTTTCTTTATTAGAAACATAGCTAGTAGATGAGATGTTTTTTTTTATGAGTAGTGATGCATATGGCTTTTGAAGTTTGAAAATTTTCAAACAATGTACAAACTTTTTTATTTATGAAAGGGTCATAACCCATCTTTCTTTCTAATGTGTTTTGGGATTCAACCATGATAAGAACTTGGCAAATGCTTCTTTACAACAACCAATTGAGCTCGAGAAATCTTGCCCAAGGAATTATAAAAGTCATGAATAAGTTCGGAAAGGTTAATCCATATCTAATATAAATTGACACACGCATCATGATCATTCATTTAATCATATTTGCTTATAAATTATCACATACATTACATATAAATTGACATCTACATAGCCTCCTGTTAAAGCATCAATAACTCATGTCCCTCATACATCTAAGCACTTAGGGGTAGATTCAACAATTGAGCAGTATTTTATCCCATTTCCCCCTCTCCAACCAACTCAAGCTTTGGTTATTGTGGATTTAACAGTTGAAGTACTCTTTGATGATAGATCTATTGGTCCTATAAACTATGACAAGTTGTCTGCTATAGAAAAGAGATTGAGAGAAGTTGAGGGGAGTTATTTGTTTGACCCTATACAAGCAACTAAAATATGCTTGGTGCCAAAGGACTTTAGAATGCTGGACTTCATGTACACCAAACTAGAATGCTCAAACACCTATCTTTGGTCATATTACAACAAGATGGCTAAAGTGATCCATAATGATAAAATGTTGACCTATTTCTTTTAGGATAGTCTCATAGGGTCCGCTCTGAATTGGTATATAAGACTAGAAAATACTAGGATCAAGAAATGGAAAAACTTGGTCGAGGCCTTTCTAAAACAGTACAAATTTAACTTTGAAATTTCCCCTAACAAAACCAGCCTGATGACAATGGAGAAAGGAAATGAAGAGTCTGTAAAGGCGTACGTGAAAAGGTGGCGAGTTGAGGCCACATATGTCTAGCCTCATTTGATAGAAACAAAGATGTTGACTTTGTTCGCCAATACCTTATAGTCCTCTTATTATGAACCTTTAATGGGTAGCTCGTCTCAACATTTATAGGATGTTGTACGTATTGATGAAAGAATAAAGCAAGGGATTAAGTCTGGATGCATAGCTGAGGTAGTGGAAAAGAAAGGTTTTGCCAGGAAGAAAAGGGAAAGTGATATGAACAGCCTAGAAAACGGGTATAAAGGGAAAAAAAAGCAAACTATCATAACCTTTAAGCATTTATCTCTCAAGTTACCAGCATTAACTTCACTAAGCCTTTTGCCCTAAATCAAACCAATCAATCAAATAACCAGAACAATTGCCAAAAACCAAACATAAGAAATACCCTGGAACGACTACCACTTTTGCATATGCCTTTGAAAGATTTGTATGCTAAATTGTTGAGTATTGAGCATATAACTCGTATCTATGTACCACCATTACAACCACCTTTTTCAATCTGGTACAAGTCAAATTTGACTTGTGAATACCACACTAGCAATCCTGACCATGGTATTGAAACTTGTTATACTTTCAAGAAAAGACTAGTGAATCTTATCAAGATAGGATGGGTAACTTTCAAGGATTCACCCAATGTTAATTCAAATCTGTTACCTAACCATGCTGCATACAAGGTTGTCAAAAACCCATTTTGACACGGCATAAAAAATACAATATAAACTCGGATCATAAAAATGAATCGTAAAATCATAAAGAAATTTTTTTCTTACATAGTTCAAATATCTTAAAATAAAAGGTTCAAATAAAAACTCATATATAGTTCAAGCACCTTAAAATACAAGGTTCAAAAAACAATTGTACATAATTGAAGTAACTTAAAAATACAATACAATTATTTATGTCCACATATTTTCATTAATTAACAATTAACAAACTTAAACAAACAATCTAATAGTGTGCTAAGGTGGTTACGCCTAGCTTATAAAACTGCAAGGAATAAGAACTGCAAACTTTGGTCTATAGCTTGAATTGTGTGCAAGGAACAAAAATTATGTGGCCTAACCCATTAGAGAGATTTCCCAAATAGTAGAAGCATTCTAATTCTTTATTTAGATTTAGGAGTTTCTCCTCCCTAAAAGAGCAGCTAAAATCAATTTGAAGAACCAAAGGCCATACTTTTTTATAAGGGGAAAGCATTTGATTTTTATCAGGTCTAGTTGCGGTTCACTCTTTCACTTATTCAGTCAAGTAGCTTCACTCCTCTCCCTCTGCTCGAGCCTTCACGATACGCCTTCGATCCGTGTTAGCTTTTGCTACATACTTGCTTGGTGGGTTCAGATTGAAGTAGACTAACACTAAGCTTTTCTTGCCCCGGTTTTGCTACTAATAGTTAAGGGATTCGTCGACATATATTCCAATCAATGATTGCCAAGTCTAAAAAAGGAGAGAGTCACATCCAGGGTTTTAAAAAGTTGTTTAAGAGATTAAAGAAGTATAAACTTAGGCCCAAACTTGCAAAATATTCATTTGAAATTAAGTTTGGGAAGTTATTAGGATTCATGGTAAGTGAAAGATGGATAAAGGTGGATCCTGATAAAGTGAAGCTCATTCAATCTATGTCATCTCCTACGATAGAGAAGAAAGTGAGAGGATTCTGAGGGAGGTTAAACTATATTACCTAGTTCATATCCCAGCTAACAACAACATGTGAACATATCTTCTGGCTATCAAGAAAAAAAATCCTGGAACTTGGAATGAGGAGTGTCAAGAAGCTTTTAATAAAATCAAGCAGTACATACAGAACCCACCTCTACTTGTTCATCCTATATCAAGAACGCCTTTGATACTATATCTAACAGTAACTGAAGTAACTATGAGATATGTACTATGCCAACATGATGAAACCAGAAAGAAAGAAAGAGTCATTTATTATCTGAGTAAGAAGTTCACAAAATACGAGTCTAGATACATGACGATAGAAAAACTATGTTGTGCACTGGTTTGGGTGGAAAAAAATTACAAGATTATATGTTGTATCATACTACGTGGTTGATTTCAATGGTGGATCCCTTGAGGTATATATGTGAGAAGTCGTATCTATCAAATCGAATTACAAGATGGCAAGTTCTGTTAGTAAAATACAATATAGTGTATATGACGAGGAAAGTTGTGAAATGGAGCGTAATTATTGACCATTTGGCTGACAAAGCCATTAAAGATTATGAGCCATTGGATTTTGACTTTCCTGATGAAAATGTATTGTTAATTGAGGAAAAAAAATGACAGATTGGTGGACCATGTGTTTTGATATGGCAGTAAATATATATGGTAATGGAGCTGACACAATAATAATCTCTCCTAATGAAAAAACAATATCTAATTTTAGTTAAGCTATAGTTTGAATACACCAGCAATACAACTAAGTATGAGGCTTGCATTATTGGTTTAAAAGTTGCATTAGAGTTGAAAATAAAAAAGATAGATATGTATGGTGACTTAATGTTGATTATCTACCAGGTGAAAGGAGAGTGGAAAACTAAGAAAGAAAAGCTGAGACACTACTAAGAGTATCTGTCCAAACTGGCATAATAGTTTGAAGAGCTAGAGTTCACCCATCTAGAAAGGGAATGGAACCAGTTTGCCAATGATTTGGCCATATATGTTGTCATGGCTAGAATTGACTTCGGGTATAAGGTACAACCGGTAGACATTAATATCAGAAATTTCTCAACTCATTGTTGTTTAATTAAAGGTGAGATAGATAGAAACCCTTGGTACTACGATATCAAGAATTTTATGTAAAATTAGGAATATCCCCTGTGAGCATCCAAAATAGATATAAAAACCTCCAGAAGATTGGCTATGGACTTCTACTTAGACAACGAGGTCTTATATGAAAGATCATTCGACATAACCTTGCTAAGGTGTTTGGATGAGGTCGAGGCCTGAAATGCATTGTAAGAAGTATTTGCTCAACTCATGGCAAGGAAAATATAAAAAGCTAATTATTTCTAGATAACATTAGAAATAGATTGTATTAACCATGTCAAAAAATGTCATAAGTGTCAAGTGTATAGCGATAAGATCAATACACCTCCAACTCCTATATTTAATCTAACATCTCCATGGCCATTATGATCTGGGAAATTGATATGATTGGGCTTGTCAATCCAAAAGCCAGCAACGAATATAAGTTTATCCTCATGGCTATCGATTACTTGACAAAATGGATAGAAGTCAGTTCATATGCTCATGTAATATAGAAGATGGTGAAAAGGTTTATAGAGAAAGACTTGATCTACCAATATGGTCCACCAAAAAAAATAGTGACTAATAATGCTCATAAATTCAATAGCAAGATGATAGTGGAGCTTTGTGCCAAATGGAAAACCAAGCATTCCAATTCCTTACCATACAAGCCAAAGATGAACGATGTTGTAGAAGCCGCCAATAAATATATCAAGAATATTCAGAAAATAATGGTCACTTACAAAGATTGGCATGAGATGTTACCATACATCATTCATGTATATCGCACTGCAGTCAGAACTTTAACAGGAGCTACCATGTTTTGTTTGGTATATGCAACAGAGACGGTGATGCCTTTGGAAGTGGAAATCTTATCGTTGAGATTATGAGCTATAAGAGGTCGATTGGGCCAAAGTTAGAGATGAACAACTAAACCTAATTAGTGAGAAAAGGATAGCTGCAACTTGTTATCACCAATTTTACCAGCAAAAAATGATTAAAGTATATGACAAGATGGTTCGACCTCGAGTGTTTCAGGAAAGAGATTTAGTGCTGAAGAAAATATTATCTTTACTAGAAGAAGATTAAAGCAAATAGGTGTCAAACTACGAGGGTCCCTATATAGTGAAGAAGGCTTTCTCAATAAGAGTTATAAAGTTGTCTAGAATGGATGGAGAAGATCTAACTAGACCTGTAAATTCTGGTATTGTAAAAAGATATTATGCATGATGTAATCAGTTTCTTCCAGATCAATAAAATGAAGTTTGGCCATGAATTCTTCGTGTAAAGAACCTTTATTTATAAATTGCTTGATCTCACAGCATTTCAAATCCTTTTCTTAAAAGAAAAATCTTGAAATAACTTGCTTTGTGCATAATCACAAGAAATGAATCATAAAATGCTCAGAAAAGGCTTAAAGAATTCTTGAATAAGAGGTAACCAAACCAAACAAACTAAAGCTAATTATGCGATAAAACCTGTCTTTGAATGGCATGGGTAAATGGTTGGTAACGAATTTGTTATCACCCACATGTTTTTTCAGAAAATGGCGAAGTTTATCGATACTAACAATGTGTGTTTCAAATGAGAATGCCATTTTTGTTATCCCCCACTTTCTAAGAATATATCCCATATGGTCCCCATTTGAGTCTAAATAAGTTTTTCTTCATAAAAACCCTAACTAGGATCACATTCCATATTTGGAGCAAGAAGAAAATGTAAACAAACTACCGAAATGCACACATTGATCTATGAAAGTCAGAAACCAACACAAGGAGGTATCATCATAAAAACAAAAAAAAAGGACAAGAAACATGAAACCAAAAAAAAAGAAAGGGAAGAAGTAAAAGAAAGGAAAAGAAAAAAAAATGATGATTTGATGATGCTCCGAGACTAAGACAAAGATCCTAAAGCGAGACTCTTCATTAAGAAAGAGAGTTTATCCAAATAGAGTCCATGAGACGACTTCACAAAAGAAAAGAGGCAGAAGGAAAGTGATCTTAAGTCTTTAAACCCTTAAATACTTTTTGAACCTCAAAAGCATCTATTTCTTTCATAGCTCATAGCCATAACCTATATTAATGTCTTTAGAAGTCTTTTCTAATCAAGCACACACAACCTGGGCTGATAAACAACTATCTTATCGTTCATGCAAAGTGATAAATAAGTAATGACTCGTTTTTATTCATACAAGAAAAATGTAAATTCTAACATGAGGCAAAACTTTGACTCTATATAGATCTTCAAGTAAATACTTGAAACCTCTTTAAAAGTTGAAATAAAAGGTCATCTTTGGTAAAAATCTTGCCTAAAGATGACCCGCACTCTAAGATCCGATAAAACCATCAGGGGGTTGCTTAAAGAACTGTTTTGATGCATATATTAAAAGTTTTAGTTTTCATAAACAAAACCAAGTTTTTCAAATATTTTCTTTTTAAAAAATATTCACGTGTTGAAACAAAACCGAAAAGCCTTTAAAATGGAAAAGACAATTAAAGCATTAACAAATGTATAATAGAAAGCATTGTCAAATCATATATTAAGTGGAGCAAGAAATGGGCCCCACAAGAACAAAAGTTGGAGACTTCTTTCTATGAATGAGGTGGGTAAGAGTGGCGGTACAAGAAACAGATCCTAGCTTTAGTATACAAATTCAAACAAATGGACAAGCTCATACCTGAAAAGGAGTTCATAGAAAATTAAACAAAGGGTGGAACCTATGTTTCAAAACTAGGCAAGGATGTGAGCATTTACCCCAAAACATTGCACAAGGTTATATTTTATAGGAAACAATTTTTGAAATCAGACTCAGACGAGTCAAAAGACTAACAAGGAAGGAGTTTTAGGAAAGCTCTAATTGAAGTGGATCATTTGGATTCAGCGTTTCAGGCTAGCTGAGTTGAAATGAAAACATGCATTATGATTCAGGTTAAAAAAAAATTGAGAGATTGAGATTTCAAGTTAACCAAGCTGAAAATAGAGATTTTGGTTTTGGTTAAAGGGAAACGTTAAATTAGGATTTCAAGTTAACCAATCTATTGATAGAGATTGGTTCTGGTTAAAGGGAATCGCTAGATTGGAATTTTACGTTAATTAAGCTATCCACAAAGATTTTGGTTATAGTTAAAGGGAATCATCATATTGGGATTTCAAGTTAACCAAGCTATAGACATAGATTTTGGTTCTAGTTAAAGAAAATCCCTAGATTATGATTTCAGGTTAGCTAAGTTGTAGAAAGAAATTTTAGTTCTAGTTAAAAGGAATCATCATATTGGGATTTTAGGTTAACCGAGTGATAGATATAAATTTTGATTATGGGTTAAAAGGGGATCACTTAGATGCAGGGTTTTCAGGTCAACTAAGTCGAGAACAAAAGTTGTCAACATGGAAAAATTCATTTCCAATGAAGGGGATTGCTGCGAAGATAGAGTTTCAGGTCAACAGAAATAAAAGTTTTGAGAAGATTAGGTTTGAAGAATAGTCTGTTTATCTTTGCAAACTTACCACGTAAAACACTTGACAAATTTTTACTCTGTAAGTATTGTAAAGAAGGACATCTGTTGTTATCCATTTTTTGAGCCCTATATAAACAAAAAATAAACAAATAAAAGAAAAAAAAAGAAGATATAAATATTGAAAAAATGTTGGAAGAAAATCAAAAAATATATCAGTAAGAAGAATATACCAGAACACACAGGAAATTGCCAAAGATTGGTTGAAAAAGATCAAAATATACAAGATTGAAAAATTTAACAGTGTATTTTTTTTTATTGATGAAGACCCTATTGGCAAAGAAAATTTAACTTGAGGAGGGAAATTTAAAATTGAATGTTTAAGGACTCAATTGGAATCTTTCAAGGTTTAATTGACTTGATTAAGGGTTTAATTGCAAGAACAATTGATTTTTTAAGTCAATTTAGACTTTAATTGGAAAAAATTAAATTTTGGGGTCAAATTGTAATTTTGACGAGTTAATTTGGTCAAATCAGAGGCTTAATTGCATAAATATTGAAGTTTGATGGGCAATTAAGAACTTGTTTAAAGAAACTCAAAACCAAATATCAATTGAAAAAAGTGTGTGAATGTAAGAGCTGAAATTGACTAAATGGGTGGCCAAATTGAGAAAATTAGAAGTTTGTTGGTCAATTAAGGATAAAAATGCACAAATTCAAAATCAAAGACCACAATGAAAAAGACTGTAACCTTAGGTGCTGGCAGTTGAGTTTGACAAGGGTGAAATTGTATGAAATTAAAAGTTTAGAGGTAATTATGGATGGAATTAAAAGAAACTGGGAGAACAGGGACTCAAACAAATTGCATATAGAGAGAATGTGAGTGACACATCATTCGGTAGACTAGCCTTTGTTTTGACAGTTTTGGCTAATTGAGTTGGCAACTTCAAACGAATAAATATGGAGCTACAGACCTCCAAATTGCACAAGGTTGGATCCAAATGAAAGGTGAATTTCAGGTGGTCTTAGGTGACGATAAAGTCAAAATTGCTCGATGAGGCCTTAAAAGTGGGCAACTCCGTCAGCTATAACTGAAACACAATTGTGCAAGAATCGAACTTCTTTTCACGTGTTCATACACAAAGGCTCTTAAATGAGTTTTTTTTTATCAAGGGTTTACGACATTTACCTCAAGATTAAAATGTCGGAAATGGATTCAAAGCCTCCCAAAACCCTAGCAAAACTCTATAAATACCCCTTTAAGAAAAGAGCTAAAAAAAGAGAAAGAAATAGGGAAGAAAAAAGTAGGAAAATATTCATAAAAAACCCAATTTAAAAGTCCAAGAGCCTAACATGAAAGATTTCCTAAGTTTTGAAAGGATAGTAGGTTGGTGAGAGGCAAAACTTTCCAAAGAAAAGTAAAAGAAAGAGTAGCTATTCTAAGTATATTCTTTTATCCAAAAGTAGCTTCTCGTGGCTTGCTTGAGGTGTTATATATATATATATATATATATATATATATATATATATATATATATATATATATATATATTTTTTAGTTATTGTTTAATTTAAACAATGCATTTTTAAGTAAGGATGTTCTTCTTGGTTGTGCTAAGTCTGTTCATAACTAAAATAAGTTTAGAAAACTAATTTTGAATCCATATTGCATGAACATGTAGTCTGTTTTAAGTTGATAGTTTTTTATTTTGGTATTCAATGCTTGATTTTGATGTTTTGATGTTATTTGTTAGTTTATTTTGGTATCCATATTGCATAATTTCTAACATGTAGGTGCCTTTTTTTTACCATATCTGGTCTAATTTGAACTTCATGTTGCACAAACATATGCACGCACCCCCTTGGGAACTATTGGAAATTGGAATTTTCGAATCTTTTTCCCATAAGCTATTAAATCATCAAATCTAACCATATTATAAAGAAAACTAAATGGCTTGGAGTTATTGTTCATCCTTTTACTATTTACCATGACATATATTATTGTGATTTGGAGCAGTGCAATGATGTAATTATCATTGCCAAAGAAACTTGTTAAGCATGCAATTGGGGGTGCGATTGTCTTTTTCATATGATACATTTAGCATTGAAAGAATGGTTGGGGATAAAATGGTCCGCTCAGGTTTTTTAGAGTCTGGCGCTGGAAATGACATGGCTGTGAGACACCTGGTATTGGGGTCAGGCATGTCTGTCAGACCTTAAACGCTCGGGCTAGACCCGCGCACCAGGGTCTGCAGACCCGCTCGCTGACATCACACATGGTTGTTGTTGTTGTTGTTGTTGTTGTTAAATTTGAAAAAAAAAATCATATTATTACTATTGAAGAGAAACCATAAATTTGATTTAAAGAGTAAAATTAAAAACTATAAGAACTTGGGATCAGACATGTTAAATATTATTATTAATATTATCAATATTATTATTTTCATTATTAATATTATTATTTTTATTATTAATAATAAATTTGAAAAAAAATATTATTACTATTGAAAAAAAAATCATAGATTTGATATGAAGGATAAAATTAATAATAATTACTATCATCATCATCATCAATAAATTTGAAAAAAAAATATTATTACTATTGGAGAAAAACCATAAATTTGATTTGAAGAGATTAAAAACTACAAGAACTTGGGTATAGAAGATGATGTCATATGTAAGAAACTTGGGTGTGGCTTTGCCAAACCCCATGAACTTGAGTGTAACACGACTGAACCCCAGGAGCTAGGGTTTGCTAAGGGCGCCAGACTCAGGTTAGTTGAGTTTGGAAGGGGGTATCATACCCAAGAAACATGGGTGTTATTAATATTATTGTTATTATTATTATGATTATTAGTATTATTCATATGATTATTATTATTATTATTAAGTTTGAAAAAAAATATTATTACTATTGAAGAAAAACCATAGATTTGATTTGAAGAGTAAATTGAAAACTATAAGAACTTAAATCAAACATGTTTAATATAATAATATTATTATTATTATCATTATTATTAATATAATTATTAAAAATTTTAAAAAAAATTATAAATTTGATTTAAAGGATAAAATTATTAATAATAATACTCTTAGGACTGGCGGCCACACCTAATGCTCTTAAATTAGACGTCAGACCCCAGAGTATTAGATATTCCTGGCAGTCAAGGTTCTTGGGTTTATCATCCGTCAGACTCAAGAGACTTGTATTTATAAATAATTGCTAGACCTAACTATTTTGGGTTTAGCATACGACCAAATCCAAGTTTCATTTGAAAATATTTTTTTAAATGTAAAGCTTTCTAAAGAATTGCATGATTGTTTCTAATTTATGCATGTGTGAGCTTTATATACTGACAAATTAAAGACAGTCACTCTATGATATGTCATGGACTCATGGATTTTATATTACGCCACTAAATCCTCTCCCCGATGCACCCTCCACTCCACTCCCTGCCCGTCTGCAAAAGCGCCGGCTCTCGCATCATATATGATTGTTATTATTATTAAGATTAAAAAAATAACATATTATTACTATTAAAGATAAATTATAAATTTAATTTGAAGAATAAAATAAAATAAAATTTTAATATTATTATTAATACCATAAATATTGTTGTTATTGTTATTATTATTAATTTTTTTAAAAAAATACTATTACTATTTAAAAAAATCATAAATTTGATTTGAAAAATAAAATTATTAATAATAATACTCTTTGGTCTGACGCCACACCTAATGCTCTTGGATTAGCTATCAAACCTAAAGATATTGGATCTTGCTGGAAGTCAGATCCAAGAGTTTTGGGTCTAGCTCAAAACTCTTATGTCTGTCATTTACTAGATCCAACACTCAAATTCAAATTTTTAAAAAATATATTTTTTTATAATTAAAAAAATATTATTATTCTGCTATAAAGCGTGAGTCAATACAATAATTAATGTTCATAAAGTCTGTTTTAAGCTTTTACAGGAATTGCATCATTGTTTCTAATTTATGCATGTGTGAGCTTTATATACTGGCAAATTAAAGACAGTTACTTTATGATATGTCATGGATTTTATATTAGAAGTATAATTGTAATTGTTTTTTAAAATATTTTTTATTTGAAAGTATATTAAAATAATATTTTTTTATTTTAAAAAAATTATTTTTAATATCAGCACATCAAAATAATCTAAAAACATAAAAAAAATTAATTTGAAGAAAAAAAATTAATTTCTTTTAAAAATATTTTTAAAATAAAAAAACAAACAGTTATATCCTCCCCCAGATGCACCCTCCACTCCCTGCCCGACCCCTCATTAAAAGAAGAGGCGCAGTCACCACGACTTGGAGCATGAGTAGAAAAATAGTCATGTCTAGCAAAAAACAATTGACAAAAATTCATGGTGAGGCTTGTCTGTATAGGCACATTTACAAATTCGTGACTCCTCATGCGTGACGATGGCCTTTGGGCACCCTTTAGTCAGCCGGGAAAACAAATGAAGGCCATTGTTTTTCATAACATTCCAGAATCATATGTGAGATTCCCTTTTTAATTTAAGCTATTTTGAGGTCCATCAATTAAGTGCTTCTGAACTAAATTATTGCTGTTTATGTGCTGCTCATGGATCTGGAGATTGGATCATGATAATGAGACTGATATGGCTGACGTTACTAGAAGGTGTAGGCAATAATGGTGTCATTGTGTGGAAGCTGGCAATAGGTTAAAGAGAACTCTTGTAAAGGTATTCATAAGTGAGAAAATAACTATGCAAGTCAGTGTAATTGAGTGGTTCAATTTTAGTTGAGAGGCTAGTGACCAAGTTTTTAAATTCTCCAAGCAAACCCCTAACACTTAAAGATTGAGTTAGTTCTCCAAGGTAATTGGTCTTCTAGCGACAACAAGCTCATCAAAAAGGCTTGGCTTTTTGTTAATAATGTCATCTCCTTGTCTTGATTCTTGGAAAAAGACTCGTGAAGTTACATAATTTGTGAGTTCAATAAAGATGTAAGAGATTGTTCAAGAGTTCGCCATATATTGTGTGATGTTTGACAGTCAAGAACAAGTGTAGAATCTCAGTAGATAAAGCACTCATGATCAAATAATCTTTTTGTTTCCATGACAAGAACGCTGGATTAACCATAGGAGCAACCATGATTGATGAGATAATATGAGAAGGAGGGCACGGAAGAGAACCATCAACAAAAAGCACTCATTACCCAGCTCCATTTTACCCAATCTTGAACTGGAATGAAAAGGAATAATCATGTGTAAAGGGGGAGCAGCTGGGAGAATATTACTCATAAATGATATATATGAACTAGAAGTAGTATTTTCATGCTTGGGAGTTTTTTAGACATTAAATTGTAAACTATTAACAATTCAAAGTGTATTAAAATTCATTAAATTTTGAAAATTCCGAACTCTCAATCACACTGCCGTCGCTATATATGAGAAAAAGGAAAGAAGAAGAAGAAGAAAGACTTGCACCTATTGAAAAGAAAGATGATACCATAATTTCACAAGAAACTGAAACTTTGATCATTAATTTGTTGTTGTTTAATCATGTTCTTCTCCATTTCCGTTCACTTTCCTCTCTTTATACAATCTTTCTGGCTGATAAATGACTATACAGGAAAAGCAAGGATTTAAATAACCTGTAATGGACACTAGTCTTTCTATTTCACACACCATCATGATCACGATGACCAAAAGCAAAGCCAGGCTTAGTAGCAGTACTTAATTTCTCTATAAAACCCCCCAACCTGGCAAGCCCCTGATAAATCCTTGCAACAACATTAATGATGGGTTTCGCGTAGGATTCACGTTCATGCAGTAAAATCTTGCCAAAGTTGAAGATTTTGTTTTCCACGTACGTATGATGATTCTCTCTCTCTTTCTCTTACTTTTCTCTCTATCCTGAAACATTCTCTTATGACGATCACCAACTGTGTGTGTAACCTGTGACAACATTAATTAATGGATGCTGAGTGGCTTGATGCTGTCTTGAGCACATAGGAGGGTATCATATTCTTCCATGAAAATGCTAGCAGCATGTTGGAGACACACCAACTGGGGCTAATTTATATATATGTTAGCAGAATTTAGATTTGGTTTGCCAAGTACTTGGAGATAAAATCTTCTTTCTTGGATTCTTAAGGAATTCGATTCCCATTCTGTTATAGTTTCTTTATGTTACACTATTTATTCGTAGATTTGGTGCTTAACTTGGATCATCGTTGCTGAATTTGGGAAGAGATCGATCGAGTTGTCTTCTTCACTACATCTTGGGGTAAGACTTTCATTAACAGTATCCTCTTTATGTGTCTTGTGATTTTTGTTATGTTTTTCTGGTTCAAGAAATGCCATGCAGTTCTTGGTGTACCCGCACGCAAAGGAACATATGGTTTGGTTTTTTGTCACTTGGCCATTTATTAAAAAGGAAGCTAAAAGGGCTATAGTGTTGAGAAAATTTTGGTAATTTTATTCCCCACATCCCTGAGCTTATTATTTTGATGTGAGGACTAGGGACGTTGGAGAGGACTTTGAGTTTAGGTCCTCTATCTTTCACTCTTTTTTGCCTTTATTATCCTTATTTTTGCCTTTTTTTTGGCTTTGATTATTTGATGAAAACAAGGCCCCAACCTCATTGAAAAAAAAATATTCAAGAAGGCTCCTCTTTTGGATGGCCATAATTTTGACAACTTGGTAGAAATAATTTTGACATTGATATCAAAGAATAGCGCGGCTATTTGTAGTATTTTCTTTTCTTTTTTCCATGAACAGTGTATATATTGATGAATGTGCTTATCTACCTTGCAACCATATCAGCAAACATTTATTAATTTGATGAAGCCAGTCCCAATCACGTTGTCCGAGCCAATCAAACACAGAGAATTACAAATATTGATAATCTGGTACTGTTCATCATTATTAATTTCCATTCCATCTTGTAGCCCACCTCCAAATTCATCCCTGGTACTGTTCATCATTATTAATTTCCATTCTATCTTGTAGCCCACCTCCAAATTCATCCCTTTATGGTGATTCAAAGCAAAGAACTCCTTCTCCCTCAGCTTATAAACATATATATATAATGGCTGTGAAGCGTGCTGTTTTTGCTTTTGATTAATCACCTTGGAGTTTTGGCTTTGATAACTCTCACTAGTCAACTCCATGTAAGCAACCCGTTTCTTTGTTGTTTAATTTGGTTATCATTAACAGTATATGTGACTCTGCCAAGTTAACCAACATCTTAGAGCTTGTTAGCCGTGAGTTCTTTACCAGTTCAAGATTGTCCTTTGCCAGTTGATGATGGTGATAAACTTCCAGAAAAACTCAACGGTCTAGAATAGTTGTGTGCTTGCATAGTCTAAATAGTCGATTGTGTGTCAGCATCTAAGCCAGCCAGACAGGTTGCGATAAGGTTATTTTTGGAGGAAGCGTTAAGAAAGTATGAGAGTTTTTCCTTTTCCTCGGCAGAACTGATATGTTACTATCTGATAGACAGTGTTTTTAATTATTCGCAAAGCTAATTACCAACTACTGTGTTTAGCACCCACACCGATCCCTTTCCCCACACGCGTTTCTTAATTACTTGTAGTAGATGATGATAGGGATGGCACTTTGGATACAGATCAGATTCCCACTAGGTTAACAAGCAAGCATGCATTTTCACGAAAGTTGTTGTAGTCAAATTAAATCACATTTCAAGGTTGCCATTATTGTCACCCAGTGCCCTTTCATATCAGAGAGGTGGATTTAGTTTTGGTCCTGAAAGCTGGATGATTAATGGCACACATGCTTTACAGTAATTTTTTGTCTAAAGAGGATCTGTTAGTGGAGTAGGTTTGAGTAGTGAAAGCAAAGTCCAGGTTTAGGGTAAACTGGTTATACATGTTGAGGAGTTGGGATCATGGCAAGATTAATTGCTTAATGATTTTGAATGCCTTGTAAGATACACATATATTCATTGCATGGGATACTTCAGATAAACTCTTTTTGGCCATGATATTTAACTCACAGCTTATGTCTTCTTTTGTTAATTTGCTTATAGTTCTGGCAAGTAGACTATGACTATAAGATGTTTATACATGTCTGAGGAAGATGGATGAAACTTACTAGTCAGATTAAGAGACCGAAGAAAGATTTTTGCCTGCTTTGCCGGTTTCTCGTCTCATATTCCATAATAATATTCAAACTATTGTTTTAGGTAGACTATGACCGATTGCTTGATTTACCTCCCATTTTCTATTCTTGTGGGAACCTATAAATTGGTATATTTTCCTCATCTTTATCCACAAACAAGGGACTAACTTCTGGGATTAGCTCTTCAGAAAGCTTCAGGAGCGACCATGAATGCGTTAGTGGCAACCAATAGGAACTTCAAGCGGGCAGCTAAGCTGTTGGGGTTGGACTCCAAGCTTGAGAAAAGTTTGCTGATTCCATTCAGAGAGATTAAGGTGATTATAGAAGTTGTTTATTATCATTCTTAAATAGCACATCCAAAATGATTTATTTTTGTACGCCCTGCTGTTCTAATGGACTTGGATAAAAAAATTGCAGGTTGAATGTACCATACCCAAAGACGATGGCACTTTGGCGTCTTTTGTTGGGTTCAGGGTTCAGCATGACAATGCCAGAGGTCCCATGAAAGGGGGAATCAGATACCACCCAGAGGTAGCTTAAATTCTAACCAGTGTAGTCATGGCGTTATTTAGATATAATGCCAAGAAAAATCTCTCTGTTTTGCAAAGTTCAGCATGTCTACGAATGCCTCATTTTTTCTTTTTTTTGAAATCTCAAATAAGTTTATGGGTGGACTAGATAAATTTATATATCAAGATTACTAGTATAGTTTGAGCTCCAGTTCTTATGATCGTTCGGGTTATTTTAGGTTGATCCAGATGAAGTCAATGCATTAGCACAACTTATGACATGGAAAACAGCAGTAGCGAACATTCCCTATGGTGGGGCTAAAGGTGGAATAGGGTGTAATCCAGGGGAATTAAGTGTGTCTGAACTGGAACGACTTACCCGTGTGTTCACTCAAAAGATACATGATCTAATTGGAATCCACACAGACGTTCCAGCTCCTGATATGGGAACTGGTCCACAGGTTCGGCACTGAAAGCATGTCTTGTTGCAAAGGATATGTTATTTAGTATCTATCATGAAAGAGATGAACTGAAAAGAGTTTCCAAGTGTGTTTTGAAGACATTTCTGAATATATTAAGATATGCTTGTGTTTTGGTTAAGCAGACTATGGCATGGATACTGGATGAATACTCCAAGTTTCATGGCTACTCACCCGCTGTTGTTACTGGAAAACCAGTTGTAAGTATACTAAACTCTTCATTGTAATAAATGTCATTTCCTGTTACCTTCCGCTAGCTTTTTCTAATTTCTTGAACTCACATTCCTGCTGTTTGCCAGCAAATTCCGGAGTTCCTTCTGCTTTGCTCATGGTTTTTCGCATTTAATCTAATGCATTAAATAATCTATGTTCTTGTTTCGATGGGAGGGAGACACAAGGTTTTAGCATTGAAATATTTCTTACTGCTGAGTTCCTCACAGTCTATCTTGTAAATTCTAGCAGTAATATCACAGTCCTTTTGGTTTTTCTTCTTGTCTGTTTTAAATCTAGGATCTCGGTGGATCTCTAGGCAGAGATGCCGCCACTGGACGAGGAGTGCTCTTCGCTACAGAAGCCTTGCTTAAGGAGCACGGGAAGACCATATCAGGGCAACGATTCGTCATACAGGTGCACTCTGAACTCTATTTCAGCTTAGCAGATCATTCGCGCAGAGAGTGCTTGTCTTGGTATTGTTTCACACATAAAAGTTCAACTAATCTAAATGGAGGTGCATGTCTCAGGGTTTTGGAAATGTGGGTGCCTGGGCCGCCCAACTAATCAGTGAGCAGGGAGGGAAGATCGTTGCCGTAAGTGACATCACTGGAGCTATAAAGAACAACAAAGGGCTTGATATTCCAAGCCTGCTCAAACATGCCAATGAACACAAAGGTGTGAAAGGATTCCATGGCGGGGATCCGATCGATCCCAAATCAATACTAGTTGAGGACTGTGACATTCTCATTCCAGCAGCCCTTGGAGGTGTCATCAATAGGTTTATTTTTCATAACAGGAGCTTCTCTTCTCATCAAAATATTCAATCTCAAGGATCTTTCCTCTAAAATATATTTTAACTGCAAATGAAATAATATTTCTTGGATAATAATAAGATACATTCCATTTCCTTTACATTATTGATCTTGAAATCCTGAACTAAATGTTCTCTTGTCTGATTGAAGGGAGAATGCAAGTGATATTAAATCCAAATTTATTATTGAAGCTGCCAACCATCCAACTGATCCTGAGGCTGACGAGGTTAGTGCGAGGTTTAGAGTTATAGATGCCCACCTAAGATTTTGTGAAATAATAATTGTTTTTTTGTTGTCTTTCTACAGATTTTGTCAAAGAAAGGTGTTGTTATTCTTCCAGATATATTTGCTAACTCAGGAGGAGTCACTGTTAGCTACTTTGAGTGGGTTCAGGTATGAAATGCCAAATTGCTCTGTGATAACTACTAGCCCTTCTTTCAGCATGGCGCCTGCTAATCGTTCTGCTCACATTTTCTGCTGCGATGCCTTCAAGCTTGCATGTCTGAATGATCGAGAGGAGAAAACAGGAACTCGAAATTCTAGGATTGTTTTCCCTATTTTCTGACATTATTTTGCTTCTTACAAGTAACATTGAATCGGGACTTCCTGCAAATACCAATACTGGTACATTTTCCATATCGGCTTGGTAAAAGTAATAATTTTTCTTCTTTTTTTGCTGCTTGCGCATTGCAGAACATCCAAGGATTCATGTGGGATGAAGAGAAGGTGAACAATGAACTAAAGAATTACATGACGAGAGGTTTCAGAGATGTGAAAGAGATGTGCAAAACCCACAACTGTGATCTGCGTATGGGAGCCTTCACTCTAGGTGTTAACCGCGTTGCTCGAGCTACCGTTCTCAGAGGTTGGGGAGCCTGAGATGTTTGCTGCTCTGAATAAAGATAGGCTTCAACGAGGCCCCTCGCTCATACTTGTCGAGATCTCTCTTGCTTATGGAAGTTTAAACAACTTCTTGTCACGTGTATTGCCTTAATTTCCACCTCTTAAGGTGTTTCTCGTATGAACTGCAAATTCTCTTACAGAAAGTAGGGAGGAATTGCTGAGGTTTTATGGTCTAATAAGAGTTTTCTTTTAGCTTTTTAGTTTCTTTTGAGGTGGAAAGATTTGATCTTGGATACCCTCGAGGCTTTTATCACTGCCCAATACCTCGTTGGCAAAGTTCATTGTAAGCTGGAAATTGCG